>Ga0209639_1000272_pt1 | contig 79463 bp, 82 predicted proteins | sample EPASupsiteHSE605_FD_187268 | JGI IMG/M metagenome (GOLD analysis project Ga0209639, IMG submission 187268) | Bioremediated contaminated groundwater from EPA Superfund site, New Mexico - Sample HSE6-05 (SPAdes) (version 2) | ecosystem: Environmental > Aquatic > Deep subsurface > Groundwater >... | reverse complement strand
GGAGGCATATAAAATGGCAATTAAACAAATATCAATCTTTGTAGAAAACAAGCCGGGAAGACTTGCTAAAATCACATCAATGCTTGCTGAAAATTTGGTGGATATTAGAGCACTTTCAATAGCAGATACAACAGATTATGGCATATTAAGACTTATAGTAAGTGACCCTGAAAAAGCTGAAAAAGTGCTTAAAGAGGCAAAGCTTACAGTATCCATTACCAATGTTCTTGGAATAGGTATTCCAGATGTTCCAGGTGGATTTTCTTTGGCTATAAAAGCACTTGCTAATGCTGATATAAGTGTTGAGTATGCCTATGCTTTTATTACTCCTGATGCAGGCAAAGCTTATGTTATTATACGAGTAGAGGATAATGATGCCGCAACAAAAGTGCTTACAGAAGCAGATATTAAAGTTATTGACCAGAATGAAATATTCATCTGATTTAATAGTTAAATAAAAGATATGCAACTTTTGTAAGTGTTAAATATGCACTGGTGAATTAATTCAAACGATAAGTACATTATTCATCAATTCTGGAGGTATAAAAATGAAGGTTGGATTTATTGGCTGTGGTAATATGGCAACAGCAATAATCAAAGGCGTAGTTGAATTAAAAGCATTGGATAGCAACAATATTTTTGTATTTGATTTGGACGAGAAAAAGACAAAGTCTTGTGCAAGCAAATTCGGAGTAAACGCAGTAAGCAATGAAAAAGAACTTATCTCAAATGTTGATGCTGTAGTTTTAGCAATAAAACCAAAGGGATTCGAAAGTTTACTTCCGACTATTGATGAATATCTTAAAGATAAAAAGCCCTTGATAATTTCCATAGCAGCGGGAAAAACTCTTGATTTTATATCTTCATTTTTTTCATATAAACCCGCACTTGTAAGAGTAATGCCAAACATAAATGCTAAGGTAGGAGAGGCTATGTGTGCATATTGTAATAACGGCTTAATTACAGATGAACACGAAAATCTCATTTGCACTATGTTCTCATCAATTGGCAAGGTTATGAAACTAGATGAGCAATACTTCCCATTGTTTGGAGTTATTGCTGGCAGTGCACCTGCATTTGCATATCTGTTTATTGACTCTCTTGCAAGAGCAGCTGTTAAAAACGGTATGAGCAAGCAAACAGCACTTGAAATTGCGGCTCAAACAGTATATGGAAGTGCAAAACTTATAATGGATGGCAACGAGCACCCGTGGGAACTTATTGATCAAGTTTGTTCGCCGGGTGGCACAACAATTGAGGGCATAACATCTTTGCAGGCTGATGGTTTTGAATCAGCAATAGAGCGTGCTGTAGATGCCGCCGTTGCAAAGGATAAAAAAATATAAATTCTTTTAATTTATGGTCTGTGAGCATATTGCTTGCAGACTTTTTTATTTGTTAAGATATGTATATATGTCTAATTACAAAGACATACAATAAAAGAATCTTTTCTTCAGTCCCATCTGCATTGTGGTTATAATTTCTGTTGTGCTACTGAATTTTTGACTGTTTACATACTCTTTAACTAACTGCTTTTATTTTGATGAAATAAAAAACTTCCTTTCAAACTTTGAATTTATTGTTATCTAAATTCTTTTCTGAAAGGAAGCTTAATATTTACTTTTATACAAAAATTTAATGAGTTTTTATTAGACTAAATTTTTTGTGTTCTGTCCTCCCCAATACCATACATTCCATCGAGAACATACTTGTTGCCTTCAATGTCTTTTATATATCCTGTAAGTGTACCAAACGGCAACTTATAGTCAATATCAACAATTCCAAGGTGGACCTGCATTTGAAAATCATCTTCAATAGTAAATACAAGATTTACCATATCGTGTTCATCTTTTACAACCCACTTGTTATTAGCAGTATGCGTGAAAACAACAGGAGGAAGGGGACAACTGTAACCTTCAAGCCAAAGCAAGTTTTCGTTATAATCATCCTGGGAAGTTGTCTGGTTGCGAGTAAGGTTGAAGCCAAGATATTGCTCTTTACCATTAATCATTGTTGTTCCCATTGTAGTAAGCCAGTCATAGTGCATCTTGAATGGGTAAAATCCCTTATGGTCGTCAACTATAGCAGTTGATTTTTTGTTTGCTGTGAAAGTTTCTCCGTTAATTTTAAGATATCCCTCAACGCTAAAAAATTCTTTATGTGAGTATAGAGGCTGATTATTACCTAATGGCATACTAACAACCGAAGGCGGTGCAAGGCTTGTAATCTTTAAATCAAACTCGATGTCTCCAGACCGTCTGTTGTGTGCTTTGCCTTTTCCGTGGCATTTACCATTTTGGAACTGGTTGTTAAGAATAAGATAAGAATTTGTAGTGTAAAGTTCTGTTATACTATAAATTAGGTTTGGAGCAACTTTTGCCTTTGGACCTGTTGTAGGATTAACCCAGCTGTATGTCTTTTTGCTTCTTTTATCAAAGAAAACAAATATGCTGAAACCAGCAACACCAACATTATAAACAGCAGAGATAAGGGTGCCTTCGTCAAGCATGATTTCAAAAGCTTCCCATACGGTAAGCCTAAACTTGTTAGCAAAACTTGGAGCATACTTTCCTAATGGTTTATCGCAATCAAGAAAATTCATTGTTTGAAAAGGCTTATCAAATGTTCCAAAAGCTGCTTTCCCGTTTTCAATAAGCTTTTTAGGAGTTGGAATGGGTCTTCTTTTTTCTGATATGTAGCTTGGATATTTTTGCATTTTTATTCCTCCAATATTATTTATTACCCAATTGAATGCTAACATATTCGGACAACTTAATCAAGTGCAAATATAACAAAATGATTATTGTTTTTTTGATATAAATATTTATTTTCTACTTTTTTTCTTTGAATTTATAGCAATATATGATAAAATTTAATAGAAATTGTAAAAGAGGTAAAAGAGTGGTATGATTTTGCATCTTATTTACAGTCGTTTGATAAAGTGGGTGGAGTACCTACAATCTCGGCTGACTATGCTAAAGCTCAAAATCGAAAAGTTGTAGACAATAGCAATAATGTAATAGACTTAGTTAAAAATCCAAATAAACTTTTCTTAATTATTATGTCTGTTTTGATTTTACTTATAGTAATAATTGTACTTGCTGTACGTTTTATTGTTAAAAAAGTCAAATCAAAGTAAGCTAAAGAAATTTAATAATGCAAAACAAAAGACTGTGAAAAAAATGCTCACAGTCTTTTGCTTTTAACAACAATATTTTTTTTAGATGTTTTTTTATATCCGAAAACTTTTTCGTAAATAAACATACATAATAATGTTGCAGGAATACAAAGTAAAAACCAAAAGAAAGTAAATAGCGGACATACTTGACCTAAAAAATGCATCGGTTGTCCTGAATAGTTCCAAACATTCATTTTACAAATAATATTTACAATATATCCTACAATAAATTCAATTACAGTAATTGTAAAACATCCAATGATGCATCTTTTAAACAGCGAACCGTTAATTAACCTTGTGTTTAAAATATACAATGCTAAAAGGACAATTCCGCCTGTGAGAATCATAGTCCAGTGAGTAAAACCTCTCCACAATATTTCAATTGAACTGTAACAAATCGCTCCTATACAAAAAATAATAATATGCTCATATAATTTTTTCATATTACCAATCACTCCTAAACTATGATTAGCAAAATGACCTTAAATTATTAATAAAAAATGTATAAATTCTTGATATATATGTATTATTTAGGCTTATTGTATTGAATAAATTAATAAAAAATGCTAAAATAGTATAGTTTGGAAAGGAATGGTATTCTTGAGCCGTAAAAAATGGAATATTTCCAATGTTGATAAAGAAAAAGCGGCGCAGATTGCCGAGAAATATAATATAGATGCGTTTGCAGCCTTGTTGTTGGTTGCACGAAAAATAGATAAAGACGAAGAAATTAAAAATTTTTTTGAGCCAGCATCAAATATTTCAGATCCATTTGAAATTAAGGATATGCAAAAAGCTGTTGACCGTATTAATGAGGCTATTTTTGATTTTGAGCGAATTGCAGTATTTGGAGATTATGATGCCGATGGAGTTACAGCAACAGCTGTTTTATATTCTTATCTTGATGCACAAGGTGCAGATGTATTTTATTACATACCTAACCGAAAATATGAAGGATATGGATTGAGCAAATCAATTATTGATAAATTGCATGAAAATGGTGCAAAACTTATTATAACTGTTGATAATGGTATTAGTGCAATTGAAGAAATAGATTATGCTAATGAACTTGGTATGGATGTGGTTGTTACTGACCACCATCTTCCAGGTGATACGCTACCAAACGCTGTAGCTGTTGTTGACCCGCACCGTAAGGATTGCACTAGTAAGTTCAAGGATTTGGCTGGTGTTGGAGTTGCTTTTAAACTCGTCAGTGCGATTGAAGGCGGTGAGCCCGAAGCTTTGTTTCATCACTTTGCAGATTTTGTAGCAATCGGAACTGTTGCAGATGTTGTTCCAATGGTTGGAGAAAATAGAAAACTTGTAAAACTAGGTTTACGTATGATTAATCGCAGAGAGCGTTTTGGTATTGAGGCTCTTTGCCACTTTTCTGGATTGTGTGAAAAGCCGATAAATGCCACCAGAATAGCATTCGGGCTTGCACCAAGGATAAATGCTGCAGGGCGTATGGGAAATGCAGATAGGGCTTTGAGCATGCTTTTGTGTGATGATGCAGAAACTGCTGCAGATATTGCGTCTGAAATTAACCATGCAAATATTTTGCGTCAAGAGGCTGAGCAAAGCATACTCGTAAGAGTTGAACAGCAGTTAAAAGATAATCCAAAAAGATGTTTTGACCGTGTACTTGTTGTAAATGGCGAAGGTTGGCACGACGGTGTTATTGGTATTGTTGCCTCAAGATTGCTTGAGAAATATTCAAAACCATGCATAGTAATTACAAGTGATGGTGAAATTTCAAAGGGTTCTGGAAGAAGTATTGATGGATTTTCTCTTTATGATGCTCTTAGTGCTGTAAAAGAAAAATTGGAAATATTTGGTGGGCATAGCCTTGCAGCAGGATTTACAATAAAAACAAATAATATAGATGATTTTAGAAATTTAATAAATAAATATGCTGCAGGTATGGAAATGCCGTATCCACAGCTTAAAATTGACTGCAAGCTTAATCCCCAGTTTATTAATGTTGATATATTAAATTCGCTCGCTATACTTGAGCCATTTGGTGTGGGAAATAATACTCCGCTTTTTGGACTATATGAAATGGTTATTGATTCTATTTCTCCTGTTGGAGATAAAAAGCAACACATAAAAATAAATATGCATAAATATGGAAAAGAAAGCTCAATATGTGCAATGAAATTTGGAACATACCCTGTTGATTTTCCTTTTAAACAAGGTGATATTGTTGATGCTGTTGTTAGCGTTGAACGAAACGAGTTTATGGGTGAAATTCGCGTAACAGTGCTTTTAAAAGACATTAGACTCTCCGAAACCGATGATGACGAAATGGTAAAAGGCATTAAAATATTTGAAAATATTTGCAGAGGAGAAAAGCTTTTAAAAGACGAGGCTATATATGCTTTGCCATCGCGAGAGCTTTCCGCTAATATTTATAAATTTATTAAAGCAAATGGTAACTGGAGATATCCAATAGAAATTTTATGGCGAAGAGTTAATACTAATGAAAATAACTATTGCAAAACAGCTGTTGCAGTTGAAGTATTTAAAGATCTAGGAATTTTAGCAACAAATGAATTTGGTCATATAATTGTACCAAATAATGTACAAAAGACCACACTGGACAATTCAGCCTTACTAAGATTTATAAAAGATCAATGCTAATTATATATAATAAAGTGTGTTTTTGGAAAGGTGTTCACTATGAGCAACAATTTTGATGATAATTACAGTGAACTTAGAGCCTTGATTGCAGATCAATTTTCTCAACAAGAGGTCGAAGTTATTGATAAAGCCTATAATGTTGCAAGAGAGGCACATTTTGGGCAGCTTCGCTATTCAGGTCAACCATATATTATTCATCCTATAGCTGTTTCAAAGATTTTGCTTGAACTTGGAATGGATTCAGATTCCATAGTTGTTGCACTTTTACATGACACAGTAGAAGACACTGCAATAGGTCTTCCTAAAATCAAGGAAATGTTTGGTGAAGAGATTGCAACACTTGTTGATGGTGTTACAAAGCTCGGTAAAGTTCCACTTTCAACCAAGGAGGAACAGCAGGCAGAAAATATCAGAAAGATGTTGCTTGCTATGTCTGTTGACATTAGAGTAATCATCATAAAGCTTGCAGATAGACTTCATAATATGAGAACCCTTGACTTTATGCGTCCTCAAAAGCGTAGAGATAAGGCACTTGAAACATTAGAGATTTATGCACCGATTGCGCATAGGCTTGGAATTCGTGCAATAAAAGAAGAACTGGAAGATTTGGCAATCAGTTATCTTGACCCGATTGCATACAAGGAAATCGGAGATACTCTTGATATTGCAAACAATGCACATAAAAACTTTATAGCCGATACTATTGAAAAAATTCAGATACGCGTGGAAGATGATGTTCCAGGTGCTCATATAGACGGAAGAATAAAAAGTATTCATGGAATATACCGCAAAATGTATATTCAGAACCGAAATTTTGACGAAATATATGATATCTATGCAATTAGAATAATTGTTGAGTCTGTAATTGATTGTTATAACTGTCTTGGTGTAATACATGATATGTTTCATTCACTTCCAGGCAGGTTTAAGGACTATATTTCAACCCCAAAATCAAATATGTATCAGTCTTTGCACACCACGGTTATTGGTGAAGATGGTATTCCGTTTGAAGTGCAGATAAGGACATGGGAAATGCACTACACGGCAGAATATGGAATTGCAGCTCATTGGAAGTATAAGCTTGGCATAACAAACAATTCCAAGTTTGAAGAACGACTTACATGGATTCGTCAGTTACTTGAAAGCCAAAATGATTCCGAAGATGTTGAAGATATTGTACGCACAATCAAAAGTGATTTTGTTCCTGATGATGTTTTTGTCTTTACTCCCAAGGGTGATGTTATTAATGTTCCAACAGGTGCTACTGTTGTGGACTTTGCATATGCAATTCACTCAGAAGTCGGCAATCATATGGTTGGTGCAAAAGTTGATGGAAGAATAGTTTCACTTGAATATAAAGTAAAAACAGGTCAAATTGTTGAAGTTCTTACCTCTACTAATAAAGGGCCGAGCAGAGATTGGCTTAAAATTGTTACAACCAGCAGTGCCCGAACAAAAATCAGAAATTGGTTTAAGAAGGAACGCAGACCAGAAAATATTGCAGAAGGTAAAGCTGAGCTTGAACGGGAATTTAGGCGTAACAATATTAGGCTTCATGATGAAGAATTAGTAGAATTTCTTACAAGGCTTTCTGAGCGTCAAAGATGCAAATCTATTGATGACTTTTATGCCGCTATAGGTTATGGAAGTATTTCCATTAACCGTCTTATGCCGTTCATTAAAGAAGAATATTATAAAATTCTCAAGGCAAATGAGCCACCAGAGATTAATATTGTTAAAGAAACTCCAACAAGAAGCAGTGAAGGTGTAATTGTTGAAGGAGTTGACAATTGCCTTGTTAAATTTTCTCGTTGCTGTAATCCTTTGCCTGGTGATGACATAATAGGATTTATTACCAGAGGTCATGGCGTTTCAATTCATAAGCGTGATTGTAATAATGTTCCCAAATCTATTCCACTTGCAAGCGAACCTGAGCGTTGGATAAATGTTAAATGGGACGATTATGCAAGGGAAGATTTTAAATCTACTCTTTTAATTGATTGTATTGATAGGATTGGTCTTATTGCAGATTTGTCAAGCCAGCTTGCTACTATGCATGTTATGATTCACTCTCTTAACACTAGGCAGGGCAAGTCTGGAAAATGCATAATTACAATGACAATTACAGTTAATGGAGTTGAGCATTTGAGTAACGTTATAAGAAAACTTGAAAAAACGAACGGTGTTCTTAGCATTGAGCGTTCTGGAGTATGATTTTATGAAAGCAGTTATTCAAAGAGTTTTAAGTGCAAGTGTTGAGGTTGAAGGCAATATTGTTGGCGAAATAAAAAATGGATTTTTAATTTTGCTTGGAGTTGAGCAAGGAGACACGCAAAAAGCCGCAGAAATCTTAGCTGCAAAAACCGCAAAGCTTAGAATATTTTCTGATGTTGACGATAAAATGAATTTATCATTGCTTGATACCGGATATGATACACTTGTTGTTTCACAGTTTACCTTGTGTGCAGACTGTAAAAAGGGTAATAGGCCATCATTTACCTCTTCTGCTCCACCACAGTTTGCAAACGAGCTTTATGAGTACTTTATAAAACAACTTATATACAATGGCGTTTCAAATGTTCAGCACGGAATTTTTGGTGCTGATATGAAAGTTTCGCTTGTGAATGACGGTCCTGTAACAATTATTTACAATACAAAGGAATGGGAATAAATGAAAATTATTAAATTAGAACTTAGCGTATTTAAAACAAATTGTTATATACTGATTGATGAATCTACAAAAAAAGCAGCAATCATCGATCCTGCAGATTGCTGTGATGAACTTTTGAATCAGCTTAAATTAAACGATATATCTGATGTTGAATACATTTTGCTTACACACGGTCATTTTGATCATATTCTTGGTGTTGCTGGGCTTAAAAAAATTTATGAAAATGCGAAAGTTGCAATTCATTCAAATGATGCTGGTTGCCTTGAACACCCAGAAAAAAGTCTGGCAAAAAAATTATTGGTCGCCGGTAGAGTTCAAACGCCAATACGTGCAGATGTAATATTGAACGATAATGATGAATTTTATTTGGGCCAATTGAAGTTGAAGGTTTTACACACTCCGGGGCATACACCTGGCAGTATCTGTTTTGTTTGTGATGATGTTATATTTTCAGGTGACACATTATTTTGCAAAACAGTTGGCAGAACAGATTTTAAAGGTGGTAGTATGGAAGATATGCAAAAATCAATAAACCGTCTTGGTAATTTACAAGGAAATTACACGGTATTTCCAGGGCATAACCGTGAAACAACTCTTGATGAAGAACGAAAACATAACAGGTATATGAGGAAAACTGAATGGTATTAATTATTAGCGGGCACAAATTTCATTATGAGATGGAAAATTTGTGCCGCGTATTCTTTCCAAATGAAAATATTATTATAAACTATAACAATACAGTCGATAATAATGAAAAAATTGTGGTAATCACTTCTTTGAGCCAAATTGACGATACTCATGTAAAAATATCAGCAGAAATTAAATTTGATGATATTTTTGAAAGTTGTGAGTGTATTTCGATGAACGAAGGAAGTGTAGATTTTGAACTTAAAATGGCCGTTTTACTGTTCGATATTCTTACAAAAGTAACACAGTACAGGCCAAAATGGGGAATATTAACTGGCGTTCGTCCATCTAAGCTTTTGTCAAAGCTTATTGCAGATATGGGCGAAGAAAAAGCAAAAGATTATTTCGAGAAGTCTTTACTTGTTATTCCGCAAAAAACAAATCTTGCAATGAATATTGCAAAAAAAGAGCAAGAGATAATTGAAAAGTCAAAACCTAATTCATTTAGTCTTTATGTTTCTATTCCATTTTGTCCCACCAGGTGCAGTTATTGCTCTTTTGTTTCACATTCAATAACTTCTGAATCAGCTAAAAAGCTATTGCCAGAATATCTTAATTTATTATGTGAAGAGCTTAAAGAGACAGCAAAAATTGCAAAAGATATTGGTTTAAAGCTTGAGACTGTATATGTTGGCGGAGGAACACCATCAATTCTTGATTCACAGCAAACACAAAGATTGCTTAAGGAGATTTGCAATGACTTCGATGTAAGTGATATCAAGGAATTTACATTTGAGGCAGGGAGACCAGATACAATAGATACCAGTAAGTTGAAAGCTATTAGTGAATTCCCAGTAAGCAGGATAAGTATAAACCCACAAAGCTTTAGTGATATTGTATTAAATGAGATTGGTAGAAAACATACAGCACAGCAAACTATAGATGCCTTTAAATTAGCTCGTGATATCGGATTTAATGATATTAACATGGATATAATTGCAGGACTGCCAAAGGATGATATAGAAAGCTTTAAAAATACTTTAAACACTCTTTTAGAACTTTCTCCAAGCAGTATAACAGTGCACACACTTGCACTTAAACGCTCTGCAAATATGACGGATGACACAACTATTTCAAAACAAGGAGAACTGACCTGTGAAATGGTAGACCTTGCAGAAAAAATGCTGTCAAATAACGGATATATTCCATATTATATGTACAGACAGAGCAAGTCGGTTGGTAATCTTGAAAATGTTGGTTGGTGTAAAAAAGGCTTTGAAGGATATTACAATGTCTATATGATGGAGGAGTGCCATACAGTTCTTGCTGTTGGCGCAGGTGCGGTAACAAAATTAAAAGCACCCTTTGGTGACTATATTGAGCGTATATTTAACTTTAAATATCCGTATGAATATAATAATAGATTTGAAACAATACTCGAAAGAAAAAATAAAGTATATAATTTTTATGAATATCATAAATTAGGAGGATAACATGTTAAAATCACTCTACACACTGTCTTCAATAAATGAAGCAGCAAGCAAGGATTATGAAGCCTTTGTAAAGCAAGCAGAGGATATATATACAAATGCTCTTTCTAATCTTACAGATAAAATAATCGGAAATCCTGAAAATAAAATAGTTATGGTCGCAGGACCAAGTGCATCTGGAAAAACAACAAGTGCCATTAAGCTTGCAAAATCAATATATAGCAGGGGAGTAGATGCATATACTATATCGCTTGATGATTTTTATTTAGACAGAAATAATGTTCCAAGGTTTCCAGACGGCAAACCAAATTTTGAAACGGTATATGCTCTCGATTTGCCACTTCTATCTAATTGTTTAAATCAACTTATAAAAGAAAATAGAAGCGAATTACCTATATTTGATTTTGTTAATGGTTGCAGATCAAAATCAACAAATGTTATTAATCTTAAAGATGATGATGTTGTTATTGTTGAGGGCTTGCATGCTTTAAATCCTGTTATTACGGACTGCTTACCACATGAAAAGCTTTTAAAAGTTTATATTAGCATTTCATCAAGAATATTTGACGACGATAATAAGGTTTTACTTACCAAGAGAAATATGCGTTTTTTACGACGAGCTGTAAGAGACCATCAGTTTAGAAATAGTTCAATTGAGAATACATATAGGCTTTGGGAAAGTGTTCAATTTGGAGAAAATGAGTATCTTTTCCCATTTAAACCGCTTGCAGATATTGCAGTTGACTCTTTTCATTCTTATGAACCGTGTATATTTAAAGCAATAGCAACAGATCTTTTTCAAGAGCTTCCAAAAGAAAGTGAGTATTACTCTGAATGTAAAAAAATTCTTGCAAATCTTGAAAAATTTGAGGCTATTCCAGCAACATCAGTTCCACATGATTCATTGTTAAGAGAATTTATTGGAAAATAATCATTGCCTTTTGGGCTTTGATTGTATAATATTAAATGACCAAATCAAATAGTAAGGAGAATTTCCATGGGTATTTTTGATGACATTTTAGTATCCGCTCGTGATGTAGCACTAACTTTAGGTAAGCGTGCAGAGGAAGTTGTAGATATATCAAAGCTACGATTTGAAATGAGAGATTTGGAAAAAGAACGTGCGAACAACTATGAAAACATTGGAAAGTTGTATGCAGATTCATTGAAAAATGGCACTAATAATGCAGAAAAATGTAAAAGTATTATATACAGGATTGAAACAATAGAGGCAAGAATTAACGAACTTTCAGAAATTATTGCAAGCAAAATTAGCAATCCAACTTCTTCAGAACCTGATTCTTATCCTAAAGTATAAAAACTAGGTACTTAGCAAGTTATCTTTAACTTTTTAGGGCGTGTTAATATTGGTGAAACATCGTAATAAAGAGCAGTCGTTGTTCAGTGGAGCAATGGTGCTTTTGGTTGCTACGGTAGTCGTTCATATTGTAGGTATACTTTATAAAATTCCGCTGACAGCACTTGTTGGTACTGTCGGAAGGGGATATTTTAGTGCTGCTTATGAAATATACACACCTATTTATGCAATTTCAATGGCTGGACTTCCTGTTGCTGTATCCCGTATGGTTGCTGAAAGAATGGCAACAGGAAGATACAGAGAGGTTCGTGTTATTTTTAAAATCGTTAAAAGATTATTTCTTTTTACTGGCTTTATAGGAACAGCATTTCTTTTTATTATGGCTTATCCTTATACTCATTGGGAAATATTTATTAACTCTCCAAACGCTATGCCCAGCATACTTGCAATAGCTCCATCGGTTTTCTTCTGTTGTGTAATGTCAACATACAGAGGATACTATGAAGGTATGAGAAATATGCTACCGACGGCTATTTCCCAAGTTTTAGAAGCTGTTGGGAAACTTGTTTTTGGTATTGCATTTGCAAAAATTGTAATGAAAATAGGCGAACAACAATATGCTGCAAGTGGTGTTGTTTTTGGCACAACAGTTCACAGTGAGGCGGAGGCATACAGTGCAATTTATCCGTATTCAGCAGCTGCTGCAATTGGTGGAGTAACGGTTGGTACAATCTTTGCTTTGCTTTTTGTAATGATACGCCACAAGGCAATAGGGGATGGAATAACAAGAGAAAATCTTGTTAATTCTCCAAGACCAGCACCAAGCAAAGATTTAGCAAAAATGCTTATAAGTATAGCTATTCCTGTTGTTGCAAGCTCACTTATACTTAACATAACAAACATAATCGACTCATGGACAATTCAAAATAGGCTTGTAGATGTAATTGAAAACAATCTTCCTTATATTAAAGATACTTATTCGCAACAGCTTTTAAAGTCAGGTACTATTAATAAAGATATAAAAGATTATCTATATGGTGCTTATGGTGCAGCTTTAGATTTTAAAAATCTGTTGCCAACGATAACAATGACGCTTGGCGTAAGTTCAATTCCAGCACTTTCTTCTGCTTGGGCTATTAAAGACAGACGAAAAATTTACCGCACTATTGATTCTGTTTTAAGAGCATCACTTCTTATTGCTTTACCAACAGGAATTTGTATGGCAATTCTTGCAAAGCCAATTTTAACCTTTATGTATATTGGAACACGTGCAGAAAGCTCTATAGAAATTACTGCGTACATCGTCTCAGTTTATGGATTTGCCGCAGCTGTAATGGCACTTTCAACACCTATAACAAATATGCTTCAAGCAATAGGTAGAGCTGATGTGCCTGTAAAATCTTTGATTTTAGGAGCTATTGTAAAAATAATTTCAAATTATATTTTAGTAGGTAATCCAGAGCTTAATATATACGGTGCACCAGTAGGAACTATACTATGCTATATTATTATCGTAACTAATAATCTTTTCTTCTTAATTAAAGAAACTAAAATAAAACTACACATATCATCAGTACTGCTAAAACCCCTATTTTGCTCGATTCTATGCGGTTTTTCAGCTTGGTCATCTTATGGATTATTAGATATGGCATTTAAGTTTGGAGATGCCTCTGCAAGGCTAAACGGCTCTGCTTTAGCACTATTAATCTCCTCAATTATTTCAGTTTTTGTGTATCTTGTATCATTGTTTTTAGTAAATGCTATTTCAAAATATGATGTTTTAATGCTTCCCAAAGGAGAAAAAATTGCTAAAACACTTGAAAAATATGGTTTAATAGGTTAATATAACAATAATATATGCTTGATTAGAGGTTTAAAAGTGGTAAAAGATTTTTCGTTTAAACAATCATATAACTTTTATGACTTAGTTGAAATAATGAAATTATTGAGATCTGAAGATGGTTGCCCTTGGGATAAAGAGCAAACTCATCATAGTATAAAAAAGAATTTTATTGAAGAGACATATGAAGTTATTGAAGCAATTAATAAGGAAGATAATGATCTACTAAAAGAAGAGCTTGGAGATGTTCTTTTGCAAGTTGTGTTTCATGCACAGATGGAAACAGAACAAGGAAATTTTGACATCGATAATGTTGCTAATGATATTTGCAAAAAGCTTATTGAACGTCATCCACACATTTTTGGTAATGTAATTGCAAATAATACCGAAACCGTACTTTCTAACTGGGACGAAATAAAACTTAAATCTAAAGGGCAAAAAAGCCAGTCAGACAGTATGTTGTCTGTACCTATAGAATTGCCTGCTCTTATGCGTAGCACTAAAGTTCAGGAAAAGGCTGCAAAAGTGGGATTTGACTGGAAAAATATAGACGGAGCTCTTGACAAACTCTCGGAAGAGATTGATGAATTAAAAGAGGCAATTGAAAGTAAAGATGATGCGAGTTGCTTTGAAGAGCTTGGAGATGTTTTGTTTTCTGCTGCTAATGTTTCTCGCTTTTTGAGTTGTGACGCAGAAGAAGCACTTACATCAGCAACAGATAAGTTTATAAGACGCTTCACGATTGTTGAAAAACTTGCAAAAGATAGAAATGTTGATATAAAAAGTTCTTCTATGAATGTTCTGGACGAGCTATGGGACGAAGCAAAATTAATTTAGCATCCAAATGAAATACCTTGAAAACTTAGGGGCGTTTCATGGAAAATATATTGTTTTTTAATATGGAGGAAACAAAAATGAATAAGACAGATCTTGTAAATGCAGTAGCAGAAAAAGCAGAATTTTCTAAGAAAGACGCAGATAAGGCTGTTGCAGCTTTTATCGAAAGTATCACCGATGCTCTTGTAAGTGGTGACAAAGTTCAGCTCGTTGGTTTTGGTACATTTGAGGTTCGTAACCGTGCTGCAAAGCAGGGACACAATCCGAAGACTGGAGAGGCTATGATGGTTCCAGCTTCAAAGCTTCCAGCATTTAAGGCTGGTAAGGCTCTTAAGGATGCAGTTGCAAATAAGTAATTCATATTAAGAAATAGGAGGGAGGAGGCTTAGTCTCCTCCCTTTATATTTTTAGGAGGGTTAGTATGAGACTTGACAAATATCTTAAGGTATCAAGACTTGTAAAGCGAAGAACAATTGCCAATGAACTTTGTGATGCAAAGCATGTGAATGTTAACGGTAAAGTAGCACGAGCATCATATGAGATTAAAGAAGGCGACATTATAGAAATCACAATAGGACAAAATAAAATAAAGGCACAAGTCACAACTGTTGCAGAACATGCAACAAAGAGCGATGCCTTACTTATGTATAAGATACTTTAATATAAAAAAACTTACTTTGACTATTAGTTATAACCTCCGTATTCTGTTCATATCTATGAATATAAAATAAAGGAGGTTGTTTTTTTATGACTGATGAAAGAAATACAGTTTCTATGCCTCATAATCTTATTATGGAGGACAGGCGCTCATTAAGTATTTCCGGAGTTTCGGATGTGGACAGCTTTGACGAGCAGACGGTTGTTGTATTTACTGATTTGGGAGAACTTACAGTTCATGGAACCCAGCTTCATATAAGTAAATTGAGCCTTGAAATAGGAGAATTGATGATGGAGGGAAATATCTCGTCACTCACATATTCTGATGCACAACCTAAAAATGTCGGATTTTTTAGCAAGGTGTTTAGGTAAATGTATATTCCTACAATGGCACTACAAACAAGAATCTTCCTATTATCAATAGGTCTTGGATTTTCTCTTGGCATACTTTATGATATATTTTATATTACAAGGCTTACCATGACTAAAAGCAAGTACGCAATATATATACAGGATATTCTATATTTATTATCGTGCTCATTTATAACCTTTATTTTTATCCTTGCACTAAGCTCAGGAATAGTTCGTGGATACACTCTTATTGGCGAATTCTTAGGATGGATAATATATTATTTTTCAACAGGCTTTTTTGTTGTGTCTTTTGCAGCGAAAGCAGTAAATACATTTAAGCGAACAATTAAGAAAGTGTTTTTGCTTATTTTAAAGCCATTTAGGTGGATATTTACAAAGGTATTTAAGCAATTCAAGAAATTTCATATGTTTGTTAATAAAAAATTCAAAAAAATCAATAAAAAATTCAAAATACGCTTGAAATATAATAAGAGCTTAGTGTATAATACAATAGATATAGTAGGTGATAATATCGTTGTAAATGAGGGGAATGATAAAGAGTGAGTAAGAAGAAGCGTAGTCGTAGTTTTATTCTTACTTTGTCCCTTATTGCAATAATGGGATATTTTATTATTACACTCGTTCATCTTCAGCTTGAGATAAAGAATAAAAAAGAGCTTGCGAACCAAGTTAACCAGCAGTATGAATCGCAGGAACTAAAAAAAGAAGAGTTTGAGCAGATATTGAACGATGGCGACCAGTCAAAATATATTGAGCGTGTTGCACGCGATGTGCTTGGATATGTTCTTCCAGGTGAGCGTGTTTATTACGATACATCATCAGGCAAGTAACATTTGTTATGGTAGTTTTAAGGAGGACTGTGCTTTTATATGCAAGTTGAGGTTGGAGTAATAGTCGAAGGAAAAATTACAGGACTTACAAAGTTTGGCGCTTTTGTTGAGTTACCTAGTGGAGATACCGGCATGGTACATATCTCCGAAGTGGCATCAACATATGTCAAAGAAATCACTGACTTTCTTTCAGAAGGTCAAACAGTAAAGGTTAAAGTTATTGGTATTGGCGATGATGGTAAGATTAGTCTTTCCATTAAGAAAGCACAAGAACCAGTAGAAAGACCCCAGCGTAGCAATACCTCGTACTCGCATGGCGGTGGAGGAAACAGAGGAAGACAATCCTCTAACACTAATGTTTGGCAGGGTCAAAAATCTCAGGCTAATAAGAGCATGTCTTTTGAGGATATGATGCAAAAATTTAAGCAAGTCAGCGATGAAAAGATGACTGATCTTAAACATTCCGCTGAATCAAAGCATGGTGGAGGTTTTTCGCGCAGAAGTGGCGGCGGAACAAATAAAAACAGATAATTCTTGTGCAGAGTGCCTTTAATGGTTTCACTCTGCACTTTGTATTAAAGGAGATAAAAATGCAAGAAATAAGTGTTGTAGAAATTAAAAATGCAGTTAAAGAGCTTTGCATAAAAGCAAACAAAGTTTTGCCAAGTGATTTAGAAACCTGCATTATCAACTGTGTAGCAAAAGAAAAGGATGAATTGCCGCTTTCGATAATGAATGACCTTTGCAAAAATATTGATGCAGCGAAAGAACTTGCCATACCAATATGTCAAGATACTGGTATGGCTGTTGTATTTGCTGAAATTGGGCAAGACGTTCACATTATTGGTGGGGATTTTGTTTCTGCTGTTAATGAAGGAGTTGGGGAAGGATATACAAAAGGAAATCTGCGTTGTTCCATAGTAAGCGACCCTCTTGAAAGAAAAAATACAGGGAATAATACTCCTGCGATTATACATACTAAAATTGTTGCAGGAGATAAAATAAAACTTTTGGTTGCTCCAAAGGGTTTTGGCAGTGAAAATATGAGTGCTCTTAAAATGTTCACGCCATCTGCAACTAAAGAGGATATTATAGAGTTCGTAATTGATACTGTGAAAAATGCCGCAAGCAATCCTTGTCCTCCAATTGTTCTTGGAATTGGCATTGGAGGAGATTTTGAGCACTGTGCATATCTTGCAAAAAAAGCTTTGTGTCGTTCGATAAGCAAGAGGAATGAAAAACTATTTTATAGCGATATGGAATCAGAACTGCTTAGTAGAATAAACGAGCTTGATATTGGGCCTCAAGGATTTGGCGGAAATACAACAGCACTTGCTGTAAATATTGAATATGCACCAACGCACATTGCTGGACTTCCTGTTTCTGTGAATGTTGGTTGCCATGTTACAAGACATGCCGAAATTATCCTTTAATATATAAATTTTACCTTTCTTTTTTGAACAATGTGTGCTATAATGTGTATATAAATTAAGATTCTTTTATTTAATATCCCTAATAATCGGGATTATTATATACTAGGGGGATTGGAATATGAAAATCACAACTTTAGGACGCAAATGTACACCACGCGAATCTTTCAAAGAAAGGGCAGAAGTCAAACTTTCAAAGATCGAAAAGTTTTTTTCAGATGAAGCTGAAGCAAAGATTACTGCTACGGTTGAAAAAAGCAAAAAAATTGTTGAAATAACTGTTTTAAATAATAATATGATTTTTAGAGCAGAGGATTGTGCCGAGGATTTGGAGGATGCACTTGACCGTTGTGTTGATTCGCTTGTACGTCAGATTAGAAAGAACAAAACAAAAGTTGAAAAGAAGCTTCGTAAAGGAGCATTTGACGAATATATGGGCGACACCAATATTTCTGAGGAAACCGACTTTGATGTTGTTAGAACTAAATCGATGAATCTTAAACCACAGAATATTGATGAGGCAATTTTACAGATGAATATGCTAGGGCATCAGTTTTATGTTTTTCTTAACCAAGATTCTGATGAAGTTAATGTAGTATATCGTCGTAAGGATGGCGGATACGGTGTAATCGAGCCCAATGTTTAAGCTTTAACCTATTCGGCAGGGCTTTGTCCCTGCCGATTTTTTATTAGTTATATAAAACGGAGGAAGTAAATGAATATTAATTATGTAACACCTTGTTTATTAGGCGTCGAGTCTTTAATTGCTGACGAGCTTCGAGCAATGAGTGCTGAAAATGTTGTTGCAGAAAACGGCCGTGTACTTTTTTCTGGCGATGAATTTATGCTTGCACGTGCTAACATAAATTGTCGCTTTGCAGAGAGAATTCAAATACTTGTTGGTAGCTTTGAAGCAAGGAGCTTTGAAGAGCTTTTTGAACATACCAAGGCATTGCCATGGGAAGAATGGATTGGTAAAGACGACGCTTTTCCAGTTAAAGGATATTCAATCAACTCCGCTTTATTCAGTGTTCGTGACTGCCAAGCAATAATAAAAAAAGCAGTTGTGGAACGACTTAAATCTAAATATAAAGTGCCATGGTTTTCTGAAACAGGCTCTCTTTATCAAATACAGTTTTCAATTATGAAGGATAAGGTAAGTTTGCTTATTGATACTTCTGGATCAGGTTTACACAAGCGTGGCTATAGGCTTGATGCTAATGCAGCACCGATCAAAGAAACTCTCGCAGCATCACTTGCATATCTTGCAAGAGTTCGTAATTATCATACACTATATGACCCTATGTGTGGTTCAGGCACAATACTAATAGAGGGTGCAATGCTTGCACATAATATTGCACCAGGACTTAATCGCAAATTCTCTGCTGAGAATTGGAAAAACATTCCTGATGAAGTTTGGTCTCAAGAAAGAACAAGAGCGCAGGATTTGATAAAGTGGGAGAGTGACTTTGCCGCTTACGGTTCTGATATTGACAGTGAAACAATTGAGTTGGCAAAGCTTAATGCAAAACGTGCAGGAGTTTTGTCTAAAATTGATTTTTACACTGCTGATATTCATGACTTTGAACCTAAAAGTGAAAAAGGAACTGTAATCTGTAATCCTCCATATGGTGAGCGTATGCTAGATATAGAAAATGCAGAGGAAATATATAGAGCAATGGGCAACCAGTTTGAAAGAAAAAAAGGTTGGTCATATTCTATAATTAGTCCTTCTGAAAATTTTGAAAGCTGTTACGGACGCCCTGCAGACAAGCGAAGGAAACTCTATAATGGCATGATAAAGTGCCAATTATTTATGTATTTTAAATAGTTAAATATATAATAATTTTTTTGGAGGAAAAGTCATGAAACACATTTTTATTGTCAATCCTGTGGCTGGTAAAGGTGACGGCAAAAATTTTATAATTCCACAGATTGAAATTGCATGTAAAAGTGCAAATGTAGACTATGAAATCTACATAACCAAGGCTTGTGGTGACGCTATAAAATATGTTAAGGACAGGGCTGCAACAGGTGAAACCCTTCGGCTTTATGCTTGTGGCGGTGACGGAACACTGTTTGAAGTTGTAAACGGTGCTGTTGGTTTTTCAAATGTTGAAATAGCAATTATCCCCCTTGGTTCGGGCAATGACTTTATCAGAATTTTTGGCACAAAGGAAACTTTTCTCAATATCCCTGCACAGCTTGAAGGAACTGTTATTGACCTTGATGTTATTAAGTGTGGTGATAAATATGCTATTAATCAGTGCTCAATGGGGCTTGATGGAGAGATTTGTGCAAAGCAAGCACATTTTAAAAAGTTTATTAACGGTGAATCCTCATATATGGCTGCTTTGCTTTATTGTTTCCTCAGAAAAGTCAAGAGCACATTTACAATAACAATCGACGATAACCCATCATTTACAAAGGATGTTCTTTTTGCTGTATCTGGTAATTCTCGTTGGTATGGTGGGGGATTTAAAGGCACACCACTTGCAATTCCAGATGATGGATTAATTGACTTTGTTGTTGTTGAAAAGGATGTTAATAGGTTTCAGATGCTAACTCTTTTAAACAAATACAAGGCAGGTCAGCATCTTGATTGGAACAGAACTACATTTAAGCGTGGTAAAAAGATGACAATTTGTAGCGAAAAACTCGCAGCCGTTAATATTGACGGTGAATGTGAATATGTTTATGAAGCTACATTTGAAATTATAGAAAAAGCCGTTAAATTTGTAGTTCCATCAACATCAAGCTATCTAAAAGATAGACAAGTAGGGAAAATTAGTCAAACTTGTTAAATCATTAAATATTTTAAATATAAACAGCTATAACATCATACTACTTTTTTTCTTGCATATATTTTCTTGAGGTGATTTGTTTGAAAATAAAGTGGTCAGTGATTATAGCTGTATTGTTTATTATCGTTATTTTTATTGGACTTGTTTTTCTTGTAATATATAAGAATGAAAAATCTATTTCATCAACTGCAAACACTCTTGATACAAAGTATAAAACTGTTATAATAGATGCAGGGCATGGAGGAGGAGATGGAGGTGCTGTTGCAAAAGATGGCACACTAGAAAAAGACATCAATCTTTCAATTTCTCAAAAGCTTGAAACAGCCTTAAAAATAATGGGCTACAATGTTATTATGACACGCACAAAAGATGAGCTTATTTATGATGCTGATGTTTCTAAAACAACTAGGCAAAAGAAAGTATCCGATATTCATAACAGAACTGATTTGGTTAACTCCACTCCTAATGCTGTTTTGATAAGTATTCATCAAAACAAGTTTCCAGCAACACAATATTCTGGCACACAGGTTTTCTACTCTCCAAACTGTGAAGAGAGTAAACCTCTTGCACAAAGTATCCAGTTTGCAGTTCGTGATCTTCTGCAACCTTATAATAAGAGAGAAATAAAAAAATCAGGCACAAGCATATATATGTTATACTATGTTAAATCGCCTGCAGTAATGGTTGAGTGTGGATTTTTGTCTAATTATGAAGAATGCGAAAAATTGAAATCTAAAGATTATCAAAAACAAATGGTGTTTTGCATTATGTGCGGAATTTTAAATTATCTGTAAATCGGAGGAATATAAATGGCCCAAAAGTCAAGAACAATGTTCGTGTGTAAAGAATGTGGATACGAAAATTCAAAGTGGCTTGGCAAATGTCCGTCTTGCGGCGAATGGGATTGTATGACTGAAGAAGTAAGAATTCAGGAAACCAACGCCGCAAAAAGAGCCACATCAACAGCACACTCTCTCGCAAATGCTCAAAATCTACATACAATACAGGCAGGTGCTGAATGTAGATACAAAACAGGACTTTCAGAATTTGACAGAGTTTTGGGCGGGGGAATTGTAAAAGGCTCGTTGGTGCTTTTAAGTGGTGACCCCGGAATAGGTAAATCAACCATTTTGCTTCAAGTATGTGAACAGCTTGGGCAAAATTTGCAGATTCTATATGTATCTGGCGAGGAATCTGCACATCAAATTAAACTTCGTGCGGACAGGCTTAATGTATCAACCCCAAACCTATTTATAATGTGTGAAACAGATGTTGAATGTATAACAGAATATATAAAAACACAAAAGCCTGATTTGGTCATTATTGACTCAATTCAGACAATGAATTTTACAGAGCTTTCCTCTTCTCCTGGTAGCATAACACAGGTTAGAGAATCTACAAATTGGCTTATGCGTGCCGCAAAGGAGCTAGACGTTCCCATTATAATTGTTGGACATGTTAACAAGGATGGAAACATAGCAGGCCCAAAAGTTTTGGAGCATATTGTTGACGCTGTTTTATATTTTGAGGGTGAAAGACACCTTTCATATAGAATTTTGCGTGCAATAAAAAACAGATATGGTTCAACAAACGAAATCGGTGTTTTTGAAATGCTTGACAAAGGGTTATCTCAAGTAGTGAATCCATCTCTTATGCTTATTTCAGGCAGACCAAAAGATACATCGGGAACTTGTGTTGCATGTGTTATGGAAGGCTCAAGACCAATTTTGGCCGAAGTTCAAGGTCTTGTAACCCCAAGCGGATTCGGTAATCCACGAAGAATGGCAACTGGCTTTGATTATAATAGGATGTCTATGTTGCTTGCCGTTCTTGAAAAAAGGGGAGGTTACTTCTTTGGCAATATGGATACATATATAAATGTTGTTGGAGGATTAAAGCTTATTGAACCTGCTTCTGACTTATCAGTGGCACTTGCACTTGTTTCAAGTTTAAAAGATGTTGTGGTGCGTGACGACGTTTTGGCATTTGGTGAAATCGGACTTGCTGGTGAAATCCGTACTGTGGGCAACTGCGAACAGCGTGTAAAAGAAGCTGCAAGGCTTGGGTTTAACAAATGCGTTATTCCAAGAGATAATTTAAAATCTCTTTCAGCTGCAGCTAAAAAGGATATTGAGGTAATTGGTGCAAAAAATATTCGTGAAGCATTTGAATCAATTATTTGATTTGTCATTGTTTATATTATTGCGTTCCTTTACATCAATATAATGTGCACAACCTTGGGCAATTACTGAATTATTTACTTTTTCAACGCTTTCCAGTGTGCAATATCCGTCTTTTTGATATTTGCAATCCGAATCACAAGGAATTATTCCCATTGTAATACCACCCCAAAACCAATATTTATTATATATATTTTCTCATAATATTTCTTTAATATTCAATTATAAAAATTTGTTGTGGAGCAGATTGTATGTCAACACTCGTAATAACTCCAAATATTCCAATAAACAAAGTAACTACTGCATTGGCGGGAGAGATGCCAGAGACAATATATAATGCATTTTTAGCTTTGGGAATAAGTATTGTTAAAATCCCCAAAAGTGCGTTTCTACAAGCTCCTGTGGCGTCACACGCCGATATGCTTTGTCATCATTTAGGGGGAAATGAAATTTTGCTATCAAAAAGCAGTAAAGATTTACAAGAAGATCTTTTTAATCTTGGGTTTAATGCTAAAATAATTAGCAAAGAACTTTCTGAACAGTATCCAAGTGACATTGCTTTAAATTGTGCTAGAGTTGGAAAAAAGCTTATATGCAATTCAAATTATGCTTCTCCAGAAATTTTAGACTATTGTAATAAAAATAATATTGAAATAATAGATGTGCCTCAAGGCTATGCAAAATGTTCTGTTTGCATAGTAAACGAAAATGCAATTATAACAGAAGATACATCAATTAAAATAAAATGTGAACAAAAGGGAATAGATGTATTGCTTGTAAAAAAGGGTCATGTTACCTTACAAGGATTTGACTATGGTTTTATCGGCGGTTGCTCAGCACTTATTTCTGCAAATAAACTTGCATTCTTTGGTAATATTGAATTGCACCCTGATTATAAAAATATAAAATCTTTTTTAAATAACTATAATATAGTTCCCATATCAATTTCTAATATTAAATTAACTGATATTGGCGGAATCATACCGTTAATAGAAAGGGTTTGAAATCTGTTTTTAGCAGATGACAAATCCTTAGTTTTTTATAAAATATAAATTATTTTACAAAAAAATCAAAAAGTAGAGGCAATTGACGATACATTAAAAAAATGATACAATTATACAAAATCAATGTTTTGTATAATTAGGGGGAGCTAAAATAAAAAACAAGCTAACGCTATCTTGCTTTTACATTTACTTATATATAAAGCTTTTTATATTAATATATTGTATTTCCTTGCTTTTATCTATCTAATTTTTAAATATCTATTATTTTATATTATATAATATTGTTAATAGCATTTTTTAAATCGTCTTATATTTATTATTTTTTTAATCTAATTTTAACTAAACTATTATGAATATAATTGAATATATTAAATTCAGGTTATGAAATTGTTTGTAATTTATTTTCCTAGTTAAAAATGATATATTATAATTAAATTTTTACAAAGAACATATTTCTTATAGTTTACTAATAAAAATATTATGTGGAACAGTTTCACACTACGTGGAGGTCTTTTAAAATGATAACTCGTGCTGATTATGCATCTTTTCCGCCAATTGTTGTTGAATTTCTAAACTATTTAAGTGTTGTAAAAAACCAGTCTAAGCTTACTATTTCTGAATATGCAAGTGATTTAAGAACTTTTTTTAGGTTTCTTAAAGTTACTCGTGGGCTTATCTCCCCTACTATAGATTTTGAGGAGATAAATATTGCAGATATTGATGCTAATTTTATAAAATCTATTAAATTGAGTGATGCATATGCTTTTTTATCTTACTGCAAAGATGATAGAGAAAACAATGCAAAAACTCGAGCAAGAAAGATTTCAAGCATACGCAACTTTTTTAAATATTGTTGCGTACAAACAAAAATTCTTGAAGAAAATCCAATGCAGGAGTTGGATACTCCCAAGTTGCCTAAAAGTCTTCCAAAATATTTAACACTTGAGCAAAGCCAAGAACTTTTAAAGAACAGTGCCACAGGCAAATTTAAAGAGCGTGATTATGGCATTATAACACTGTTCTTAAACTGCGGACTTAGGCTAGCAGAGCTTGTAAGCCTTAACTATTCAGATATTCGTGATGATGGCACTATGCGAGTTTTAGGTAAAGGAAATAAAGAGCGTACAATTTATCTTAATGATGCATGTATAGAGGCTATAAAAAACTATATGTCTGTGCGACCTGTTGACGGTGTAAAGGATAAAAAGGCCTTATTTTTAAGTAGCAGACTCCAAAGAATAAGTCCAAAAACGGTTCAACATATAGTTTATACTGCACTTGAAAAAAGCGGACTTGCGGACCAGGGATTTTCTGTTCATAAGCTTCGCCACACTGCTGCAACACTTATGTATCAATATGGCGATGTAGATGTACTTATATTAAAAGAAATATTAGGTCATGAAAACCTTGGAACTACTCAAATATACACTCATGTGGTTAATGAACAGCTTAAAAAAGCTGCGCAAGCAAATCCATTGAGTAAAGAAAAGTTAAAGTGATTATAAACTAAAATTATCAGCAAATGACACCGTCATTACAGTATCAATAATTGCAGCAACAGTCATTATAGCAAGTAATATACCATATCTTAAAGAATATCTTTTAAATATATTGCCGTATTGATTCGGAATTTTACCAGACATTATATTAAATATTTCATATGACATTACAAGACTTTCATTGCATCCAAAAAGCAATGCTGCAGTTGATATTATTGCACTTGGGAAAAGAATTACCATGCAGTATCCAGCACCACTAAATGAATATGTACTATAAAGATATCCAGCGATCATTCCAAGACCGATTCCTCTGAAAAGAGGAATAACAGAAATAATTGGGATGCCAACTGCACAAAGTCCAAAAGAAAAAACAATTGCAAGATAGATAAAAAATACTGTAAATGAATTAACAAATGTTTGAAAAATAGATTGTGTATTACGAAGCATAGTGAAATCTGAAAACATTGTTACAAGTCTTGCATTAATTTCATTATCCGTATGTTTTGCCGCAATTGCACCAATTATCATTCCAGATAAGAAAATAGAAACAAGTGTAACCATTTTCCATTCTTCTCTTAGAATCATTTTTACTCTACTAAAGTCGTAAGACCTACGTTTGTATGGTCTTATTCTACGGCGAATACTTGTCCTTTTGCGCACAAACTTCCCTCCAAACTTATTATATTCTAGTTTCAACAGACAAACAGATTAATTTCTGTTTGTCTGTTTTTTGTTATTTAGGCCTTTTAGCTTTTGAGTTTACCGACATTATGCCGCCAAGACCTCCAAGACAAATCATAAGCAGAACTGTTGTTACCGCTAGTGAGCCAACTGCTCCGCCATTTGCAATTATTACAAATGTAATCATAACTATTGCCAGTGGAAGACTTGTAACAATACCTATCATCAACCCCTTTTTCTTAATACATTTTGCCGCCCAAAATCCTGCAATAAATGCAGCTAATAAAGCAGAAACAAGTGCCATTATAGGCACACTCTTTTCAGAATAATCAAATTTAACCATTATAAGAGAAAATATTGATAAAATTACAAAAAGAGATGCTGTACCAACAGCAAAGCCTTTCGAAACAGCCATTGCAAACTGTTTTGATTCACTGCTTTCATTTGCAGGCGATTTAGTTTTTCTTTTACTTTTTGATTTTACAGTAGTGGAAGTCATAAAAAAATCCCCCTCGTATCATTATTAGATGATATGAGAGGAATTAAATTTTTATGCTAATTTTAAATATACTTTAGTCGTTTTTATTATTTTTCTTTTCTTCTTTTCCAGAGGATTTCTTTGCCTTAGCTGCTTCAATAGACGCCTGTCTATTTGCAGCTATCTTTTCATTTGCAGTAACATTTGTGTATATTGATGTGCGAGTAATGCGAATCTTTGTTCTGTCTGCTCCTGTTTCAATAACAATGGAATCGTCCTTTAGAGTAATAACTCTTCCCATTATTCCGCCAACAGTTACAATCTCGTCTCCAATCTGAAGAGCCTCACGCATTGCAGCATCTGACTTTTCCTGCTTCTTCTGTGGTCTTATCATCAAAAAATAAAGAACAGCAAACATTGCAACAAGCATTAATATCGAAACCCATGAACCGCCTTTTGCAGAAGCATTAGCACCAGTTGCACTTTGCATCATTAAAAGATAATTAGAAAATTCCATTTTTTTACCTCCGTTGAGTTAATGAATATATTATAGCCTTTATTAAGTATCTGTGCAAGTAAAATATTTTTATATACGTGTGTCAAGCAAATCTACATATTTTTCTTTAAACTCAGTAAATGTTCCCTTTTCAAGATTTTCACGAATTTTTTCCATTAGAGTATTATAAAAATAAAGATTATGCATTACACAAAGTCGCATTGCAAGCATTTCCTTGCTTTTAAATAAGTGTCTAATATATGCTCTGGAATGTCTTTGGCAGGTTGGGCAATTACATGTTGGGTCAAGCGGGCTGTCATCGCGGGCATATTTTTCATTATTTATGTTTATTATGCCCGCCCAAGTGAATATATGCCCATGTCTTGCATTTCTGCTTGGCATAACACAGTCAAACAAATCAACACCTCTGCTTACTCCCTCCAAGATATTGCCGGGAGTGCCAACACCCATTAGATATCTTGGTTTGTTTTCTGGCATATATGGCTCAACGGCAGAAATAATGCGATACATATCTTCTTTAGGTTCGCCAACAGCAAGTCCGCCTATAGCATATCCGTCTAAATCTAACTGAGATATTGTTTGCATATGCTTTATTCTTAATTCATCATAAATACAACCCTGATTTATTCCAAACAGCATTTGATTTTTGTTTGCAGTATCGTACAAAGCGTTAAGACGCTCCATTTCATCCTTACAACGGTAGAGCCAGCGAGTGGTTCTATCGCACGATTTAACTGCATATTCAAGCGTTGCAGGATTTGCAACACATTCATCAAACGCCATTGCAATTGTTGACGCAAGATTGGACTGAATTTGCATGCTTTCCTCAGGTCCCATAAAAATTCGCCTGCCATCAACATGAGAGGCAAAATGTACTCCCTCTTCTTCAATTTTACGAAGACCAGCAAGTGAAAAAACTTGAAATCCACCACTGTCTGTAAGAATTGTTTTATTCCAACCTGTAAACTTGTGTAATCCTCCCATTTCTTTGATGAGTTGATCACCTGGTCTAACATGCAAATGATATGTGTTGCAAAGCTGAACTTGGCAATGTATATCTTCTAAATCATAAGCTGATACAGCACCTTTTATTGCACCGCAGGTAGCAACATTCATAAATGCAGGAGTTTTTACTGTTGAATGCACTGTCTCAAATTCACTCAGTCTTGCATTTCCTTCTTTTTTAATTACTTTAAACATATTTCCTCCTACGAAATAAACATTGAATCTCCAAAACTAAAAAATCTATATTGTTCTTCAACAGCTGTTTTATATGCATTCATTGTATTATCATAACCACAAAATGCACTAACAAGCATTATAAGGGTACTTTCTGGTAAATGAAAATTTGTAATAAGTGCATTAATACATTTAAATTCATAACCTGGATATATAAATATGTCCGTCCAATCCTCGTATTCTTCTATTTTACCAAGTTTTGTAGCAACTGATTCAAGAGTTCTGCAACATGTAGTTCCAACAGCAATAACTCGTTTGCCATTATTCTTGGTAGTATTAATTAATTCTGCTGTTTCCTTGGGCAACCAATAATGTTCTGAATGCATCTTGTGATCCTCGATATTATCTGCTTTTACAGGACGAAATGTTCCAAGACCAACATGCAGGGTAACAAATCCAACACCTATACCTTTTTGTCTTATTTTTTCTAGCAGTTCTTCTGTAAAGTGCAACCCGGCAGTTGGTGCTGCCGCAGAGCCAAGTTCTTTTGAATAAACTGTTTGGTAACGCTCATTATCTTTAAGTGCTGCTGTTATATAATGTGGTAGTGGCATTTGACCAATTTTATCAAGAACATTGAAAAAGTTACCATCATAATAGAATTTTGCAACTCTGTTTCCATCAGGCAAAACATCAAGTATTTCAGCCTTTAACATACCATCACTAAATGTAAATTTTGCACCTTGTTTTGCACGCTTTCCAGGTCCTGTAATAACTTCCCAAATATCCTTTTCTTTTTGATTGAGAAGCAAAAATTCAACCTGTGCACCAGTTTCTTCCTTTGTGCCATAAAGTCTTGCAGGTAAAACTCTAGTATTATTTAGTATCAAACAGTCTCCTTCGTTCATATAATCAATAACATCAGAGAAATGTTTGTGCTCTATTTCACCGCTTATCCTGTCAAGATGTATCATCCTTGAATTATCTCTCTTTTCAAGTGGGTTTTGTGCAATTAATTCTTGTGGTAAATCATAGTAGAAATCGCTCTTTTTCATATGTATCTCCCATAAAAAAGTTTTTTAATAATATTAGAAAATGTTTGACTAAAAATAATTATAATGGTATTATATCTTTAATTTAATATCTCAACAGATAGAGGTGCGTCATTTATCAGTAGCATTTTTAAGGTTTCGAATGCCGATGATTTAATGTGAAAGGAAATGTCGCCGAAGCGTTGTATCACTATTCGGAAGTTACAACGCTGGTTTTATAGTTAATAGCTATACAACTGTCATCATTGCATTGATGGAGTGCTATCACAATTTTAGGCATGTCCTAAAATTAACACTTCTAATATTATATTGCAATGATGACCGGTTTACAACCGGTTTTTTTATATTATATACTTTTGTGTTGAAAAATGGAGGTAAAAGTCATTATGAAAAAGTACAATGTAGGTATCATAGGTGGAACAGGTATGGTTGGTCAAAGATTTGCAACAATACTTGAAAATCATCCTTGGTTTGATGTTAAAGTTATTGCCGCAAGTGCTCGCTCTGCAGGTAAAACATATAAAGAGGCTGTTGGCACTCGCTGGGCACTTGATAAACCTATGCCAAAATCAATGGAAGACATTATCGTTTTGGATGCTTTGACAGATATTGAAAAAATTGCAGAAAGTGTTGATTTCGTATTTTGCGCAATCGACCTTAACAAGGAAGCAACAAAAGAGCTGGAATATGCATATGCAAAGGCTGAATGCCCTGTAGTTTCAAATAACAGTGCACACAGACACACTCCAGATGTTCCAATGGTTATTCCAGAACTTAACGCAGATCATGTAACGATTATTCCAGCACAAAGAGAAAGACTTGGCACAAAACGTGGATTCATAGCTGTTAAATCTAACTGTTCTTTACAGAGCTACGTTCCTGCACTCTTCCCTCTTTCAAAGTTTGGCGTTAAGGATGTTTTGGTTTGCACATATCAAGCAATTTCAGGTGCAGGAAAAACATTTGAAACATGGCCTGAGATGATTGATAATGTTATTCCATACATTGGCGGAGAGGAAGAAAAATCGGAAAAAGAGCCTCTTAAAATTTGGGGTGAAATAAAAGCAGGTGAAATTGTTCCTGCAGATTCTCCAAAATTTACAGCTCAGTGTATTCGTGTTCCAGTTTCAAACGGTCACCTTGGTGCAGTTTATGTAAGATTTGAAAATAAGCCAAGCAAAGAAGAAATTTTGGATGTTTGGAAAAACTTTAATGGTCGTGCTCAGGAACTTGAGCTTCCAAGTGCTCCAAAGAAGTTTCTTAATTACTTTGTTGAGGATAATCTTCCTCAAATTAAGCTTCAGCGCAACCTTGAAAGCGGAATGGCAATTTCAATTGGTCGTTTAAGAGAAGATACACAATACGATTATAAATTTGTATGCCTTTCACATAACACATTAAGAGGAGCTGCAGGAGGAGCTGTCCTTTTGGCTGAGCTTCTTTGTGCAGAAGGATACATGAATTGATTTGGAGGGTAATTATTATATGAAAAAGACTATTTTTACAGGTTCCGGAGTGGCAATCGTAACACCATTTGGAAACGATGGAAAGATAAATTATGATTTGTTTGGAAAACTTATTGACAGACAAATTGAAAACAATACAGATGCTATTATAGTCTGCGGAACAACAGGAGAAAGTCCTGTTCTTAACCATCAAGAACACTCAGACGCTATTCATTTTGTTGTTGATTGTGTTGGTGGCCGTGTTCCTGTTATTTCTGGTACAGGAAGTAATGATACAGCTTACGGCCTTGAGCTTTCCAATGAGGCGGAAAAAGCAGGTGTAGATGCACTGCTTATGGTTACTCCATATTACAATAAATCATCACAAAGCGGTCTTATCCGTCACTATAATTACATTGCAGATAGAGTTTCTACTCCTATAATTCTCTATAACGTTCCGAGCCGTACAGGTGTTGATATTAAACCTGAAACATATCTTGAACTTTCAAAGCATGAGAGAATTGTAGCTGCTAAAGAAGCTAATGGAGACATCTCAGCACTTGCAAAAACCATTGCATTGTGCGGTGACAATCTTGATATTTATTCAGGAAACGATGACCAAATAACAGCATTTATGTCACTTGGTGCAAAAGGCGTTATCTCTGTTATTTCAAATGTTATTCCAAAGATTACTCACGATATCGTATATAAATATCTTGATGGAGACGCAAAAGGCAGTGCAGAACTTCAGCTTGAATATCTTGAGCTTTGCAACAACATTTTTATAGATGTTAACCCAATACCTGTAAAAGAAGCACTTGTTATGATGGGATTTGATGTTGGAGAGTGCCGTATGCCCCTTGCTCCCCTTTCTGATTCAGCAAGGCAGACTCTTAAGAATTCACTTAAAAAATATAACTTAATCTGATTATTATAAGCAAGGATGTGGAATGATGAACAGCATATTACTCAGCGGATGTAACGGAAAAATGGGTAAGTTTATTACAAATTGTGTCAAACAACGAGATGACTGTGAAATTATTGCAGGTATTGATATTTCAAATAAAAAAAATGATTCTTTTGATGTTTTCAAATCTATAGATGATTTCAAAAAAAAAGCAGATGTAATTATTGACTTTTCTCATCCCTCAACGCTAGAGAATCTGTTGAAATATGCTGTTTCTTCAAATACTCCTGCGGTTATTTCAACAACTGGATTGTCAGATGTACAAATCCAGGATATTAAAGATGCTTCAAAGAAAGTTCCTATCTTTTTTTCAGCTAATATGTCTTTGGGCGTAAATCTTATTAGAGAACTTGCAGAAAAAGCTACAAAGGTGCTTGGCTCAACATTCGATATTGAGATTGTTGAAGCTCACCATAACCAAAAGATTGACGCACCAAGTGGTACTGCTCTTATGCTTGCAAATGCTATTTCTGATCAACTTCCCACTCCACCTACTTATGAGTTTGACAGACACTCTAAAAGAGCAAAGAGAGAAAAGAGAGAAATAGGAATTCATGCTATTCGTGGCGGAACAATAGTAGGAGAACACGAAATAATATTTGCGGGTCACGATGAAGTTATAAAAATCAGCCATAGTGCAATGTCAAGAGAAATCTTTGCAACCGGCTCTATAAACGCCGCACTTTTCCTTTGCGGAAAGCCAGCAGGTCTTTATTCTATGAGTGATTTAATTGATGCAGAATAAAACAAAAGGAGTTTTAGTTATGAAAATTATTGAAAGTATAACATTGACTGAAGATATTACTCTTATCTCTCTTCAAGACTCCCCTGCTGATGTAAAAGTTATATCAAAGATATTTGATATGATTTCTAATGCCGATATTGATATTGATATGATTTCACAAACCCCTCCAACAGGCAATACGACCAATCTTTCTTTCACCGTAAGTTCTGATGATTTTGCAAAGATATTAGTAATTGCAGGCAAATTTAGAGAACTTGATTCAGACATTAAAATCAATGTAAGTAGTGGAAACTGCAAGATTTCAGTATGTGGAGACGGTATGCGTGGCAAGCCAGGTGTTGTTTCTAAGGTGTTTGGTGCACTTGCAAAGGTAAACACAGATGTTATAATGGTTACAACATCTGAAATTGATATTTCCTTGCTTGTAGGCAAGTCAGACGCAGAAACATCAATTCAGGCAATAAAGACTATGTTTGAATAATAGCTTATAAATTAAAACAGCGGATGAATTAATCATCTGCTGTTTTTTGTTTTTGCTCTATTTTGATAATAGATTTTCTTACATTTACTCTTTCATAATGTTTTTTAAACTGAACATTTACACGCATTTTTATATTGCAATTTTTACATATATAGAACGCACGAAAAGAGCCGTTTACAAATTTCCAGTTTTCTATTTTTTTTGCTAATTTACCACAATCGGTGCACTTACAGTTCATAACGCTTCTATCAACAAGTGGGTCATCAATATCTGATATTATATATGGTTTGAAAAATAATTTTTCATAAAAAGTATTGTCACATTTTTTTATACGGCTATTTAATTCTTCTTCTTTATATAACTTTTCAAAACATTTTGCAGAAATCTCGCTGTCTGTCAATGCACGATGAAGAACAAAATCGTCCAACTTTATATTTAATACATCTGCGGCATTGTTAAGACCAAGCTGTTGTGATTTTGGCAACTTTAGCATATCCATACAGAAGTCCTGCAAATCAACATAATAATGAATAAATAGGATTTTTGACACACCATTAAAATATTTAAAATTGTCAATCATAACTCTTATATCCATATTGCCCCAGGATAAAAAGATGGTCTCTTCTTCTCCTACCCATTCGCAAAAGTTATTTATAACAGTCAAAAAGTCTTCTCCTGCACTTACATCGTCATTTGTTATGTTAGTCAACAGTTTTACTCTTGTTCGCAATTTTTTTTCTATTTGAGGTTTTACAAAACTTGAAAATGAAGATATAATTCTTCGGCTATTATCAAGTTTTACTGCACCAATTTCAATTATCTCGTTAATATACTTACCATATTGCTTTGAAAATGCCGTATTCCATTCCAAATCCATTATCACATACTGCAATAAAAAATCTCCTCTGCATTATTTTTGAGAGTTCGTCCATTCATCATCTTCCAAAAGTGCTTCGCCTCTAAAATCATTTTCATCACCATCACGATTTATTATGACAATATTATCACTTCCTGCAGATTTTTGAGAAAAGAAAGCGTTAACATCTTTGCTTATTTTCATAAAGCCACTTCGGTTTGGAAAAGTATCGGCATAATATTCATCAAATTCTCTTGTAAGTTCACCACTCATAAGTTTGGTGAAACTAAATGAAGGTTTATGCTTTAAAGCTCTATTTTCCTCTTTTGAAACAGTTTGATCTTTATCCACAGCACTTATAATTCCAATAATTATTATTGGAATTATAAAAAGTGCAACAGAAATTCGTGAAAATAATCTAAAATTCATTCGATAATCTTTTTCCAACTAAATGCACCTCAAAATCTGAAATATAAGAATGGATTATAACTTGTTCCCACAAGTGCAGCTGTGCACAAAATAAGCAATAAAATATTAAATGCTATATTTAATATGTCTGTAAGCATCTTGCCGAATAAATTTTTGTTTGAAAGATCTAACATTGCCAATTTTACATATTTTGACACAGGAGTGCAAGCAATTATTGCAACAATAAAAAACGGTAATCTATTTAAAAAATAAACTGAATCTGTAATATTAGTAAACGCTGTATTCCCAAGTCCAAACATAATTGCAAGCATTTGGTTAAGACTTGAAATATCATCAAAATAGAAGAACACCCATCCAACAACAACAACAAGCAATGTGTATATGTGAGAAAATACTTTTGGAATTTTATCCAGTAGTTTTCCAAGGAAAAGAAGCTCAATTATAATAAAAACGAAATAGTAAAGTCCCCAAACAATGAAATTCCAACTTGCCCCATGCCATAGACCCGTTAAAAACCATACAATAAGCAGATTGAAAACATGGTGATTTCTATTTCCTCCAAGAGGAATATAAACATATTCTCTAAAGAATGTTGTTAAAGATATATGCCATCTTTTCCAAAATTCTGAAATAGACTTAGATATATATGGATAATTAAAGTTTTCTACATATTTAAATCCAAACATATGGCCAAGACCTATAGCCATGTCTGAATAGCCTGAAAAGTCAAAATAAATCTGAAGGGAGTAACCAATTATTCCAATCCATGCTCCCACAACAGAAATTTTGTTTAAATCTCCTACTAAAAAATCTTTAACTATTTGCCCTGAAAAGTTTGCAAGTAAAGCTTTTTTACCAAGACCAATTAAAAATCTGGTAACACCATAAGATGCGTCTTTAATATTAATTATGCGGTTACGAATTTGCTCATCAATATCAACATATCTAACAATTGGACCTGCAATAAGTTGAGGAAACATACAAATATATAAAAGCAAATCTGCAAAGGATTTTTGTACCTTTGCACGACCTCTATAAACATCCACGGAATATGTTATTGTCTGAAATGTATAAAATGAAATTCCTATAGGCAATCCAAGCCCCAATAGACTTATATCTGTTCCAAGCAAGCTGTTGGTAGTGCTTGCAAAAAAGTCAAAGTACTTAAATAAGGCAAGAAGAAAAAGCGAAATAGTAACAGACATAATAAGAGATGCTTTTGCTTTCCATGTGTCTTTATATTTATCAATAGCTAATCCGCCTAAATATTCAACAAATGAACTCAAAATTAAAATTATAATCCACTTTGGCTCACCCCATGCGTAAAAAAACAGTGACATAGCGAGAAGCACTGCATTCTTTACCTTTATGTTACGAGCTGCATAATACAGAAACAAACAACTTGGCAAAAAAATATATATAAATGTCAAACCTGAAAATACCAAACTTCTCTCCCCTAAAAATTAAACAGTAATATTATTTCTAATCTTGTCTAATATCTTTTCTCCAATGCCTTTTACATTTATCAGCTCATCCACGCTGTTAAAATAGCCGTTTTCTGTTCTGTAATTAACTATTGAATTAGCTTTTACTTCGCCTATACCCGTAAGTGTGATTAGCTCCTGTACGGTAGCTGTATTAATATTAACTATTTTAGATAAACTTGATACCTGTTGTTCTGATTTTTCAGGCTTTGTAAAATCTACCTGTTGCATATCTTCACTATATTGAGTTTCTGTTTCACCATAATCAGAAATTCCCGCAGTCTTTTTTATGACTGCAGGACTTAACTCTGGCGTACTATATAAGTCATATAAAAGTATGACTGCTAGCAGCACTAGAGCAAACGATACAAGATAAGTTTCCTGTCCTTTTTTCATGCAAATCAAACATCCATTATTATATTTATAGATTATTAATAATTACTGTGTAAAGAGCTTGAACAACGCTAATTGCGAAGTGCATAACACTACACTGTGGATATTATATCACATTTATTTTTTCAAAGGTAGGAATTTTATAATATTTTTTCCATATCTTTTTTTAGTCTCTCTATTATTTTCTTTTCTATCCTTGAAATATAACTTTGAGATATGCCAAGAATGTCTGCAACCTCTTTTTGTGTGTGTTCTTTATGTCCTCCCATACCAAATCTCATTTGAGTTATAAGTTTCTCTCTGTCTGATAACTTTTCAATAGTTGAGTATAGAATTTTTTTCTCATCCTCATATTCAATCCCTCTATTAACTGTATCAGGCTCACTGCCTAAAATATCTGAAAGAAGTAATTCGTTTCCATCCCAATCAATATTCAAAGGCTCATCAATAGAGACTTCATGCTTCATCGCGTTTGTCTTTCGGAGATACATTAATATCTCATTTTCAATACATCTTGATGCATATGTTGCAAGCTTAATATTTTTTTGAGGACAAAAAGTATTAACAGCTTTTATTAGCCCTATTGTTCCAATAGACACAAGGTCTTCAACTCCAACACCAGAGCCTTCAAATTTTCTTGCAATATATACCACTAATCTCAGATTGTGAGTTATAAGTGGTTCCCTTGCCCTTTCGTCTCCTAACTCTATTCTTTTCATTATTTCCGCTTCTTCGTCCTTTTTCAACGGTGGTGGCAGTGTTTGAGGTCCGTTTATGTAGTTTATCTCTGCAACACCAAAAAGTTTTTTTATTTTTATTAAAAGAACACTAAATTTATATTTTAATATATTCATTTCAAAGCTGCCTCCTTCTCAAATTCATCTAACATCGAGGGATTTATTATTGCAATATATTCACCGTTTGATAATGCAATATTTTTAACTGCAACATAAACCGAATTAATAGTTATGTATTTTTTCCCATCGTAAAGTGTTATACTGTCAGGTCTAAATGCTTTTAAAAGTCCTTCACCCCCTATACTGCTAAATGGAATAAGCCTGATTTTACCTTTATATTCATCACTTATTTTATCCGTTTCAAGGCAAGTCGAATCATTCATATATTCTCCTAATTCATCTGGTAATATGTCTTTCAAAAAGCTGTATTCTGCAACTACAACAGGTGTACCACTAAATGTTTCACGAAGAGAGTTGCCTGTATCTATAAGAGCTTTTCCTGAAACTGTTTTATTCTCAATAATTATAGTTAAATCTATAATTTTATCATGTGATGAATTTCTGCGTGCAAGCTTTGAAATAAGTGTTACAACAATATAGCAAAAAACTGTCATAACAGTAAGTGTTAGAATGTTTATATCAAAATAAACCGCACCGTTATTAAACTGCATTGAATTAGGCTTAAGCGCTACCCACACGGCAAACATAAGTCCTGCAAATATAAAATTGACTGCAAAAAATGTTGCAAACATCCGTAAAAAATGTCTTAAATTTTTTATCTTAAATGCTGCTAAAATTATGGTTGTTGAAAATACAAGCTTTAAAAACATTGAGAGTAAAGCATTCATTGCAGGCAAAATTATAATTAGTGAATACACACCTCCCAAGGCACTTGCAAGTAAAATTCTTAATCTTTTAGGATTTTCGTGGCTTATAAACGCTGTTTCGAGAAGTAAAAAGTAATTAACAAATATGTTAAGAGCTATTAAAATGTCTATGTATACACTCTGCTTCATGGTTACCCCTCCCACAAAAACATTATATTCTTTGGTTTATACAATTTCTGTCGATTACGGTATACAAAATAAAAAAGAAAGACAATGCCAAAAGCATTGTCTTTCTAAAACTTTATTTAATTAAGCTTTGTAATTAATACCGATATTTATAGCTTCCATATTCTTTGGAATAAGGTGCTGTTTTTTTGCTGGAACAACTTTATTAATAGTTTTCTCTAGTGTCTCGTAAGAGCAGAACTGTGTTAAGTCTAGCAATTTACCTATGAGTATAATGTTTGCAAGACCCTTAAGACCTTTTTCTTCTGCAATCTCTGTTGCAGGAATATAGCAAACATTAACATCTGTTCTCTCTACCTTTTTTGCAACCAATGTACTGTCAACAATAACAGTACCACCAGGAACAACAGTGTCTATAAACTTATCAAAAGATGGTAAATTCATAACAATTAAAACATTTGGAGTGGTAACGAGTGGTGAGCAAATATCATCATTTGAGATACATACACTGCAGTTTGCTGTACCTCCACGCATCTCAGGACCATATGATGGAAGCCAAGAAACTTCTTTACCGTCTATAAGACCAGCATAAGCAATTGCCTTTCCCATAAAGAGAATGCCCTGTCCACCGAAGCCTGCCAAAATCGAATTAATCTCTTTCATATTATTTACCCTCCTTATCGCCTGTTGTATCCTTGTAAACCCCAAGCGGATAGTAAGGAAGCATATTGTCACGAAGCCAGTCAAGGGCATCGTTTGGTGAAAGACCCCAGTTTGTTGGGCAAGATGAAACAACCTCAACAAGTGAAAATCCTTTGCCATCAAGCTGTGTCTGGAAAGCTTTTTTGATAGCCTTTTTAGCTGCATTGACATTCTTTACACAATCAACAGATACACGAGCTATATATGTTGCACCGTCAAGAGTTGAAAGCATTTCGCACATTTTTATTGGGTAACCTGCACTGTTAACATCTCTACCGTAAGGTGATGTCTGTGTTATCTGATTTGGAAGAGTTGTAGGTGCCATTTGGCCACCTGTCATTCCATAAATTGCGTTGTTTACAAATATTACAGAGATATTTTCGCCTCTTGCTGCCGAATGAACTGTTTCAGCAGTACCTATAGCGGCAAGATCTCCATCTCCCTGATATGTGAATACAAAGCTATCAGGCAATGAACGCTTAACACCTGTTGCAACTGCTGGTGCTCGTCCATGAGGAGCCTGAATCATATCACAACTAAAATAATCGTATGCCATAACAGCACATCCAACAGGAGCAATTCCGATTGTCTTACCCTCTATTCCAAGCTCATCTATACACTCAGCAACGAGCCTGTGAATAATTCCGTGTGTGCAACCAGGACAATAATGTGTCGCCTTATCGGTAAGTCCTTTAGGCTTTTGAAAAACTATTGCCATTACAGCTCACCTCCTGAAAGTTTAACAATTTGCTCCAAAACCTCTGCGGGTGTCGGAACAATACCGCCTGTATGACCAAAAAACTTTACAGGTCGACTGCAATCTATTGAAAGTTTAATATCATCAATCATCTGACCCATGTTCATCTCAACAGAAAGGAATGCTTTTGCGTTAACTGCAACTTCTTGCATTACTTTCTTTGGGAACGGCCAAAGAGTAATTGGACGAACAAGTCCAACCTTTATTCCTTTTGCACGAGCATCTTTAACAGCTGCCTTTGCAACTCTTGCTGTTGCTCCAAATGCAACAACTATATACTCAGCATCATCTGTCATATATCTCTCACACATAGTCTCTTTTTCTTCAATAAGCTTATAACGCTCAAAACGCTCTTTAACAACTCTTTCAAGTTCATTTGCCTGAAGATACAAAGAGTTTATTATATTGTGCTCTCTCTTATCCTTGTGACCACAAGTTGCCCAAGTCTTCTCAGGAAGCTCTTTTTTCTCTACACTGCTCTTAATTTCAACAGGCTCCATCATCTGACCAAGCAAGCCATCTGCCAAAATCATAGCAGGAATACGATAACCATCTGAAACATCAAAAGCATGTGAAACAAGGTCAACCATCTCTTGAACTGAACAAGGAGCAAAGACAAAAATATGAAAATCTCCGTGACCAGGAGCCTTTGTTGCCTGCCAATAGTCAGCCTGTGATGGCTGAATTCCACCAAGACCAGGACCGCCACGCTGAACATTAATTATAAGACCAGGAACATCAGCACCAGCCATATAAGAAATACCTTCAGCTTTAAGGCTGATTCCAGGTGATGATGATGAGGTCATAGCTCTTACGCCTGCCGCTCCTGCACCTTGTAACATATTAATTGCTGCAACCTCTGATTCTGCCTGCAAAAATACGCCTCCGATTTTTGGAAGACTCTTTGCCATATATGCTGCAAGCTCTGTCTGAGGTGTTATTGGATATCCAAAGAAACGAATACATCCTGCCTGAATTGCAGCTTCAGCAAGTGCTTCGTTTCCCTTCATTAAAACTCTTTCTGACAATTTTCTCACTCACCTTTCTACCGTAATTGCACAATCTGGGCACATAATAGCACAAGCACTGCAACCAATGCATTTTTCTGGTTCAACCACTGTTGCTGGGTGATATCCCTTAGCATTCATTGTGTCCTTATCAAGTGCAATAATTTGCTTTGGACAGGCTGTAATACAAAGCTCACAGCTTTTGCAAACATTAGGATTAATTGTAACCTTTGCCATTCTCATACATCTCCTTTATCTGCCCATGGCAGTTTAACGATAATTTCAACAGGATAAATATTGGGCACCTTACCCTCTAATTCATCACTGAGATTTTGCGGAACTATTGTTGCCAACAATGACAATTCTGAAATCGAACAAACTTCATTTGCATAGTCAATTGAAGACAATATGTCATCAGCATTTGTAAGATATGCAAGATGTGAGTTGTTAACAATAGCATCCATTTTAAGCTTACTTGCAGCTTCAATTTCATGCATAAGCTCAACAGCTTCACTAGGAGTTGCTATAAGCTTTCTGAATTTATTAATAACATAAAGACACTGGTAATCTTGCGTTGACTTTATGTTTTTTTCAAATCTTCCAAGTGCAGTTGCTCCAACATCGTCACCGCCAACATCAACTATAACATAGCCATCTTCTTGCTCAAATGCAGAATAAATTTCTGACGAAAGTGACGGAGTGTCAAGCGTTGTTCCTGCTGCTACAGGACAAATAACCTTTATGCCTAAATCTTCTAGCATTTCCTTATAATCAGAAGTTCTAAAATAAGGGTTTACAATGTCCATGTCAACAATAGTAACATTTTCACCGCTTTCCTTTAACTTTTTTGCAATGTTAATGGAATAATTGGTTTTGCCGCTTCCATAATGACCGCATATAATATTAATTTTTTTAATCACTCAGTCACCTCCTAATTACTTTTATAAAGTGATATAAGAAGATATACTTCTCCGAATATCTATAACAAAGCTGCCTCTGATTACAGAGGCAGCTTTTACAGTTAAATTATTTATCTGTTTCCTCTGTGGCTTCTTCCTGTGTAGACTCAGCTACATCTTCCTTAGGTTCGATAAGAGCACGAATGGAAATACTTACTCTCTTTTTGTCAAAATCAATCTCTGTGATTTTGGCTGATATCTCTTCACCAACGGAAAGAACCTCTTGTGGCTTTTCAATGTGCCTATCAGCAATCTGAGAGATATGTATAAGCCCATCAATACCTGGAACGATCTGTGCAAATGCACCAAAGCTTGTCATTCCAACAATTTTAGTCTTTATAACATCTCCTACAGAGTAAGTGTTCTTAAGAATTTCCCAAGGATTATCCTCTATTTTTTTGTAACCAAGTGAAATTTTATTGTCATCAAGAGACTTGATGTAAACTTCGACAGTATCACCGATATTAAGAATCTCTGATGGATGCTTAATACGCTTCCAAGAGAGCTCAGATATATGAATCATTCCATCAACGCCACCAATGTCAACAAATGCACCATAGCTTGTCATTGATTTTACGACGCCTGTAAATACTTGTCCAACCTGTGCTGTGCTCCAAAACTTTTCTTCTGACTCCTTACGGGAATCCTTAAGAACTGCTTTGATAGAACCAACAGCTCTTCTACGCTGCTTATTAACCTCAATAACCTTGAAAGAAACTTTTGTGCGAAGAAGATTATCAAGTGGCTCACTCTTGGATGCGGTTGCAAGTGAAGCAGGAATAAATACTCTTACACCGCCCTTTGTTGTTGCAAGTACACCGCCCTTAATAACATCTGTTACAGTACCCTCAACGACTGTGTCATCTTCACTAGCACTAATTATATCATTCCAAGCATTAGCTGCATCAACACGACGCTTAGAAAGCATAACAGTGCCCTCTGCATCGTTGGTCTTCATAATGATTACATCAATAACATCACCGATTTTTGCATCCTTTGCAGGATCAACATTCGGATCATAGCTGTATTCACTATAAGTAATGTAGCCAGCGTGCTTCCTTTCTATATCAACCTGAATCTCATTTGGTGAAATTCCAACAATAACACCTTTGATTTTCTGGTCTGTGCTCATACTTTTGAGTGATTCTTCTAGAGCTTCAGCAAAGCTCATTTCTTCTGAATCAGAAGCGGCGAGTTTCTCCCCATTTAACACTTCCGCTTTTTCATTAAACAACTCGGACATAGTTTCAAGAACCTCCTTTATTATACCATCGGGAGTTGAAGCCCCCGCAGTAACACCAACACAAGAACAACCAGAAAAATCTATATCTTTAACTTCGCTTGCGTCCTCAACTAAATAAGTCGGACAATTATCTAAGCAAGCTTCTTTAAGCTTAATCGTATTCGCACTGTTATGTGATCCAATAACAACCATTGCATCGCATTTTTTTGAAATTTCGACAGCCTCTTTTTGCTTTTCTTCGGTTGCACCACATATTGTATCAAAAATTGTTGCATTTGTATATACTAAATTTATCTTTTTTATACACTCTTGCCACTCTTTAATACTAAAAGTAGTCTGTGGAACAACAAATATGTGCTTATTGACCAAATCAAGATGATCTTTTATAACTTCTTCAAGTTCATTTGCATTTTTGAATGTATAATACTCTGCGGTACTGTCACTTATTACTCCAATAATCTCTGGATGACTTTTGTCTCCCGCAATAAAAATAACATAACCTTCTTGAGATTTTTTGTCAACAACTTGTTGCAATTTTCTAACCTTTGGGCAGGTGGCATCCTTGCAATTTATTCCTTTTGAATTAAGCTCATACAAAACCGCTTTAGTAACACCATGTGCTCTTATGACAACGGTTGAGCCTTCTGGTGCCTGAGATGGTTCATCTATTACCTTTACACCCTTATTTTCAAAATATTCTACTACAGCGTTGTTATGAACAATGGGGCCAAGAGTACAAACGCAATCATTCTCGTTTAAAGCACTATGAACAGTATCAATTGCTCGGCGAACACCAAAGCAAAATCCCGCTGTTTTTGCAACAATTATTTCACATCGTCCATGTCCCATAATTCACCAATTCTTTCCATGATAAGCTTTGTTGCAGTTCTAAGCTCAGAATGGCTTCCTGCCTCTGTAAAGCCAAAGTCTTCGTTTTTTATTATTTTACCAAATCGAATAACTAATTTTGAACGCTTACCATTTGTAATTATCTTATGTATGGATACAGGCATAACATCCGCTTTTGCCTCTCTTGCAATCATAGCAACACCTGGTTTTCCCTTTTCGGGTCTTTCAAAGGTTTTTGATCGTGTTCCCTCTGGGAATATACAAAGAATGTGTCCTTCTTTAACAACCCTAAAAGCATATTCAAGTGCTGTTCGGTCTGCTACCCCTCTTTTCACTGGAAAGCCGTTAAAATATGAAATTATATATCTTGTATACCAATGGTCAAAATGTTCTGCTTTAGTCATAAAATGCAAATCTCTTACACCATTTGCACCAAGTGTAATTGGGTCAAAGTTGCTTATATGATTTGGTGACATAATAAAGCCACCCTCTTTTGGAATATTCTCTTTGCCATAAATCTCAACATCATTACTTTGTAATGATATAACAAAATGGGCAAGGGGCATCCATAAGTTATATTTAAATCCCGTTTTACTCTTTATTTTTTGATTATAATTAAATTCATATTCTCTTGCCATGAATTTTTTCCTCCACAATGCTTTTTATGTCTGCTATTACCTGTGGCAAAGATATATTCGTTGTATCTACTATGACTGAATCATTTGCGGGTTTAAGCGGTGCAATCTCTCTATTAGAATCCTGAAAGTCCCTTTGTTTCATTTCTTCAAGAACACTTAAATATTCAACATCAGAACCTTTTTCAGTAAGCTCTTTATATCTTCTTCTTGCTCTTTCCTCAACAGATGCTGTCAAGAATATTTTTACCTGTGCATTAGGTAATACAACCGTACCAATATCTCTGCCGTCCATAATACAATTATTTTCTTTTGCTATATTTTTTTGCAAATCAAATAAATATTGACGAACAGAAGGTATTGCAGAAACATTTGATGCAGCCATTGATGCCTGCGGTGAACGAATTTCATCTGAAACATCTTCACCATTCAAATATACTCTTTGAACTCCATTAATAAATTTCAGTTCAACATTTATAATATCAAGTGTTTTTGAAACAAGTTCAACACTTTTAGTGTCATACCCCAATCTTAACGAATTAAGACCAACAGTTCTATACAACGCTCCTGTGTCAACATAAATGTAGCCAAGTTCCTTCGCAACACTTTTGGCAATTGTACTTTTGCCTGCACCCGCAGGTCCATCTATTGCTATGTTTATCATCAATATTCCTCCGCCACAGATTTTCCAGCAAGATACCCTGTGGAAAATGCAATTTGTAAATTATAACCGCCTGTATAGGCGTCTACATCAATAACCTCACCTGCAAAGTACAGTGAATTCATAAGTTTTGACTGCATTGTTTTTGGATTAATTTCAGATGTTTTTACTCCACCTGAAGTAATTACCGCTTCTTTTATCGGTCTAAAACCACTTATCGGAACTTTTAATTCCTTTATCAAAGCAACAAGACCATGACGCATATCACGAGTTATTTGGTTTGTTTTGATAGTTGGAGAAATTCCAGAAAGCTCAACTATTACTGGTATCATTTTTTGTGGTAAAAGTGCTACAAGTGAATTTGCAAAATCCTTGTTGGAATTATTTAAAAAATCTCGTTGAATTCTCGCGTCTAATTGTTCGTGAGATAACGCTGGTTTCATGTCAATAAGCAATTCATATTTATCAAATTTTATATCACGCATATGTGAGCTTGCACTTAATATTACAGGACCTGATACACCAAAGTGTGTAAACAACATCTCACCAAAATCAGAATAAATTTCTTTGTACTTTTCAGTATCAAAAACTTTTATAGCTATATTTTTTAAAGAAAGTCCCTGTAAATCCTTGCAAATCTGTGAAGAACTTTCAAGAGGTACAAGCGAAGGTTTAAGATCAATTATTGTGTGCCCCGCCTGCTTTGCAAGCTCATATCCATCACCAGTAGAACCTGTAAGAGGATATGATACTCCTCCTGTGGCAATTATAACGGATTTTGCAAGAAATTCTTTATTATCTTGCGTTTTCACTCCAATTACATCACCATTATAAACAATAAGTTCCGTAACCCTACCCTTTATTCTTTTTACATGGTTTTGCTTTATAAACTTATCAAGAGCATCAACAATATCCACCGCTTTGTCAGAAACAGGAAAGACTCTGTTGCCTCTTTCTATTTTTATAGGTACACCAAGTTGCTCAAAAAATTCAATAGTATCGCTTGGCATAAATTGTGAAAAAGCGCTGTAAAGAAACCTACCATTTACTGGCACAGCATCAATTAACTCATTTATCATTGTTACGGCGTTTGTAACATTGCAACGCCCCTTACCTGTAATCATAATTTTGCGACCTACACGGTCGTTTCGTTCGATAACAGTTACATTACAACCCTGCTGTGCAGCTATTCCAGCAGCAATCAGCCCGGCAGCACCGCCACCAACAACAATTATATCATTAGACATCTGAGTCTGAATCCTCCATATTTTCATATACCTGATATTCTTTCCAAACACTTTCAAGTTCACTGAAGTTTTTGAACACTTCGTCTTTTTTCTCCAATGTTACTGCAACAATCAAAGCGTTTATTACACTAAGCGGAGCAACAAGTGAATCTACAAATGATGCCATATCACTCTTTGCAGCTAATATATAATCAGAGAACGGAGCGATTGGAGACATATTACTATCAGTAATTGCGACAACCTTTGTTCCCTTGTCATGAATAAACTGCAAAGCATCAATTGTTTGTTTTGAATATCTTGGAAAACTAATCGCTATACAGACATCATCACTTGTAATTTTAAAAATTTGCTCAAAAATCCCGCTGGGGCTTGCAGAATCAACAAGTTCTACCTGGTCATAAACCAAATTAAAATAAAAAGAAATAAAACTTGCAAGAGAAGCAGAGCTTCTAACACCAAGTATATAAATCTTCTTTGCCTTATTTATCGCTTCAACTGCAAATTTAAAATTATCTTTTGAAATATTTTCAAGAGTTGTCCTTATCATTTCAATATCACTGGAAAGGACTTTATCAAGCACATTATCATCCATCATACGAACGCTTGTAACTTCTATTCTTTGAATTGCAGTAAGCTTACTCTTTATCATTTCCTGAAGTGCTTTTTGAAGTTCTGGATATCCCTCAAAGCCAAGCTGTGTAGCAAATCTAACTACGGTAGATTCGCTTATATCAACTGTTTTGCCAAGAGTTGCAGCAGTCATAAAAGCGGCTTTATCATAATGTTCAAGGATATAGCTTGCAATCTTTTTATGACTTTTTGAAAGAGATAGATATATTTTTTCGATTTTTGAAAGTAGGGAATTACTCATAACATTCACCCGATATCTTATAAATTAATAATTTGTATATACATTTTATATTGTTGTAATAAAAAAAGCAATAGATAAATGAAGGATTTCTTGCATTTACTTTCAAAAAATAGGCGAGATTATTCTCGCCCATCAGTAATTTCATTTTTTCTTGTATAAATTTTGTACGCCGATTGACCAATTATTGCAATGGCGGGACCTATAATCAACCCAAGCCCCCCGAATATAAAAAAACCAAGTATACTTGAAATTGCCGTCATCAAAGGACTTAGCCCCAAAGTCTTTCCTCTAACTATTGGTTCAAGTATTTCACGAATAATAGTCAATCCAACATAAAGTACAGCTATTTTAATTCCAAGTTGCATATTATCTCTGAAAATCATATAATATGCGGCCCAAGGCAACATAACAATTCCACTACCAACAACAGGCAAAATATCCACTATAGTTATTCCAAGTGAAATTAAAAAAGCGTATTTTATATTAAACATAGTAAGCCCAATTGTAAGTGCGATTAGTGTTATTGAAGATAATATAAGTTGAGATTTAACAAGTCTCTTACCAGTCTTTTTTAAATCTTCAACAAATTCATAAAGCTTTCCATTATTTATTTGCATTTTATACCTCTTATTTGAATATTTTCAAAAACTGTTTGTGCCAATGTTTATCATATACAACCATAAGATTTGTAAGTGCATAATCATAAATAATAAATATGATATTACCTATTCCAAGCATTATATAAGCAGAATATTTTCCATATTCTTTCAACTCTTCTACAGGAACAGCAAAGATATAAATAATAACAACAAAAGCAAGAACTATTGAAACATTAAAAATAATAAATTTAAAAATCCATTTCATAACAAATGAAAAACGTTTTTCAATTATTTCTTTTAATACAACATAATATCCAAAGAAAAATATGTATAAAACTACCGCTTCTTTGTTTGACACAATTATGAGCAAAAGAATACTGACAGCCGCATATACCATAACTGACCATTTTTTTTCAGCTTCTTTTACCATTATTAAAAGTAATGCTCCAGCAAAAGCAGGAAGTGTATAAGACAAAAATGGAAAAACACTCGACAGAAACATTATGAATACGGAAAGTGCAGTTAATATTCCGCCAAGGGCTGTAAGTGAGGTGCTTTTCAACAGTAAACTCCTCCGTCATCAAATTATCAGCAACAGTCATCGCCAAAGCAATCGCAACAAGTATCCAAGCAAATAAGTCCCATGCAAATATTACACAAGCTACAACCACTTGCAGAATTTCGTGAAGTTCTGCGTGCATTTCTGCCATATCCATAATAATACTGTCTTTTTCTTTCAAAGCTTGTCAGCTCGTTAAGAGAATTTTTATATTCTTGATTATATGGGTCCATATCTAAAGCAATTTTATAATTATTATACGCTTCTTCAACCCATCCTCTTTTTTGCTGTATAGTGCCTTTTAAATAAAACCATTCTGCTGTTCTCACTTCTTTTGGAATGCCTTCCAATATTGTAAGAGCATCATCAAGCCTGCCATTATCTATACACTTGCGTACATCAGGAAATTGTGTTGACCCACCATAATAAGATGAATTTTCATCAGAGACTTGAGTATATACACTGCCTTCATTTGATGCTCTTCCTCGACGTTCTGACATTATAATATCATATGCATTATCAAGCTCTTTCATCCTGTTTTGTGCAACATCTGCAAGTGGATTATTTTCATAATTGCTCGAATGATATTTACGAGCAATCTCTTTATATGCTCTTCTTATTTCTTCATCACTTGCATCGTTTTCGACTCCCAATATCTCATAAGGATTGCTCATTATATCACCTCTTTGTTTAAAATTCTTTTTTTTTCTTTATTAAGACCATTATAAATCACATTATCAAAGATGTTTTCAAATCTAACTAATTTTAAAAGTTCATAGGTATTTATAATTTCTGATATTGTTCTGTTAATTATTTCACTTGCTTCAAGTTTAACATTGGTAATATCATCACCAATTGAAAGCTTTTTAGAGATTACAAAAGTGTTATATCCACCATGATTTAAGTCGTACTGTAAGTCATCTATAGCGTCCATTATATAAACATATCTGCCAATGCAATATCCTAAATGCTTTAAAACTCTGCTTTGCTGCTCGTCCTGCTCACCAAAAGAAAAAATCTCTCCTAATGCCGTTGCTGTAGGATTAGCGGCAACATCAATATTTGCACAATTTTCTTTTTCAAGTTGACTTTGATGAAGCATTGAATTTGCAACAATTTCATCAAGCTGAGGATATTTTTTCTTCGCCTTATTATGATAAAGCACTACTATGGGTAAAATAAGATACATTAAAAATCTTTTTAAAAATCCACAGTCTTCAATATTGTCTTTAACTTTATAATATAACATTATCATTGCGATATAAGCGGAAAATTCAACCGACTCATTATCCTTTTCGCAACAATTACATTTATGAAGTGGATTAAAGCTACAACGAGATTTTTTAAACTGAGGGCAATTATTACCTACTGACATTTTTAGAAGTGCAAGGAAGGCAAAATCATAACTCAAAGTAAGCCTTGATAACAAGCCAAAACTACGGCCCATTTCTTTACAAAGCGAACAATAAGCACCTTTATATACTTCATAGTCCCCTATTTTAAGCTCTATCTTATCGACTTTAACATATCCAAACACTAAATCACCCACTATTATTTTATCAAATACGGGCAATAATAGGTTAACATATTGTAAATTTTTCAACAAAAAATCCGACAGCCTATGCCATCGGAACATTTTATTATATTTATTAATATATAAGTATTTGAATTATTTCAAAATCTCTGAAATGTTTTCAATAATTTTTTGTGCAACTTCGGGTTTGTTCATTGTATATAAATGTATACCTTTTACTCCATTTGAAACAAGGTCGATAATTTGCTCAGTTGCATATGCTATTCCTGCTTGTTTAAGCGCCAACGGATTATCACCAAACTTATCAACTATCGATTTGAATCTTGGTGTAAGCGTTGTTCCTGAAAGTTCACAAATACGCTTAATCTGTTTGCTATTTGTAACGGGCATAACGCCAGCAAACACAGGAAGATTTATGTTGTTTGCAAGTGCTCTGTAAAGAAAGCTGTAAAGAACATTATTGTCAAAGAACATCTGGGTAACAAGAAAATCAACACCACAATCTACCTTTTGCTTTAAATATTCTATATCCTTTTCTTTACTTGAACATTCAATATGGCCTTCTGGATAGCAAGCAGCTCCAACACAAAAGTCACCCTTGCTCCTTACTTCTTTTATAAGTTGATACGCATACTTATAATGACCAGCATTAGGTAAACTAATATCTTTTGGCGTATCACCACGAAGTGCAAGAATATTCTGAATTTTTTTTGAATTTAGTTCATCAATTGTTTTGGATATTTCCTCTTGAGAAGATGACACACATGTAATATGTGCAAGTGCCGCTGTATCTAAATCATTTTCTATATAAGATGCTATATCAATAGTATTGTTTGATGTTCCACCACCTGCACCATATGTAACACTCATAAAATCAGGCTTTATCTTAGAAAGTTCTAGAACAGCTTTTTTTACAGGTTCAAATGGAGCATCATTTTTTGGAGGAAACACTTCAAAGGATACAACCAGGTCTTTTTGATTAAGTTTATCTATGATTTTCATTAAATAGTACCTCCAGAATTCATTTGCTTATTTTAAAATATGTTAGCATATAAACATTATATTTTGCAAGAACATTGCTATAAAAAAAATTATTATTGAAATACTTGTCTAATAGGTATATAATCTGTTATCGATATATTAATTACCTCAAGGGGGTGTCTACTATGGAATCTTATGATTATCTTTTATCTTTAGCAATAATCTTGATTTCTACAAAATTGTTTAGCATTGCTTCAAAGAAAGTTAATATGCCTCAGGTTTTAGGTGCGCTTATAGCTGGTCTTATTCTTGGCCCTAGCATTCTGGGTATGATTACAGAAAACGAATTTCTTACCAAAACTTCTGAAATAGGCGTAATAATGCTTATGTTTATTGCTGGTCTTGACACCGACTTAAAGCAACTAAAACGTACTGGCTTAGCTTCAGCAGTCATTGCTTTTCTGGGGGTTTTATTTCCACTCGGTGGCGGATATTTAGCATACAACTTATTTTTCTATAATGCGACAGATGAAATTGGTATGTTAAAGGCTATATTTTTAGGTGTTGTTTTAACTGCAACTTCTGTAAGCATAACAGTTGAAACCTTAAGAGAAATGGGCAAGCTAAACGGAAAAGTTGGTACAACTATTGTTGGAGCTGCAGTTATAGATGATATTTTGGGAATTGTTATTCTAACTATTATCTCTAGCCTTACAGATAACAAAACAAAGGTATCTGTAGCACTTGGAAAGATTGCTTTATTTTTTGTTTTTCTTGCTATTTTTGGTACTTTGATTCACTATTTATTTATACGCCTTGAGAGCAGGCATGGACAAAAGAGACGTACTGCGGTCTATGCTTTTTCCTTTTGCTTGTTTATGGCATATTCAGCCACAACATGGTTTGGCGTTGCTGATATTGCTGGTGCATATTTTGCAGGGCTGTTCCTTTGTAACATTACAAAAACCAGAGGATATGTTGCAAGTAAGATGAATATAGCATCATATCTGATTTTCTCCCCTGTATTTTTTGCAAGTATGGGAATTAAAACTAACTTAAGTGGAATGAATAAAGAACTTGCTCTATTCTCGCTAGTTTTTCTTATAATAGCAATTATTACAAAGATAATCGGTTGCGGTCTTGGTGCAAAGTTTTGCAAATTCTCAACCAAAGATTCTTTAAATGTTGGTATAGGAATGGTAAGCAGGGGTGAAGTTGCTTTAGTAGTTGCACAACAAGGTGCACGTTCAGGTCTTATATCTCCCACATTGTTTCCAGCAATTATTCTTGTTGTTGTTATAACAACAATTATCACTCCTATATTGTTAAAAGTTTCAATGAAAGATACAAATAATGATGATAGCGAAAGTGGAAACATAATAGAAAAAACTTTATTTAGAGAAAAGCCTGATATACCTGTCGAAGTTCCTCAAAATGTATCACAAAATGTAGATCCCATAAAAAACGATTAGTAAGTAACAAAAATTAATATTAGCAAAAAAACGCCACAAACAAACTGTTTGTGGCGTTTTTCGGTGTCATAAAACCATATAATAACATTTTTTCTATTGCCTTTTTTGCTATAACATTATAAAATGTAAACATTATTGCATTTATTTTTTGTTTTCTAAGGAGGCTTTTTAATAACATGAATGTTAACAGGCTCTTTTCTTTACAGTCCAATGGGTATGACATTAATGAAGTTGATGACTATGTTGGATTCATTCAAACCGAGCTCACAAAAAACATGAAACTCAGCAGAGATATTCAGTTGCAAAAAAATAATCTCTATGAAACTATTGATAAACTTAAGGGTGAAAACAAATCTCTAAACGAAAAAAACGAAAAGCTTTATAAAGACTGCGTTGCTTTTGCAAAACGTCTTAAGGCTTTAGAAGTTTATGATAATTCACCTGAGTTTGAAGTTTCTCCAGCTATTGATGAATCAACATGTCAAATGATTACGGAAATAAAAGAATCATATGAGCTTATTATAAAAGAAAATCAAGAACTTAAGTCACAGTTGCTTGACCTAACAAATTCTTTAAATGATTTTCATATCGTCGATGGAGAGTTAAACCAAGAAGAAATAAAAAAAGTAGTTTCTGAGCAGCAACCTTCAATTGATGAAGCAACAGAAATAATAACAGAAAATTTTATTGATGAAGATAAAATTCCAGCAAATCAAATGTTTAATAATAATACTAATTCCTTATCAAATAAAGATGTATTTTCTTCTGCTTCAAACAATAACTTTTCTGGTATTGAGGATCAAATTATTGAGTTTAAAGAAGAAATGCCCCAAAATAACATTTCACCTAAATACACTCCACTTCAAAAAGATGATGAAAAAAATAACACAAAGCAAAATGAAACAATATATATTAAAAAACAGAAAAATAATTTCCCGAGATCACTTTTAAATTTTGTTGTTACTTTATTATTATGTCTTTCTATTATTGTGGGCATTGTTAGCATTTTGGTCGTTGTATTTATCAAAAAACCTAATGTAACTGCTCTTGGATACCGCACGTATACAGTACAAGTTGACTCACCTGCGTTTAATTTCACAACTGATGATATACTTATTACAAAAAAGATATCCCCAATAGAAATAAAACCTGATAGTATTATTTTATATACGAACGAAAAAAAGTCTGAGAGAACTACAAAAAAAGTAGCTTCTGTAGAAACTATTGATGGTAACCTTTGTTATAATGTAAAAAAATATGTTGATGATTTAGATTTTGAAACAGTTCCTCAACAATCAGTATTGGGAGTTGTAACCTCAAAGATTCCGCATATCGGTAAAATTACAAACTATGCTTTTTCCAATCCTTATGATTATGTCGCAATAATTGCTTGTGTATTTTTTCTTAGTATATTTTTTAAAATCATGATTTCTCTAAGCAAGAATAACGAATGTAGGATTAAATTTGATGACTATGATATATCCGACTTTTCTCTAGATATATGAATTTTTTGTCAATTTTTTCTAAAAAAATGGTTAATGTGTTGAATTGCATTTGAAAAAATGCTATTATTATACTCGTTGAAAATTTATTATTGGAGGAAAAAACTTATGGCTAACAAAAAGGTATTTCTGACTGGTGCTTCAGGAACAATGGGCTGGGCTGGCTTCAAAGAAATCTATGACAGAGATAATCTCGACCTTGTAGTTCTTCTAAGAGACAGCGAGAAAAACAGAGAACAATTCAAACAGTATCTTGGAGATCCACGAGTTAGAATAGTTTGGGGCGATCTTACAAACTATGAAAGTGTTCTTGATTGCGTAAACGGTTCAGACTATGTTTTGCATGTTGGTGGTATGGTTTCCCCTGCCGCTGACTACTATCCAAAGAAGACAATTAAGACAAATGTTTCAGCTGCTGAAAACATTATTAAGGCTGTTAAGGCTCAGGAAAATCCAGATGATGTTAAAGTTCTTTACATAGGAACAGTTGCTCAAACTGGCGACAGAAACGAGCCCATACATTGGGGCAGAACTGGTGACCCAATTAAAATCAGCGTATATGACCATTATGCAATAAGCAAGACAATGGCAGAGTCTATCTTTGCTGAGTCAGGTCTTAAGCATTGGGTATCAATGCGTCAGACAGGTATTATGTATCCAGGCATTCTTAAAAATATGGATCCAATTATGTTTCACGTTGTTCTTCGTGGTGTTCTTGAGTGGGCAACTGTTGAAGATTCAGCAACATTGCTTGCTAACTTCTGCACAACAGATGTTCCTGAAGATTTCTGGAGAAGATTCTATAATATTGGTAGTGGTAAGGAATACAGACTCACTAACTATGAGTTTGAAGATTTGCTTCTAAGTTCTATTGGTATGGGCAAAGATGCTGGTAAGAAGCTTTTTGAGCCTAACTGGTTCATCACACGCAACTTCCACGGTCAATGGTATACAGACTCTGATGATCTTGAGAATTACCTTCATTTCAGACACAATGTTCCTGTTAAGCAGTACTTTGCTGGTCTTTCAAGCACAATTCCTTCTTATTTCAAACTTTCATTTGTTGCCGCAAATAAACTCGGTAAATTTTTCATGAAGAAGATTGCTTGCGATAAGAGATTCGGTACTCTTACATGGATCGAGAATAACGATAGAGAAAGAATGTCTGCTTTCTTTGGTTCAAAAGAAGAATGGGCAAAGCTTCCTTCAGATTGGTCTCTCGTTGATCTTTCAAGGCCTTCAGAAGTACCTACATATCTTAACCATGGTTATGATGAAACAAAGCCTACAACAGAACTTGACCTTGCTGATATCCAGAAGGCTGCTGAGTTTAGAGGCGGTGCTTGCCTCTCAGAGAATATGAACAAGGGAGATCTATTCACACCTCTCAAGTGGAAATGTGCATTTGGTCACGAGTTCACAATGACACCAAACCTTGTTATTAAGGGTGGTCACTGGTGCCCAGAGTGTAATCCAATGCCATGGAATTATGATGCAATTGCTAAAGTTAACCCGTTCTTCAATCAGGTTTGGGCTCCATTGCATGATCCATCAGAAAACAACTTGTATGATGAAAGTATCTATAGAGATTACGACGAGTATAATAAATAATATAAAAATAATATTTTTGGGGACATGCAGTAACTGTATGTCCCCTTTTTATTAATTTTCCTATACCTTTTTTTTAACTAAAGTTTTATAAACAAAAGTCACTGTGTAAATAATATACACAGTGACTTTTTATATTTAATTACAATTATTTTTCAATTACAGGCTATTCAAATGACATTCCTTTTCCATAAGCATTGTTAAGTACAAGAAATGACCACTGAAGAATATCAAAATAAACTTGCTCTCTCGTATCTTGTAATTCATTTAATATTTCATGCCTTGCATCAGGATAAAGAATCATTGATGGGCTGTGACCAGCTGTTTCAAGATTAGTACAAGTAGCCTGAACACCAATTCCGAATAATCCTATGGGGTCTTTAGCACCCGAAACAAGAAGAAGTGGAAGGTCAGTAGGAACTTTATATGCCCAATCCCTCGCACAAGCATCAACGGCAAACGCAAACAATGTTCTACATTCACCAAGTGAAAATAGAGTGCCACACATTGGATCATTTGTGTAGTTCTGAACATTTTCTTCATTAACGCTAATCCAGTCGTTCTGAGTTTTTAAATTCTTTATACCCAAATTGTTAACTTTACAATATAGTGATGTAACTACTTCTGGTTTCTTATCCGAACCTAATTTTTCAACAATAAAGTCAAGGGGCTTTTCAAGTAATGTTAACGAAGTTGGAACTTCTCCTGTAGCACAAAAAATTGCTCCAGTTAGCTCCTCACCAAACAAAGATACATAAATTCTGGCACATAGAGATCCCATGCTGTGACCAAACATAAAGTAAGGTAATTTAGGATACTTCTTTGACATTATATTGAAAAGCTTATGCATATCGTCAATAATTCTAACCCTGCCATCCTTTGGCATAAGGTTTAATTCTTCAATACTGCCAGCGGACTTTCCGTGTCCCAAATGGTCATTGCCACAAACTATAAAACCGTTACTTGCGAGGAAACGGGCAAACTCATCATATCTCGCAATATGTTCTGAAACACCATGGGCAATTTGAAAAATACCAACAGGAATTATTTCCTCATCCTGCCAAATAAGACATCTTATTTTATGTTCTCCCGTTGTGGACATATAATAAGCTTCTTTACGAGTAATAGGCATTTGATTAACCTCCATATCTTAAAATTCTTTACTATCTACTATGATACGTATGATTTAAAAAACTATATTTAATTATAACATATATGATTACTCATTGTAAATTAAAAAAGAAAGACCCACGAAAATACATGAGTCTTTCTTATAAGCTTAGATTAAATTATATATCAAAGCCTTTTGACTTATCCTCTAATTCTCCGTCTTTTTCAAAAACATATTCGTTTCCTGGTAAAACTGCATTAAGAATAATTCCTGCTAATGCAGCAACAGCAAGACCTGAAAGGCTCATTGGAACACTTCCAATTTTGAAAGAAACTGAAGTAATACCGATTGCAGAAACAAGAATTATAGCTGCAATGATAAGGTTACGACTCTTTGTAAAATCAACCTTATTTTCAACCAGGTTTCTAGCACCAATTGCAGAAATCATACCATAGAGAACAAACGAAACTCCACCTATGATTGGACCTGGAATTGTTCCAATTACAGCTGCAACCTTTGGTGAGAATGAAAGAATTATAGCGACAAAAGCAGCAATACGAACAACCTTTGGATCATAAACTTTTGTAAGAGCGAGAACGCCTGTGTTCTCTCCATATGTTGTGTTTGCTGGTCCTCCGAAGCATGCTGAGAATGTTGTTGCAAGACCATCGCCTAAAAGAGTTCTATGAAGACCGGGATCCTTAATGAAGTTATTACCTGTTGTTGCACCAATTGCGGATATATCTCCAATATGCTCCATCATTGTTGCAAGTGCTATTGGAACAATCGCAATAATTGCGGTTATTGCAAGTGATTTGTCTCCAAATGCATTCGTTATAAATGCACTGGTGTGGAGAGGACTACCAAGCCAATCAGCCTTTTCAACTAGTGAAAAATCAACTTCATGCAGACAAATAGCAAGAAGATAAGAAGTTACTATTCCAATAATTATTGGAATAATCTTCATCATACCTTTTCCGAATATGTTACACAGGATTATTACAGCAAGTGCAACGATAGCAAGAATCCAGTTATCCTTACAGTTGTTTACAGCAGTTGGTGCAAGTATAAGACCTATAGATATAATGATTGGACCTGTTACTATTGGTGGGAAAAACTTCATAACCTTATTTACGCCAAATACTTTGATAAAAGCTGCAAGTATTACATAAACAAGACCTGCAACTGCAACACCAAGGCAAGCATAAGGAAGCATTTCCTTGTTTGATGAACCATCAGCAAGTCTTGGTGCTATTGCAGCATATCCACCCAGGAATGCAAATGATGAACCAAGAAATACAGGAACCTTCCCCTTTGTAAGAAGATGGAACAAAAGTGTTCCCAATCCTGCCATTAAAAGCGTTGTGGCAATATCAAGTCCTGTTATAATAGGGACAAGAATTGTTGCGCCAAACATTGCAAAAGTGTGCTGAATGCCAAGCAACAGCATCTTTGGTATACCCAAAGTTTTAGCATCATAAATACCTTCATTTGTTTTTTCGCTCATTTTAATTCTCCTTTTGATTTTCTATGATATTAATATAAAAAAATAGCAACTCACTTTCAAAAAGAAAATGAAGTTGCCAAATTATTAAAAAAAATATTGTAATTAACAAAAATAGTAGACACGAAACCCATATTAAACTTTTGTTTAGACATTATAGTCACGCATACCACTCCATATATACCAGATTTAATTCTCAGATATAATAGCATAACTACACTATTACTTTCAACCCTAAAATCTTAATATGTTGCTTTTTGTCGAAACTATGCATTGAAAACAACGCTAACTTGTGTTCCGTTATCAATCTCACTAAAAACAGAAATCTGGGCATTATGGTGTATCGCAATATGTTTAACAATTGCAAGACCCAGACCAGTTCCACCAGTTTGCTTACTTCTGCTCTTATCAACTCTATAAAATCTTTCAAATATTCTATCCTGATGTTTTTCTGAAATTCCTATACCAGTATCCTTAACGCTCAATATTACTTTTTGTATATCTTTTGATAAAGTAATTTTAACTTCTCCACCCTGCTTATTGTATTTAATTGCATTATCACACAAATTATATACAAGTTCACTAAGCATTACTCTATCGCCAAAAACCTCACAAGGATTTTCTCCATTAACGATTATTGAAATACAGTTTTGGCGGGCGTTAAACTCAAGCATATTTTTAATTTCTTGTGAAATTTCGCAAAGGTCAACCATTTCAAATGTGCGAATTTTATCAACAGGCTCATCAAGCTCAGACAGCTTTATAATATCTCCAATAAGAGTTATAAGCCTTTCTGCCTCTGTATGTATTTTGCCTGCAAACTCATTTATATCCTCATTTTTTGCCATTCCTGTGTCAATCATTTCAGCATAACCCAAAATGGATGTAAGCGGAGTTTTAAGCTCATGAGATACATTTGCTGTAAATTCCTGCCTTATTTTTTCATTTTCTCGTTTTTTACTTTGCTGAAGGTTAACCGCCTTTACAAAAGGTTTCAATTCTTTATATGGAATATTTTCGCCAATTTTATCTATATTTTCGCCCAACTCTTCAATTGGTTTCACAATAGTCTTTGTAAGTTTTTTTGACATAATTAAAGATATTAAAAGAATAATCAAACCAATTATAAGAAATATAGGAATGAAATTATCAAAAGAAGAATTTAAATTTTTAACATCCATTGACACACGAAGTATGTTACCATCTTCTATTTCTTTTGCATAGTAATATGTTCTGTACCCAAGAGTTTCGGAAGTTCTGGTGTCCTCACCCTCTCCATTTTTAAGTGCTGCTAAAATTTCTGGTCGGGAAAGGTGATTTTCAAGCTTTCCATGAGCAACATTGTCAAACACTACATTTCCATCTGGTTTAACAACAGTTATACGAAAATCCTTGAATGATAGTTTTTCAAGTCGTTGCTCATAACTTAGTTGTTCGTAAGCTAACACTATTGCATGTGTACTTGTTTTAATTTCATTTTTTACACGACTATCAAATGACTGATAAACAGCAAACATTGAACATAGCCATGTGAGAAGCATAGAAGAAACACCAATCAAAAGCAATCTTGACTTTATCTTTTCTTCCATTCAAGCTCCTCCTTTTTATTCTTTATCAATCTTATATCCTACATTACGCACTGTTTTTATTGCTGAGCCACACTCTCCAAGCTTTTGACGTAAAGTTTTAATATGCATATCAACCGTTCTGCTTTCTCCCTCAAAATCTGTTCCCCAAACCTTTGACATTATCTTTTCTCTAGATAAAACAATACCCTTATTCGCAATTAAATATTTTAATAGTTCATACTCTTTAAAAGTACATTCGCATTCTTTGCCATTTGCTTTTATTATGTGCGTTGCATCATCGATCTCTATTCCAAGTGCCTTATAGCTTAACTGCTGCAAATCATTGTTTGTTCGACGAAGCACAGCCTTAACTCTAGATATAAATTCCATAACCCCAAACGGTTTTGTTAAATAATCGTCTGCACCTGCGTCAAGCCCTTTTACAGTATCAAGCTCAGTTGTCTTGGCAGTAACCATAACAACAGGAACCTTCTTTGTTGCATGTTCGGTTTTAAGCTTTTTTAGAATAGAAAGTCCATCCTGATCTGGTAGCATTATGTCAAGCACAATTAGATCAGGAATTTTTTCATCACACTTAGCAAAAAGCTGTTTTGCACTTTCACATTCAGCAATTTCATAACCACTATTTTTAAGTGCATAAGATTCAAGCTGCCTAATGTTTATATCATCTTCTACAATATATATCATAACAATCACCTTTTTACATTATAAGCAACTATATCAATTAAGACAATGCATATTTATTCAAAAATTGTTCATATTCAATTTCATAGTTCTCATTTTCAGAACTTCTAAGCTCTTTAATATATTCATGAGTATCAAAATTGTCCTGTTGAATTTGAATCAAGCAAATTGCAATATTTGAGCAATGGTCTGCAACTCTTTCATAGTTTGTTATAAGGTCAGAAAATACAAAACCAATTTCTGTTGTACATCCACCCTTACGCAAACGCTCAATATGCCTTGCTTTTAGCTTTGCTTTTAGAGTATCTACAACTTGTTCAAGAGGCTCTACCTTTTTGGCAAGTTCTATATCATCCTTTAAGAATGAATCAAATGCAATATTTATTATTTCCTTAACTGCAGCATGCATAATATTCAATTCATCATTTGCCTCTTTTGAAAATACTATCTTCTTATCATTTATTTCTTGTGCAACATTCATAATGTTAACAGCGTGGTCACTTACTCTTTCAAAATCTCCTATACAGTGAAGCATTTTTGATGTTTTTCTGGTATCTTCTTCCGACAATTCTTTGCCACTTAATTTAACAAGATATGTACCAATTCTATCTTCATACATATCTACTTTGCTTTCACCATTTTGCACTTCTTCTGCTCTTGTACTACTGTATACTTTTGTAAGTGACATAGCATTAAACAAAGTGTCTCTTGCTATCTCTGCCATCTGGCAAGTTGTTATATAACACTGGTTTGCAGCTATTGCAGGAGAAGTAAGCAAACGCTCGTCCAAAAGTCTGAAATCTTCCTCTGGTGACTTTTCGTGAGTTTTTACTGTTAAGCATGCAAGCTTTTCAAGCTGCTTTGTAAACGGAATCAGTATAATTGTTGCAAACAAGTTAAATGTAGTATGAACGACAGCAATACCTGCTGCATTTATTGAATCATTTACAAACGAAAATTTAACAATTGCATTTATTGAATAGTAAAGTACTAAGAATACTACTGTACCGATAATATTGAAATATAAATGAGCTACTGCAGCACGCTTGGCATTTTTGTTTGTTCCGATTGATGAAAGCATTGCCGTTACACATGTTCCAATATTTTGACCCATTATGATTGGTATAGCTGCCGAATAAGTTATGCTTCCTGTTACAGAAAGAGCCTGTAAAATGCCAACTGATGCAGATGAACTCTGAATGACACCTGTAACTAACGCACCTGTTAAAACTCCTACAAGCGGATTTGAAAACAATGTGAGAATATTTGCAAACTCAGGAACCTCTGCGAGTGGTTTAACAGCACTCGACATAGTGTCCATACCAAACATTAAAACTGCAAAGCCTAAGAGTATGCCACCAACATCTTTCTTTTTTGTGCTTTTTGAAAACATTGAAAGTATAATACCTATTACAGCAAGGATTGGGGAAAATGAAGTTGGTTTTAACATCTGCATAGCTATACTTTCGCCTTGGATTCCTGTAAGGCTGAGAAGCCAAGCTGTTACAGTTGTTCCTATATTTGCACCCATTATTATACTAATAGCCTGTCTAAGTTGCATTATACCAGCATTAACGAAGCCAACAACCATAACCGTTGTTGCAGAGGAACTCTGAATAATTGCTGTTACTCCTGCACCAAGCAAAACACCTTTTATAGGGTTAGAAGTAAGCTTTTCAAGTACCGTTTTAAATCTGCCACCTGAATTCTTTTCCAGGCCTTTACCCATTGCGTCCATACCATAAAGAAAAAGGGCAAGTCCGCCAATAAATGTCAGTATAGAGAAAATATCCATTTAATCGCTCCTAAAAATAAAAAATACTTTGTATAAAATACACGAACACCCTGTTATGTTATCTTTTAAAAGTAAAATGCGTAGAAAAAGGATGTAAAATCTGTGTAAAATTTCGAAAAGACAATAGTCAATTATAGATTATTTCCTTTATTTTTTAAAAGTAAGTAATTTTTATTTCTTTACCCATTTTCTGTAATCTTTTTGATAGCTCTTCTATAAGATGCATCTTTATTGTAAAGTTAATAGGCAATTCAGGATTTTGATGAGCAGGATTAACTGCCTTACCAACAAAAAAATTTATATCAGTTGCCTCCTCAAAAAGCATACGGGCTATTAATGAGGCTCCATCTTTTTTGTATCCCCATTCTGTGTATTTTGAGTTATCTTCTAAATAATTTTCTGCATACACAAGGACTCGGCTAATTGTAATTACGCCCTCTGTTACCAAATCAACACCATCAATTGTTGAAGTTGGCGGTATTTCAGGATCAATGTAACGCGTATTTGATTTTATGCTCTTTCCCAAGAATTCAGCTGCAAGCTGTGATGTCGTTCCTCCGCAAACAATATGTTTTCCCTCTTTTGAAAAGAAAAGAGACATCATTTTTGAAACATCCGTGGAATGTGCTGGAGGACCTATAAGCAAATTCACAGGCTTTCTCTTACGAAGTCTTATTGTGCACACTGTTGTATCGTCACTTGGCTTGCGACAATATAGCTTGTTGCATTCATCAAGCAGGATTGTTGTTAGCGTTTTTGCAGTAAAATCTGATTCATACATAATCTGCAAAAAGTCTATTATATTATCTCGCTCCCAGTTGTAATTAAGTTTCATTTCAGGTCCTGCATGAATTGCACCATCACTCATTGCAACAAGTGTATCGTTTTCTTTTAACAAAATTTTGGAGCGATAGATAACCTTGTTATCTATATTCATAGTTGTCATTGGATATTTATAATTTCTACCGTCACGCAACATTATTACATGAGGATTATCATATTGAATTATCTCCGCATTTATATTGTCCTCAATTATAATTATTGTAAATGTTGAATATGCTACTTTTCTTTCACCACATATGGGTAAAGTGGATGCAACTGTATAAACACAGTCCTCTATACTCATTGACTGTGCCATCATTGTAGATATAATTTTTGCCGTTAGAGTAGAAAGAATATTTGCTTTAACTCCGCTTCCCAATCCATCGGCAAGCACCATAACAGTTAAATCTCCGCTTTTTTGCACTACTTCTATGTGATCACCGCAAAGCTGTTCACCATACTTAAACAGACTGTTATAACCCATGTCAATGCAAAAACTATTCATCTTCCAACGACTCCTTTAAATTTGTCATTGCAATTTTTGTTTCTGCTGTTGTTTCACCCAAGAGAAGTGCAATTTCCTGTACTACTCTCATCTGCTTTTCAATAACCTTGTCAGCAATCTCCATAGTATGTTTGCTTAGTTCATCTTTTTTTTGCCTTTCTTTTTCACGTTCTGTAACATCACGCATAAGACATAACAACAAATTATAACTCTTGTCGTGTACTACGGTTTGCTCTATATATTTTTTATACTCAGAAAGATAAACCATCTTGTCTCGAATATCTTTGCCACCCTGTAATACATCAAAGAATATTGTGGGGTCAAGTATTCTTACAATATGCTCTCCCAAAACATCATGCTCGTCCTTAATATTTGTAATTTGGCAAGCAGATTTATTTATTTGCTGAATCTTTAAATCCTCATTTGTTACTATAACTCCGTTTGGAGTACTGCTTATAATCTTTTCAGAGAAAGATTCTGCTTTTTCTTTAAGATAAGGAAGACACATTGAAAGGTCTGCCTTGCCACGCAAAACAGCAGCAGCCTTTTCACGGCACGTGTTATATCCGCATGTACCACAGTTTAACTCATGCTCTGGCTTTGTCTTACCCATACGATGCAAAATTTCATTAATAGCAATACTGTCAGGTGCAGATCCTACAACATCTATAGGCTTCATCTCTTTTAAAAGATCTTTAGATGATGGCATTTTAACTCTAAAGTCTTCATCACCTGCATAGTCTTTAACCCACAAATAATCACGAACAGGGTAAAGATGTGTTCTCTCCATTATAGGACCACCAACACAGCTACCAGAACAGCTTGACATTTCTATAAAGCATTTTGAAATCTTCCCATTTAAAATATCTTTTAATGCGGATATACAATTTTCAATACCATCAATACTAATATAGCCATAGTCAGGATTACTGCAATCCATACTTTTTAGTACCCCACCATTTGTAGGGAATAATCTTGTTTTACCTTTATTCTCATCTGTGTCTTTTATGTCTTCAAGTTTAACACCTTCCATTGCAAACCACTGTGAAAGCTCTTCAAAAGTAAGCACACAATCTACTATACCTGGGTATTGCGATGCCTCCGCTTTTTTTGAAATGCATGGTCCGATAAAAATTGTTTTTGCATTTTTATGTTCTTTTTTTATCTTTGAGCAATGTACTTGCATTGGTGACATAACTTGTGCCAAATATTTTAATGCCTCTGGATAATATTTTTGAATGAGCATATTAACCGTTGGACAGCATGACGAAATAATAATGTCGTTCTCTCCACTAGAAATCATATCCTCATATGCTTTTTTTACTATTGTTGCACCAACTGCTGTTTCTTCCACATCATAAAAGCCAAGCTGCAAAAGTGCTTTTTTAATTGACGAAATTGTTTTTCCATCATAGTTAGCAACAAAAGACGGTGCAATACTTGCATATACCTTATTACCCTCTGCAATAAATTGTTTTGCAATATCTATATCATTTCTTATTTCTTTTGCATTCTGGGGACAATGCACAAAGCAGTGGCCACAAAGTATACACTCATCCTCTATTATATGAGCTTGTCCTGAGGAAAAACGTATTGATTTAACAGGACAATGTCTTATGCATTTATAACAGTTTTTACAATTAGATTTTTTTAATTTCAAACACTCATTCATAAGTTATGCCCCCTTTCTTTAAAACAATATTATATAAATTTTTATTGCATAGTTAATTTGAGGATATTATATCATCAATTAATTGTTAAAACAATAACACATTTTGTAAAAAAAAACTCGTTTATATCATACAAACATAAAAAATAATTTTAAGTTTCACTTAAATAACTATTATTACACAAAAGAGAGCATCTATAATGACGCTCTCTTTCTCTTTGCCCCTTATTTTATCATTATTGAGATAAATTTCTGCCCATTAATACTCCCATTACAGATGCCATCATAAGACCTCGTGTCCAACCACTTGAATCTCCAAGACAACTTAATCCCTCTACGCTAGTATTAAAATCCTTGTCCATCTTAACACGGTTACTATAGAATTTAAGCTCTGGTGAATACAATAGTGTTTCAATTGACGCAAATCCAGGCACCACATGGTCTACAGCGTGAATAAAGTTAATTATGTTCATCATGGCTCTATATGGCATTGCCGCAGTTATATCGCCTGCTACAGCATCTGGAAGGGTTGGCTTTATATTTGATTGTGCCAACTCCTTTGTCCAAGTTCTTTTTCCATCTAAAATATCTCCAAAACGTTGAACAATAATATGACCTGCACCAAGCATATTTGTAAGTTCTCCAACCTTTTGTGCATACGCAATCGGCTGGTTAAATGGAACATTAAAATTATGTGAGCATAGTATAGCAAGATTTGTATTATTTGATTTCATCTCTTTATATGAATGTCCGTTAACAACTGCTAAATCATTATCATAATTTTCTTGGCTCACAAACCCGCCTGGATTTTGGCAAAATGTACGAACCTTATTTTTAAAAGGCTTTGGATATCCAATAAGCTTTGATTCATACAAAACATTGTTTACCTTTTCCATAACTTCATTACAAACTTCGACACGAACACCGATATCAACCGTTCCTGGTTCATGTGCAATATTATGCTCTTCACATATTTTTTCAAGCCAGTCTGCTCCCCTGCGACCAGTTGCTACAACAGTTTGTTTTGCAAAAACTTCATATGATTCTTTTAGGTTTGATATATTTACTCCAAGACACTTTTTATCTTTTAAAATAAGGCTTGTACATTCATATCCAAACAAAATTTCTACGCCATTTTCTAGCAAATATTTTTCAATAGCATAGTAAATTTCTTGTGCCTTTTCTGTTCCAAGATGGCGTATAGGACAATCAACAAGCTTTAAGCCTGCCTGAATTGCACGCTTTCTTATTTCTTTTACTTCCTCGCCGTTATTTATTCCCTCAACATGCTCATCAGCACCAAATTCAAGATAAATTTTATCTGTATAATTTATTATTTCCTGAGCTAGATCTTCACCAATCAACTGTGGCAAATCTCCCCCCACCTCATGGCTTAAAGACAGCTTACCATCAGAAAATGCTCCTGCGCCAGAAAATCCAGTTGTAATATGACAATATGGCTTACAATTAATACATTGTTTTGTTTTGCTTTTTGGGCAACTTCTATTTTCAATTGCCTGCCCTTTTTCAACAATTAAAATACTCTGTTTAGTACCACTGCGAATCATTTCAAGTGCTGTAAAAATACCTGCAGGTCCCGCACCTATTATAACTACATCTTTATTCATAATTAAATACCTCCTATGTTGTGGCATAAAAAAACCACCTTTTTTTGACTTCAATAATCCTGCTTAACCAAGATTGTTATAGTCAACTGTAAGGCAGTTGGTAGAAACATTCATCCATTAAATGAATTTATATAATCAATCAACAAAATAATTATTACATCATTCATATAAGAATGTCAATGCCTTTTAAAAAAGATTTCAAAAACTATATATGCAGGGTTAATTTTTATTATTACTATTTCATTTTAACACATATATACAAGCTACATAAAATATATTAAAGACTTCTATATAGTAGTTTTGAAGGGAGACTTTTTATGTCTTACAAATATTGCCTAAGAAATATAGGCACCAATGTTATTGATTATGGCGACTGCGACACGCAAAAGTGTTGTTGCTGTATTCCAGGACCTCCTGGCGAAAATGGAGCCCAAGGACCTCCTGGCGAAAATGGAGCCCAAGGACCTCCTGGCGAAAATGGAGCCCAAGGACCTCCTGGCGAAGATGGAGCTCAAGGACCTCCTGGCGAAGATGGAGCTCAAGGACCTCCTGGCGAAGATGGAGCCCAAGGACCTCCTGGACCACCCGGACCTCCCGGCAATGAAGTTGAATGTGCATGCGTAAATCAAATGCGACATTTATTAGAGCAAATAATTGAACTTTACCCAGATAACAATGTTCAGGTAACTACTCAAAGCGGTGACATTGTTACTGGCCAACCCAGTGCATTAATACCAGCAACAGATGATGCAGGATTGTTTGAACTTGATGCTGGCGGAGGTAGACCTAAGGAAGCTGTTTCAATTTGCAAAATAGCAGGAATTGAGTTGCCAGGTGCAACTTACAATAATGATATCACTTATTTACCTGCACCAACACCAGCACCAACTGGATGCTCTGCAAATTGCCACAATGCAATACGCAGTTATCTACCCGTAGATACTGAAAATGCTACTGTTGAAGCCGGTGGCCAAGAAATCGCCAATGGTACTGTTCTCAAAAATGAGTATGGCATGTTAGTTCTTGTTGGAACCAACAATCTTAATCCTAGTTTTGCATCAATATGCAAAATTGAAGTGGTTAAAAAGGGAGAAGAACCGCCAGAAGAACCACCAGTAGAACCATAAGAAAATTAAAACCATAGATTTATATAATGAGACTATGAATTTTATAGTCTCATTATTTTTTATTACTCATAATAAATCAAATTATTTTGATATCTGTTTAATATTTTGCTCATAAAACAACAAAATTTACATTTTATATATTTATATAAATTAAATTAATTTGCAAATAATATTGTATAAACAAAAACGAGGAGTGATATATATGGCAAAAGCAGGTATGAAACGACCCGACCCAAAACAACCACATGGAACAGAAAGCAACAAAATATCTCATTTCCCTAAAAATTCTATGGATCCTGTACCAGAAATACAAGGTAAGGCAAAAAGCGGAAAAGAAAAAGCAAACCCAATATTTGAAAACAATAATGGAGGTAGATGATGGCAAAGGCAAGTGCATATTTTTCATTAAAAAACGTTGACGATAATCACGATGTTAAAGAATTAAAGCGAGAGCTTGATACACTTCATGGAGTGATAAGCGTTAGTGTAAATAAAATATCTGACACAGTAGCCGTAGATTTTGACACAACAGGTGTTGACACTCACAAAATTAAAAATAGAATAGAAAGAATAGGATATAATATTGTTGATATCCACACCGAAAATAATATTATGTAACAAGGAGGAAAAAGATGCCAAAGGATAGCCAACCAGACAACAAAAAAGTACGATTAAAAAAGGCAAATGGTCAAACGCCAATTACCCGTGAAAATCAAAATCAAAATAAAAATGCAAAAAAACAATCAATTAAAAATAATGATGTATAAAAATAGCCACGATATTTTCTATCGTGGCTTGCTTTATTTCTATTTACAGCTTATCTGCATTATTATCAACAATAAATTTAATAAGAGCTTCGCAACCCTCATAAATATCATCATAAGTAACATCAAAATTTCCTGTGTACCAAGGGTCTGCAATATCTCCTTTTCTCTGTGAAAAGTCTAAAAGCTTATATATTTTATCTTCTCTGTCTTCACCAAGTATTCTGTGCATATTTGTTATATTTCTATCATCCATGCCTATAAGATAATCATATTTATCATAATCGGATTTTTCCAATTGGACTGCACATTTGCCATCAGTTGAAATCCCATATTTACTCAATTTATTTCTTGTTCCATGATGTACTTTGCTACAAAGTTCTTCAGTACTTGTGGCGGATGAAGAGATGAAAAATGAAGAATCTAATCCCCTCTTTTTCACAATATCTTTAAACACAAACTCTGCCATTGGCGAACGACAAATATTACCGTGGCATACAAACATGACCTTTACCATATTTATTCTCCCTACAGTTATTGTTACTTTAATTAGTTCTTAAACTATTTCTTTAATTTATACTTACTATTTAACTATTGTTTGAATGAATATTTTAACATATTATTGTGAAAAATAAAAGAAGATGTTTTATGGTAAATAATAACATGGCTAAATAGTTAACAAACTTCATTATGTGGAATCCTAATTATATAATTTTATTCTATACCATGTATAAAATTTTTCAAAATAAAAAACAGAGGGATTTTTTAAAATGTTAAGATTTACATTGCCAAGAGATTTATATCACGGAAAAGGTTCAATTAATGCATTAAAAGAATTAATAGGAAAAAAAGCTTTTGTCGTTGTTGGTGGCGGAAGCATGAAAAAATTTGGCTTTTTAGACAAAGTTATTGCAAATCTTGAAGAAGCAGGAATGCTAGTAGAACTTTTTGAAGGAGTTGAGCCAGACCCCTCAGTTGAAACAGTTAAAAAAGGTGCCCAAGCGATGCTGAAATTCGAACCAGATTGGATTGTTTCCATTGGCGGCGGTTCACCTATAGATGCAGCAAAAGCAATGTGGGCTTTTTATGAATATCCAGAAACAACTTTTGAGGATTTATGTATACCTTTTAATTTCCCAAGACTTCGCACTAAAGCACATTTTTGTGCAATTCCTTCAACCTCTGGTACAGCAACAGAGGTTACTGCGTTTTCTGTTATAACAGATTATCAAAAAGGCATAAAATATCCTCTTGCAGATTTTAATATCACACCTGACGTAGCAATTGTTGACCCGGATCTTGCAGAAACAATGCCACCAAAGCTTACAGCTCACACAGGCATGGATGCTATAACCCATGCAATTGAGGCTTATGTTTCAACTCTTAACTGCGACTATACAGACCCACTGGCTTTGCACGCAATTAAAATGGTCAGTGAATTTTTGATTGATTCATTTAATGGAAATAAAAACGCTAGAGATAGAATGCATAACGCACAGTGTCTTGCTGGCATGGCATTTTCAAACGCTTTGCTTGGCATAGTTCATTCAATGGCTCACAAAACAGGTGCAGCATATAGTGGCGGACATATTGTTCACGGATGTGCAAATGCTATGTACTTGCCAAAGGTAATAAAGTTTAATTCTGTTAATGAAACAGCAAATAAAAGATACTGCGAAATTGCTACCTTTATCGGCTTAGAGCCTACTGTTGATGCACTTATCAATCATATTAATGAGCTTAATAAGGCACTTGATATTCCAAGTTGCATCAAAGATTATGAAGGTGGCATAATTGATGAGAAAGAGTTTTTTGAAAAGCTTTCAGCTGTAGCTAAACTTGCAGTTGGAGACGCTTGCACAGGCTCAAACCCAAGAGAAATTTCACCAGAACAAATGGAAAAATTGTTAACTTGCTGCTACTATGACACAGAAGTTGATTTTTGATTTATTATAAACAAAATTTATATTAGCTAATACCCAATAAAAAACAGCTATCTATATTGATAGCTGTTTTTGTTTATTATTTATAGTCTTCAACCAACGCTTTAAAAGAAGTTGCTAAACCTGCAAGACCCTGTATTTCTGAAGGAATAATAATTTTTGTTGCTTTTCCATCAGCAGCTTTTGCAAATGCTTCCAAAGCTTTCAATCTAATAACATCCTCATTTGGTGCAGCTTTATTTAACATTTCAATAGATTCTGCCAATGCTTTTTGAACTGTCATCAAAGCCTCTGCTTCACCCTCGGCTTCTTTAATTTGCGACAAACGACTTGCCTCAGCTTGAAGAATAACCGCTTCTTTTTGACCTTCTGCAACTAAAATTGCAGATTGTTTTTGACCTTCTGCGACCAATATAGATTCTCTACGCTCACGTTCTGCTTTCATTTGCTTTTCCATAGATTCTTGAATCTCACGAGGTGGAAGAATATTTTTTAATTCTACTCGATTAACTTTAATACCCCATGCATCAGTTGCTTCATCTAAGATAGTACGCATTTTTGTATTAATAAGATCGCGAGAAGTTAATGTTTGGTCAAGTTCCAAATCACCAATAATATTACGCAAAGTAGTTGCAGTTAAATTTTCAATTGCTGACATAGGATTTTCTACGCCATATGTATATAATTTTGCATCTGTAATTTGAAAATAAACAACAGTATCAATTTGCATAGTTACATTATCTGCTGTAATAACAGGCTGTGGTGGAAAATCTACCACTTGTTCTTTTAATGAAACTTTTTTTGCAATTCTTTCAAACAATGGAATCTTGAAATGTAATCCTGTTTCCCAAGTTCCTTGATATGCACCTAAGCGTTCAATTGTATACGCTTTTGCTTGAGATACAATTACAATGTTAACACCTACAAAAATAATGGCTAAAATAACCAACGCAATAATCCAATACATACTAAAAAAACTCTCCTAACATTTTATTATTTATTGCCAATTTGAACAATTGCCTTTACACCGGAAATTGAACAAACAACAACTTCTTGACCTATTTCAATAATAGAATTGTCTGAACTACGAGCAGACCAATATTGTCCCATTAATTTTACTTGACCCGTTTCGTTTGAATTATCGATTTTTTCAATTACAATTGCATTTTGACCAATGATTCTGTCTGCATTTGTTTTTTCATTCTTTACTTTTAAAATATTTTTTACTAAAGGACGAAGTAAAACCAAAAGCAACACAGATACCAAAGCAAAAACAATCCATTGTAATGTGATAGAACCGCCCAATGCACAAACAATTATCGCTGCCAATGAACCAGCAGCAAACCAAATGGTTGTTAAAGAAAAGGTCGACGATTCAAAAACAATCATAGCAATAAGTATGACTATCCAAAAATAAACGCCCATAGAATTCATAATTTCTATCATATTTTCATCCCCTCTCACCCTAACTATATTTATACTATACCATATGATAATTAAGAAGTATATAACAAGAATTTGTATTTAAATAAAAATGTATATATTGTTTTTCGATTAGTTGTTTCCTTTTTATTTGACAAAATGATATAATATTTGATATTAAACAAGTTGTATGTTAAGGAGTAATTATGCAAAACAACTCAACAATTCTAGATGCTTTAAAAAAATATTATAATTGTAGAATAATACCCATGCATATGCCAGGTCATAAGCGAAATGTAGAATGTGCTACTTATTTAAGTGAGCTTTCTGCTCATCTGGATATTACGGAAATTGATGGGTTTGATAATCTACATGACCCGCAGGAGTTGCTTGCAGTTGCAATGCAAAATGCAGCCGATTTATGGCAAAGTAAAGCTTCTTATTTTTTAGTAAACGGTAGTACTTGCGGTATTTTAGCTTCAGTTCGCAGTGTTGCAGGTAATGGTGGAGAGGTAATCGTTGCACGTAATTGCCACAAATCAGTATATAACGCTATAGAGCTTTGTGGTTTGACTCCACACTTCATACTCCCCCCTACTGACAATACTTTTGGTATTTATGGCAGTATTAAACCTGAGCAAATAAAAGACGAACTAAATGCACACCCAAATACAAAACTTATTATTTTAACAAGCCCTACTTATGATGGGGTAATTAGCGATATAGAAAGCATATGCAAAATTGCTCATTCTAAAAATGTGCCTGTTTTAGTAGACGAAGCACATGGTGCACATCTTGGCTTTTACGGTTTTCCAAATAGTGCGGTAAAATCGGGAGCTGATATTGTGATTCAAAGCTTACATAAAACTCTACCAAGTCTGACCCAAACGGCAATTGCCCATGTAAATGGAAACATTATCTCACCACAAAAAATTGCAAGCCAACTTGCAATTTTTGAAACCAGTAGCCCCTCTTATTTACTCATGGCTTCTATTGATAGTTGCGTACATTTGATACAAGAAGATGGTGAGCGTTTATTTGAACAGTGGCAATCAGCGTTACAACAGTTCGATAACGCAGTAAAAAGTCTACAGCACCTTAAGGTTTTAGGATTTGGCACAGACAAAACACAAAACCATCCAAGTATCTTTAATTTTGATAAAAGTAAAATTGTTATATCAACTCAAGGCACTAACTTTTCTGGAACAGAGCTTGCACAATTTTTAAGAAATGAATATAAAATTGAAATTGAAATGTCTTCTACTAATTATGTAATTGCTATGACAGGACTTGGAGATACCAAAAGCAGTATTTTAGAACTAACAGATGCACTTTGCGGAATTGACACTAACTGTAATTCATGCCCAAATCAAACTACAAGTGTTGTTTTGCCTACCCTGCCCAAAAACAACTTCAATATTAGCGAGGCTTTAAGCCTGCCATGCGAAATGGCAACCATTCATGATGCTATTGGCAAAACAATTGGCGAATATATTTGGGCCTATCCCCCAGGTGTTCCAATAATTATTCCTGGCGAGCAGGTTGACTCTAACCTCATTTGCGTATTAGAATCATTTTGCAAAATTGGAGTAAACCTAAAAAGCACAAGTGGCGGTATACCAAATTTAATTAAGGTTTTAAAGTGATATAGTATAAAACAGCACATTTGCTATTTACAATATGCGAGTTTTAGTGTATATTATTAAGCGTTATTAAAACATTATTTTAAAGGGAGATTTTATTATGAAGAGAATAAACACTCTTAACACACGTGACTTAGCTAGCAGTGTAAAAAATGGCGGTTGTGGTGAGTGCCAAACTTCCTGCCAGTCTGCTTGCAAAACCTCCTGTGGTGTTGCAAATCAGCCTTGTGAGAACAAGAACAACAAAGTGCAGTAATTATTTAGCTAAGAAATTTGCCGCCTGTTCCACAAAAGTGTGAGCGAGCGGCAATTTTATTGCAGAAAAGGACAGATAAATTATGATTCACCAGTATAAAATGAATGAATATAATATTATTTTGGACACTTTTAGTGGGGCTGTCCATTCAGTTGATGAGGTTGCTTATGATATAATCAGCCTTTATGAAAACACCCCAAAAGATGAGATTGTAACTCAAATTCTACATAAATATAAAAACAGCCCCGATGTTACCGAGGCTGAAATACTTGAATGCATTGATGATATTGAAACATTAAAGGCAAACGGCAAGCTGTTTACCAAAGACGATTACGCTGATAAAGCCTTTGATTTTAAAAATCGCAGTACTGATGTAAAGGCACTCTGCTTACATGTTGCCCACACATGCAACTTAAATTGCCAGTATTGCTTTGCTCGCCAAGGCAACTATAACGGTGAACAAGCTTTAATGAGTTTTGAAGTTGGCAAACAGGCTCTGGACTTTTTAATTGCTAACTCTGGCACTCGCACCAATTTAGAGGTTGACTTTTTTGGTGGAGAGCCACTAATGAACTGGGATATTGTAAAGCAACTTGTAACCTATGCCCGTTCACAGGAAGCGATTTACAACAAAAAGTTTCGCTTTACACTCACTACCAACGGTATGCTTATTAATGATGATGTAATTGAGTTTTCGAACAAAGAAATGCACAATGTTGTACTTAGCTTGGACGGTAGAAAAGAAGTTCATGACCACTTGCGTAAAAATCTTGCAGGTGATGGCAGTTACGATATAATCGTTCCAAAATTTAAAAAGTTTGTTGAAAAACGCGGTGGCAAAGATTATTATATGCGTGGCACATTTACTCATAATAATGTAGATTTTACAAACGATATTTCTCACATGTTAGATCTTGGATTTAAAGAATTAAGCATGGAACCAGTGGTTTGCAAACCTACTGACCCCTATGCCCTAACTTTGGAAGATTTGCCCAAGCTGTTTGAGCAGTATGAACTTTTAGCATCAGAGATGATTAAACGCAAAAAAGCAGGCGATGGCTTTACGTTTTATCACTACATGATAGATTTAGCTCACGGTCCCTGCATTTATAAGCGTATTTCTGGTTGTGGCTCTGGCACAGAATATATGGCAGTCACTCCATGGGGAGAATTCTTTCCCTGTCACCAATTTGTTGATAATCCTAAATACAGTATAGGTAATGTTTGGGATGGCGTAACTAATACTGCTCTTAGAGATGAGTTTAAGCTTTGCAATGTATATGCTAGAAGTGAATGTAATGACTGCTGGGCAAAGCTTTATTGCTCAGGTGGATGTGCAGCAAATGCTTATCATTCAACAGGAAGTATTACTGGAATATATGAGTATGGTTGCGAATTGTTCCGTAAGCGTATAGAGTGTGCTATTATGATACAAGTGGCCGAAGCTGAAGATAGATAATGATTTGAATTTTAATAGTGTTTATATTTTAATTTATAAAATGGACAGATTGTATTTATACAGTCTGTTTTTTTATTACATAAATCTATGGTGCAAAAACTTTATTTAGATAGCGTTATCAAAAAAGTTTTTACACCATATTTCATAAAGCTACTTATACTTTTTTATAAATATAATCAATAAATCTTAGTCCGTAATTATATCATCTGGCTGTGCATAGATTTCCTCATCCTGTCGCAAAAATTGAAGTCTACCGAAACTCTGAGGCATATATTCTGGTTGATTTTTTATCATAACATACACAAGACACCCATCAAGTAAATAATCCTTTATCATGTTTCTTATATCTAGATTATCTAATGATGCCATATTAGATAATTTAATCTGTATGAGCTTTTTATGGCTTTCATTTTTTATGGCATTAACATCAATCATTGGCTTTATTACTTCTACCCATTTTCGTTCCCAAATACTCTTTGAAAAAGCCTTTGAAACCATTACTGCATTTTTCTTCAGCATAATCATTTTTGAAGGATTATCGAGCAAATCTTCTATTGCGTTTTTTAATTCTTGTGCAGATGGGTTAATTATTATTCCATTATGCTCGTTTATAACAAGGTCAGTTAAGCCTCCTACTCTTGTTGCAATTATCGCATTTCCACAAGCCATTGCCTCAAGGCATGAAAGGCTAGTTCCCTCACTGTTTAGCGTTGGAATAACCGAAATATCTGCCTGCTTATATGCTAATGGCATGTCATTTAAATCAAGAGCGTACCATTTAACTCTTTTGCCCCATTTTTTTATTTTCTCCTCTACATTTACGGTATCAGCTTCAACTCCCCTACCAACAAAGTGAATCTCAACATTTGGATATTTTTTTAAAATGTCATCAACAATATCAAGCATAAGGTAATACCCTCTTGCTTTATACAGTCTTCTGGGATAAAGTATAACTGTTTTTTTGTTTGTATTATCAAAATCATTTCTTGGCACAAATATATTTGTATCTACATAGTTTGGAATGACTTTCATTTTCATTGCAACATTGTAGTCAATTGTTTGAAACCAATTTGCTGTGTTTGTGTCAACCGATACAAATGCATCAAGCATATGCACAGAATCTATTAATCTTTTATTTCTGTTCCAAAACTGTTCGCCAGAGTTAAAAACATAGCTTTGAGAATCCCAAGCAACTCCATGGCTTATACCAATACAAGGGCGTGAAGTTTTGGGATGTCCTTCAAAAAATGCAGAATATACATTTAAAATTGTTGTGAGCTGAGTGTTTTCATAAAAGGCTTTTCGTGGCATTTTATTATCAAGCGAATGCACATCAATGTCATTAAAACGCCTTACCCATTGTCCATCTCCTTGCTGATAAATGTGCATTCTTAAGCCTAATTTTGTGAAGACATCATATAAGTCGCACAGATACCTCTCTGCACCACCATTGTAGAAATCAGTTCCATTGCGATTAAAAAAAGTTGAGCACATAACCGCAACGGTTCCTTCGTTGTTTACATTTGCATATGGGTAAAGACTTTTGCTTGAAATAATCTCCTCAAAATCATTACTTAAATCATCGGGAATAAAAATTGAATCTACTCTTTTACAGACGTATTCTTTAAAATCCGGTTGGCTATACGATACAATATCTGCTTTGTCTATAAGATTTAAATACTTAATTATCATATTTTTATCATGACTAGGATTTGCATTTATGCTTTCTGAAATGTCATACCATACAACTTTATTTGGAATAAAATCAGCCCATGCAAGCTGTATAAGCTTACTGCAAATAACTATTATAAATTTATTTTTAATATATGGGATTAGAAAGTCATCCCCACTTAAGACAAAAAGATTTTCACTTACTTTCTCAATATCAAACTCATCTGTTTTCGACCTACAATAAAAGCATAAAAAACCTTTTTGTGCTAACTCTGTTAGCATTTTAAGATGCCTTTCAGACTGTTCAAATACAGATGGAAAAACAACAATCCCTTTATATTTTTGCCCTTTTATCATTTCAGCAAGTTTAACTGTTTCCTCTGTAAAATCACTATCACAATATTCATCATAGTGCTCTGACTTTATAGTATAAAATTCATTAAATGATTTAGCCTCATTTTCATTAAGATCACTCTTATACTCAATAAAAAGTTGTGGGCGAAGGTTTTCGTTACCGTAGCTTGCACTAGGGAAAGCTACAAGACTGTTTATAAGCTCTTCACCCTTTATTAAAACCCCATAATTCTCTTCCTCACCGTTAACCCACTTTTGGACAATATCTGTTAAATCAATATTAACTTCACCCTTTTTTTGAGCTAAAACAGCACCTATGCTTTCAGCATCTTTTGAGACAGATGGCTGTGTATTCCATGTCACTGTCTTTTCATCAAACTCTTCTGTTAATCTATAAATATAAAGCGTTGAAGAACCTGGAACGCTTTGAACCTCATTTCTCATTAAATACAATCTTAAAACAGCTGATTTTATAATGATTTTTGCTTCATTTATATTATTTATTTTACTTAAATCAAATTTAAATAAAGATCTATATAAATCGTTTAAGCTCTTATATCTTCCAGTGAACACTGCACTTTTATTTTCGTAGTTCTTATTTGGAGATGCTTGAACAACATAAGCACATTTGGAAGGTAACAAGTTAATTTTCGCCACTTTAAAACTCCTTTCAAACTATTATTTTTGAAAATTTTAATTGAACTATACAACTTTATATTATTAAACAATTATTTTATATATTCAATATAATATATTGCTATTCATGCAATAACCCATAATAAAATTAACACATTTTTAATATAAACATATTCTATAGTATGAAACAAAATTATGGGGGTTGCATTTTTTTATGAAAGAGGTTAACAAAGATCCAATTATCGCTTTAAAAATATTCGACCAATGCAGTTTAGATAAATGTTTGGAAGTCGGCCCTATTCTTTCAGACGAGGAATGTGAATGTGCTATTCTTGAACTTGAAGAAACCAAAAGCGATATTGGTAAGATAATTCTTCCATGTAGCCCTATTTGTGTTCCGCAATATATAAGCAGTTTTAAAATTTTAAATGACAGCTTTAAACTTAAAAACATCACCATTATAGATATAAAACAAACACCACTAAAAAAAGGTTATTGGGATGTGGATATCAAATTTGAATTCACTTTTAAACTCCAATTACTTAGCCTGTCTATGCAGCCATACAAGATTTTACACTGTGACATACCCTGCAATAGAACACGAACTAGAGGTCACATAAAAGATTATATAAAAGGTAAAGTAAGTTATATTCAACAAATCACGCTATATGGAGGAGATTGCGAATCACCTATTATTGCATCTGATATATTTACTCCTAAACAAACTCTTCGCAATAACACACCCCATGCGTTAGTCGAGGCAAAGGCTTTCCCGTTAGATGTAAATCCGAACTGTTGTGATTGCAGTTGCATTTTTGATGATATATATGAAGAACCAACAGTACCGCTTTATATAACAATTGGGTTAAATACAGTTATTAGTTTGTTCAGGCTCAAAAGCATACTTGTAAAATCATATGGATACACATGTCCAAAAAATTGTGCAGATAAGTCTACCAATCCTTGCGATTATTTAAACAATATTGATTTTCCAAATGATTTGTTTTTCCCTGAATAAAATAATTTTTATTCAAAATACAAAACCGACTATGAATTTAGTTTTAAAAAAAATCATAGTCGGTTTTGTACTATTAGAAATATAACAATCACTATTTATCTGCATTTGCAATCATATAAACACCGTATAATTAGTATCTTAAAAAAGGTTGTGGTTCACCTGTGAAATTACTTTTTTGTACAAGAAATGATTATATTAAAAATATGGCTGGAGATAGCGTCCAACTTCTTACAATGGCTAACTATTTACGAAGCAAAGGAATAGCAGTAGATATTAACGACGGAACTATAACTGATTTTAAAAAATACGACATTGTGCATTTATTTAATTTAACAAGAATTAGTGAAACTTATAATTATTTTAAAATGGCTCAAGCGCAAGAAAAATCAATTGTAATAACACCAATTTATTGGAATCTCAACAAATATTATAAATTTACAGAAAGTGAATATCATATTAAGCTTTGGGATATGTATTACATCTTCAGAAATGAGATATTAAACGGCTGTAAAATGATTTATCCATCAAGTATTTTAGAAGAAAATCTTATAAAAAGCGAATATGGAGAATCGCTCCCCTGCCAAGTTATTTATAACTGCATTGAAGAACAAAACATAGCTGAAGAAAAGGACAAATGCTCATACATACTTTGTGCAGCAAGAATTTGCCCACGAAAAAATCAACTTGAGCTTGCAAAGGTTTGCAATAATTTAGGAGAAAAGCTTTTACTTGCAGGCAGTGCGAACTTTAACAATTATCTTGATGAATGCCTATTTTTTGATAATGTTACTTATTTGGGCAATTTACAGGGTAATGAATTAACTAAAATATATAAAGGTG
>Ga0209639_1000271_pt1 | contig 79520 bp, 50 predicted proteins | sample EPASupsiteHSE605_FD_187268 | JGI IMG/M metagenome (GOLD analysis project Ga0209639, IMG submission 187268) | Bioremediated contaminated groundwater from EPA Superfund site, New Mexico - Sample HSE6-05 (SPAdes) (version 2) | ecosystem: Environmental > Aquatic > Deep subsurface > Groundwater >... | reverse complement strand
ATTCTTCTCCTTTTCCCTATAATCACAGAATTCAATAATAACATCAACATCAACACCTGATTCATCCATTAAATCAATACAACCTTTTGTGTTGTCTGATTTAGCCATAACGATTAACCTCTCTTCAACAAAACGAGAATCGATCTTGTGAAGGAAGGATAACGCATGATACTGATTGCTATATACTAATATCCTTTTTAAACCAGTTCTGAGTGATCTCAGTGGTTCTTTTTCATTAGAAATTGCTATGTATTTAATGGGTGCTGGTGTTCCATCGATAATCTCTCGAAGAGATTCTATATAAAGTCGAATTAAAAACTGTTGAACTTGAAAATCAATAAATTTCTTGTCATATATGCAGTACTCTAGAAAAGTAATTTTTGACTGAGATCTGGTTTTCGGTTGAAGGCCTTTAACAACATCAAAATACTGAGATATAGGTATGGCTTGTCCAATTAACAAATTAGGAGAGAAAAACAATTTCGGAAGATTCTCCGGTGATTTTTCAATGATATAATTGGAACATGATTTGGCAACAATTTCAAAATCAGAGCATAACTGGATATAATTCACCAAATCACTGATAGGACATGAATCTTTAAGATATGATAAGGCAATTGTATGTTTGCAATTATTTCTACATAATACTAATAAGCTGAAAATGCATTGTTTTTCAATAAAAATTGAGCAATGGTATCAAAACATAATGGAAGATTTTGAGATATGTAAAACTGTATTTTTTAGGGTTTTAGGATAAATATGCACTGAAATAACACAGTATTCATTATCATAATTTCTGATCCAGTTAATGAATATGATTTCATCGATTCTTCAATAAAAATAATTAATTGCCCAAGTGCTTCTTTTGATTCTTGAACCTCTAATGGAAGATGATTTTTATCCATCCAAGACTCAATACTACCTTCATTTCCAATTTTAGTGGGAATTAAGGTGGAAAACCTCGATACAATGTGCTTTGGATGCATATTACTCAACCGAAACATTTCAAATCCTAAAGAAAACTGCTTTTCTTCGAAACAGCTATTGTATCTTGTTTTATTACCATTCTTATTATTATTGTTCTAATTTGCTTAATCAGGATTTTTGGGTGCTTAGGAAATATTTTATTTTATCTTTGGAATGTGATTATGTTTTTTGGAAATTTCATTATTTGCTGATGAAACAGCTTATATGGGTTTAAATATTCCCTATTTAGAGTATATTCACTATTTTAAATGAAAAAAATATTGACAATTTGGAAAAACTATATAAGAGAAAACAACAATTATCACTATTAAAAGAAGTAGCCAAGTTTTTGAAAAATCCCAAAAATTACTCTATTGTGCCTCTATTGTGGTTGAATGATAATGAGATTATTTACAATGTTGGTTTGGGATGTGAAAGTGAAAGTATAGATCAAGGAAGGTCTTACGTTGATAAAAGCATTAATATTTCAAATTGTTTCTTCTCAAGATATTTATCATACTCGGGAGATGGTGGTGTAATATATGTTTCTGGTGGTTCTTATTCAATGAATGTCATTTACTCAATCTTCTATAACTGTGTATGTTCTAACTGTGGTGGAGCAATATACTTCTCTTCTTCTAATTCATCTCTCAGAATGATATGTGCTAATAGTTGCTCTGCTTCATATGGTCATTTTGCTTATCTTAGTTGTTCTCAAATGAATCAAGTGGAGTATCTATCAGTATCAAATTGCTCTCATACTACATCTGGAGAGCGTACAATTTTCTTACATTCAGGTGATCAGAGAGTTGACAACACAAACAGTTCAATGAACAATGCTTATCGGTTTTCTGGTATTATTATCTATTCTCCATCCTCATTCACAAGCTCACACTGCACTTTCTCAAACAACAAGGTATTTGAGTGGATTTGCATAGTATTCTATTCAACCACAGGAATAATATCAATGTCATATGCTAACATTGTTCATAACAACAGTCCATCTTCAAGAGAAGTTGTACTTGTCAATGGAGCAGGATCAAGAATGATGATGTATTGCATATTCAAGAATAATCAAAACAATCTATTCTGTGTATATGAAGGTTCTCTTGAAGTGTCTCATTCGTTCATAGATCACTCTGCATCATCATTCTCTGATGGAGCAGTATCAACATCAAATAATAATTCATTCACTAATACAATCACTTATCAATTACAATTCTTCAATTCGATTCATTGTAATGCTGAAATACCTATTGAACAGAGATCATTACAAGAAACAATCAGAAGAACAAATGAAGAAACAATGAGAATGACATATAAGAGAACATTCGATCAAACAATAAGAGTGACTCCAATCAATACTCCTGAAGATACTCCATTGAACACTCTAATTGAATATCCTCTGAGAACTCCAGATCAGACTCATACACCAAAGATTACTCCTGGAGAAACGCCATTGAACACTCTCAAAGAATCTCCAGTGAGATCGTTTCAAGAAATAATCAGAAGAATATATGAAGAAATATTGAGAATGACACTCGAGAGAACATTATTGGAAACAATGACATTGAATCCTACTCCAATAAATACTGCCCAAGAAACTCCTTATAGATCTTATGATGATTTTATCAGAAAACAATCAAATTCAGTATTCATGTATTCAACAGTTGGTTTGCTTATGATCATTGTAGTGATGATATCTTACAATATTGGAAGTCAAATAAATCAGAACTATAGCTTCTCTTCTTCATAAAAAATGGAGAAGAAAAACATGAGAGAAGAGAATAGAAAGAAAGGGAATAATTATGGTAATGAAAATGATAGTAAGAGAGATCATCAAATGAATCATCTTGATAATTTCTCTAATCCATATGTCTTCTGATCAGAGTAAAAAAAGATATTGTGTTTTGGGTACTCTTGAACATGTCGCGGATTTTCCAGAGTACCCAATGAATAGTATAAATGTATAATAGACGCTGTTTTAAAAACTATTGAAGACAGAGAAGGTTTAAGACCTCTTCTTGTTTTTATTAATAATCATATAAAACCAACGAGATTAAATTGGGCTGTGAAAGTGAAAGTATAGATCAAAGAATGTCTTACGTTGATGAAAATATTAATATTTCTAATTGTTTCTTCTCAAGCTTTTCAACAAACATATAAATTTAATTGTTTATTCTTCAAAACCATATTATCAAATATAAAAGAATTGAAATGTTTATTGATCGGGCCGATAAGTGGTCACCTTTACCAATTTTCTCTTACCACATCAGAAGACAATAGAAATAAAAGTGCCAATTAATGAGTTTTAAACTTGAGGAATTGCTACAGTCTCTGAGTGAGTCTCTGACACCATCTAGTAGCACTATTCCTGAGGCTAATGTTCAACTCACAGCTTCATCTTTTGGGGCAGTAATCATTGGTGATTTAGCCAAGAAATTAAATTGGACTGAAACTGAAATAAATAGCGTTGGAAATATGTTTTGCGCTGGTTTTTTTGCTAATGCGTGTTCTTTTGGCTTATTAAACAGTATTCCTAACAAAGAATCATCAACACAAGTTGTTTATTCTTCTTCGGCTCTAGTAGTCTATTTTGAGAATTTATTGCATTTTATTGGCCTTATTCCTGATTTTATGAAATATCTGATTGGTGAACTTAATATGATTGTACAAGGAAAGGGCTCAGTTGATGATTTTTCTGTGTCCATTACCGCTTTAATCGAGCTAATAAGATATACCCAGGTTTTTTCTTCTCATATTGATATTGAGTCAGATTTAATAAGAATGGCAATTGAAGTTCCTCCTATTAAAACACAAATTGAAGGATTACTAGGCTTGATTATTCAGAATTTGAATATAGCTAATGATATTTACACTATTGTGTCACAATCACACTCTCCAAATGAGAAAATTGTTCAATTTACTTCATTAGCCCAAGCAGTACTCGAAGCAGTTCCACAATACAAAGAAGCAATTTCAACCATCATTTCTTCTATTAATAGCAATGTCAATGATTTATACGTTGAGGATTATTACTCGGCTTTTCAAAAACATTTGAAAGAATTTGCTTCACTTTCGCTTCATATATCAATACAATCTATCATTATTGCTTCATTTGATTCGGATAACTTTCCAATTGTTGTACAGGTCCTCATTCAATTTATTGATCGAGTGTTTATTATTGTTTCAAAACTTACTAAAATGATGCGATTTCGTGGACAATTTGATTCGGTACTTGAGGAAATTAAAACTGCACATAATACAATGGGTATAATTTTCACACCTCTTCTTCAAGCTTTAGTGAATTATCTTCCTCTTGCTCCGCTTCCCTTCAGAGAATCTTCTGAAAACAAACTAGTTTCTTTGTTTACTCAATTGCAAAAATTACATCAACAATTACCAGATAAACTGGAAACAATGATATCTTCTCTTCGACAAGATAGAAGATTTTCTGTGTTTGCTCAATTTTCTAATAATTCCAATTCTCCAATTACCGAACATGCAAACGAACTATTTGAACATTCTCATAAACTTGCTACACAAATACTAAAATCTGACATTCAGATTAATGATCTTGCTCAAACCATATCATTAGTTTCGACAGAGTATGGTAAGTTTATGGGGGTACTTTCTCAAATCATAAGCGATCATGTTACTATGGTTAATCAAACACACTTAATTAGACAAAAAGATGCCATTACCTACTCAATGAATATGTTTGCTTCAGTTTTTTCTGAATTTGCTCAGGATTCAATGAATTTTTTGCTCAGGACAAAAATGGGGATTTCTTTTATTCAATTTATACTTTCTTTGTGTTCTTTAGATCAACATATAATTATCTCTAAAACTTTGTCTGTAACTCGACAATTGCTCACAGAACTTATTGTTCAGTTTTTCTCCAAGAATCTAAAAAGTTTTCTTGAGATATTATCCATCTTTCAGGATAATTGTAACCAAATACCATCAGATCAATTAGAGAGATTTGATATTATTTTCAAGAAACTTATGTCAATTATATTGGAATCACACTCATTATATTCATCCGCCTCCGACTTTAAAGTTGCAGAAAATGTAATAAGTTGCATGAACCAGAATATTTTGGTTTCATTGCATTTATCCGCACTTATAACTTTCTTGAAAGGAATTAGTCTTCCAAAAGGAATGGTTGATGCTCTCTCAATTCTCGAAATATTCAATTTTTCTCTGAAAGAGTCTCCAAATTGTTTTAAACTAGCTCTTCAATCATCATTTATTGTTGAATGTAGAGGCTTATTATCATATCTCATGCCATTTTTCAATATGTTTAAATCTGTATCATCACTTCAAGCAGATAATTTTTATAATCAAGTTTTATCAAAAGAACAGATTATAAGTGAAAACGAAAAAGATCTAAGAATTATATTGGACCATCCTCCTCCATTTAGTATTTATGATCAACAATTTTTGCGATCTGCTATAGAAGGTTCTGAGAAATTACTTTCTCCTGTGATTGGAGTCATCTCAAATGTGGAGCAGCTTTCTAAAAAAGCATCTTTTCCTCCACAGTTTAAGCCCAGTATTTCTGCAATGGCTAATACAATGTCTGTTTTGGCTAGTTTGATACCATACATCAAAGCAATTAAGAACTCTCTTATTGTAAGTGAACCACTAATCAATGGAATTATAATTAATTCATTTACACAACAGATTCAGCCATCAATAATAAGCTTTATTCAAGTCTTACAGAATGATATCAGTAATTCTACATATCAGACAGTTGGGTTGGCAAAGCTTATAACAGAATTTTCATATTCGATTGAAATTAATGAAGAACTAATGAAAATCTCCAACACATTGAGAGATAATGCATCTTACATTCAAAAGTCATGTGTTTTATTCAGTCTTGGCGATACTGAACAACAAAACATAATAGTAACAAAAATTCAAGAAATTATTCAAATTAATCAAGTGATTGATCAGCTTTCTCAGCAGATGATATCATCAGTGGAACCTCTTAAAGAAGTTATTGAAGAAAAACCTACTATCAATGCATCAGAATTATTTGATCAGGATGGCATAATAATCAGTAATGATGGCAACTCAATTCCTGGGTTAATTTCTGACAAAACAATACCTTCTAAAGAAATTGATCAACTATTTATGACAATTATGAGCAATCAAAATTTGGAGTTGATTAAAGATGCGATTGGTGGTTATTTCGATCAATTGAAGAAATATCACTCTCAATTGCGTGATCTTTTGAACAATTACCGATCAAATCCATCACAAGAGATTTTACAGCAACTTAATATTATACTTTCATGGATTCAATATTATCATCAGTGTATACAATCTGGAATGAATTTCGATGGAAATAGATTCTCAATAACAATGGTTCCTGATTTACTTGTGTCTATTCAAGGAATGACACCTGAGCAAAAAGTAGCACTAATGCCAATGTTGCATTACATTATTGCTCAACATGTATCATCTCAATTTGGGGAACCTCAAAAATCTCAATTATTAAATATCCTGAAAGAGATTTCCAATGGTTTCTTAACTGATTTTGATTTAAGTTCTCGCTCTCTTGGTTTATTTTCCGACCTGTGTGTGAATAAGCCAGATGAAATTGCTTTGAGATTATCTCGTTCATTAGATAATGCATCATCGAGGGCAGAGATCAAAACATTGTATCCCAGTATTATGTTATGTGAAAGGTTTAATAAGGTTATTAATCCAAAATCATTACTACCAGATTTATCTGATGGATTTGTTTTTAATCAACTGTCAAGTATCATTTCAAAACCAAATGAAAACTTAATGGAAGATGAAATTAATGAGCTCAAAAACATTGCCAGTATGTACTCTGAAACCTTAGTAAATGCAATGAGTGATATGAAAACAATTCCTGATAATGAAAGCCAAATTTCTGATATGATATTAGAATTAAATCAAGAAATTATCAATGATGGAGCGACATTACTCTCAGATATTAAGAAATCAAACGAGAAGAATAAAGATGACATTTCATCTGCAATCAAATCCTATCGGTCAAAATGTCTTACTATAGCTGATTGTGCTTTTACAATTGCATCAAAAAAGGGTTCAAATATACCACCAGAGATATGCGATGATCTTTCAGAAGAGATTAAAAAGCTTATGGAAAGTTTGGTTCAGTTTGAGAATTCATCGATGGAGTTCATTAAATCCCCAAGTAATGCTGGTGCTTTAAGGGCTTTTAGTAAGTCTCAAAGGGATCTCACACTATGTCTTTCATCATTATCTTCATTGTCTGATAATATGTGTGATTTGCCATCTGGAAATCTGATGGTTTCTTCCAAGGGAATGATTAATACCATTATTTCTAATTTTATTCGAATTATTCATCTTTCATCAGATACCAACCCTGAAACAAGAAAGATAAAATTATCTAAGCTAAATGCACTTTTGAAAGATTCCATTAATGCATATAAAGATTTTGTTATTTCTCAAGCACAGGGAAGCGAAGAGTTTCCGATTGTTATGGAATCTCTCAATCAAATTCTCAGTGGGTTAGCTTCTATTAGCCATGATACTATGGATCTCAATTCACTTAATAAGGTATATTTGATTATGTTAAAATCATTTAAGACTATATCAGATGCTTTAAATACGGATATTGCCACATACCCACAGTTTGTTTCAAAACTACCTTTCAGATTCAATATTAAAGCACAACCTCAATTAAACCAGCATTTGGTGGATATAAAATCTCAAATTGATTCGGCATTATCTTCATTCAATGGACCATCTTCATTACTATTTGATACCCTTAATAGTAAGAAATCAATGCCAGAACAGATTATTAAGACACTTGATGAATATCATAAATCAATTACATCAGTTGTTCATCCCGTTGAACAAATGAAGTATTCTTCCTGGAATCCTCAAGCCCAAAGCAGGCTTTCATCGTGCTATTCTTTCCTTGTTTCATTAGGAGATGAAGCCATTGATGTGGTAAGGGCTAGATTATTAGGAATGGAAAATTGGAGGCAGTTGGTTGGCTCTTTGAGAACCTCCTGCATCGAAAAGATTAATGATCTTAAGTCAGCAGTAGAATACTCATTTGAATTATCTCAAAATGATTTGAAAGTTACAAATGAAGCTGAAAAAGAACTGGTAGCTGCTGCTAAATCAATACAACAGTCTCAAAATAAATTGGTTTTGTTCAAATCCACTGCTCAAGAGAAGAAATCTGAAGCAGGCGATAACTACATAGGTGTTGATGTTATTGACGTTAGTACTCCAATTTTGAACTCTGCGGCATCATTAGTTGATGTGGCTCATCAACAAACTCGTTTTATTCTTCAGAAACAGCCCGATCTCGAAAATACCAAAGGCTTGGTTAAAACTGCCTCAGAATTGGTGAACTCTCTCGAGCTCCTCATTGTGGCAGCCCAAGCTATTGTTAATTCTGAAACTGGTGCTATTTCAAAAGTTCTCGCAGCATGCAATATAATTTCAGGAGCAATTGCTCATTTTACTGCGGAATGCCGCCAAAAGAATGGCTCTCCGGAACTCAATGAGATCATGCAAAGAATAACTGATCAAATTCAAGAAACAATTAAACACCTTAGAGCATTCGCAGAATCAGCACTTGAAAAAGAAGCTGAACAAAAAGCCCAATCATCAACAGCTAGACCGGCCAAAGCTCTAAATTCGATGATCGAAAAACTTAACGCGGAAGCAAGGGTTGTTGAGGCAAGGAGAAAACTTCAAGAGGAAGAAAACTTGCTCAAAAGACTCCGGCAGACAAAGTAAATTTAAGAAAAGCTGATTTTACGATAACGATAATTATGGATTCAAAAATCACCTCATTTATATCATGACGCAACGTGCTCAGTATCAAAGACTAGATCGTCCATCAGCGTTTGACAACAAGAAAGATGGTGTCCAAAACTTGTTACCACCTGAAAATAAATTATCCTCATTTATTGGCCGTGTAATCAGAACAATTTTATTTGTTGGTGCATTTCTTTATATAGCAAAGATAACTCATTTTAGAGAGAAGATTCTTCATGATGTTAGAATCAACAGGAAGTTTTTATATATGTTTTATTTTTCGAGCTCAGTTTTTATTGTGTTTTATCTTTATATGGTTATTACTTTGAGGTGGCTTAGACCTGCAAACAGAAAGATTCCTGTTGATAAATGGGATCAAGCTTCTCCAAAATGCCTATACACTGCTGCTGGTTTTATGGTTCTTTCTGTTTTGTGTTTCATATTTGCATTATGGCCAACTTTTCAAATCATGACTTTTGTTCTTGGGATTTTGGGATTTATGTCTTTAATATTTGTCATGCAATGGATTCCATTCTAAAAATAATTACAGACATTTACTAAATTCTACAACTTTTTTCTTTTTTTGGTTTTCCATATTGGTGTATCATATCTAGAATAGTTTGGTGCCCATAAGCATTTGCAATATCAAAAAACGAGTATTCTCCTGATATTTTATCTGTATACACATTAGTAATTATGTTCATATCAATTCTTTGATCAACTAACAATAATGACAAACACTCAGGGCAGTTATGAACAATACATGACATCAATGGAGTAACACCATTTTTAGAGGCAATATTGGGGTTCAGTGACTGATTTGTTAGTAGCATTCTTGTGAATTCAACATTTTTAAAAGAACAAGAATAATGTAGAGCTGTCTTTCCTTCATTATCCTGAATATTAACATTGATTCCATTACATTCTAACAAACTCTCCAAAATCTCAACTCTGTTGTGCAAAGCAGCAAAAAGAATAGAAGCCACACCATTATCTGCTTGAAGATTAATATTCACACGAGGATCTTTTATCATTGATTTTACGGTTTTAGAATATCCTCCAATAATTGCACGCATTAATGGAGTTAACCCCTTATTTGTGAAAGCATTCACATCAACTCGTGATGATTCAAGTAGTATTTGAACACATTTTTCTCTTCCTCTCTTGGTCGCCATGTGCAATGGAGTAATCCCATCTGATGATGATGCATTAACATTTGTATTTGGATGATCAACAAGTAATTTGATAATCTGATGGTATTTCTTTTTAACTGCTATATGAAGAGCTGTAAAACCATCACCAAACATTATATTTGTATCAATATCTGGATGAGATAGAAGTAATTCAACAATTCCAAAAGACCCTCTTTGAACAGCATAATGTAAAGATGTTCCATCCTTTGCTTGGATATTTGGATCAATTCCAGGGATTGTCAATAAAAATTTGACCATTGTTGTTTGGTCATTAGAAGCAGCATAGAATAGAGGAGTTAAACCCTCATTTGTTTTCACATTTATATCATCGATTCCCATTGAGATCAATAATCTTGCTATCTGAACATCACCATACTTTGCAGCGAGATGAATTGGAGTGACTCCACTATTTGTTGGAAGATTTATATCAATTCCTTTAATTGATAATAAATATCTCACAGTATCAATATTACCATGTCTAACTGCAATCCTAAGAGCTGTCCATCCATCGCTACTCTTAGAATTAACATTCACTCCATTCTCAATACAAAATTTTATCGATTTAATGCAGTTGGATTCAGCTGCATTATGAAGAACATTAAGCCCAAAAATATCAGGACTATCAAGACTTTTGTCAAATAAAGCATTAAACCACTCAAGTAGGTTATTCTGATGGAACAAAGCTGCCATATGGCAACCATAATCAAAATTGCATCCTAGTTCTAAACAGTATCTTATAATATCTAGATTTCCACCAGCTATTGAAAACTGCGACAATGTGACCCCTCTCTGATCAGTATCAAATATGCTGAGCTCAGAAAGAAGTAGATACTTAAAAGATTTGATTGACCCAAAAAGAGCAGCTATTTGCAAAAGTGTAGGATATGATTGCAAAAAGCTACATGATCCATACATTGATGGAATAATTCGAGTTTGGACATTAAAAGCTGGAAAAGAGGCAAGTTTTCTTAAACTAAAAAGTGAATCTCTGCGAATAATTGAGATAGAAGTAAGTTTATGTTGATTCTGGTTTCGTGTTGTTCTTACAATTGCCCAGTTATTCTCCTTATTGTTCTCTATGTTAATTATAAAGTTTCGAAAAAAAGCTGGAATACCTGGTTTCTCGGATGCTTTTTGAAGCAGAGTGTAAACTTGTTCATATAATTTGGGATCGATTTCTTCAATTTCTGGAGCAAACCAACAAAAAAGCCAAAATATTGATCTTAGAAACTGCGAGCATCTTAAAAAAAACTTCTTAATCTTCAATACAATCTCATTTTTGGAAAAAATCTGCATTTCCATGCATTCAAACAAAAAACAAAGGTTTGATGATTCATGTGGAAACGGTTTTATATAATAGAGTGATCGAAAAAGAGTTTTGAGAACATCTCTTTTTAAAAAATCTAAACTATTACCTTCATTAGCATTGCTAACAAGAAACTGAAGAAAATCTTTGTATAAAGAAATGCTTTTTGGACGATACCTAACCGAAAGAATTATTGTTCTGGCAATTTGGGCCACTTCTTTCCGATATTTAATCCAATCAGATTCAACAATCAATAATTTCGATTCTTCATAATTATCAACATTAAGATCCATAAAAAATTCTTGCAAACTAATAATTCCGTTGACTTCATCCGGATCAAACATGGGGAAAACAATTGGCGCATTTGGGATTTCCATTCAATAATTTGCTTCTAAAGCAAACTTTGAAAAGGAGAAATTTTTGAATTATTTATGTGTAATGTGATATGAAAAACGTTGGCGATTTATTGAAATATCGATTATTAATTGAAAAAAGCTGTTTTATAGTGGTATTCAAAATCTGGGAACTGTGGTGTGATATATATTAATGGTGATTCATGCTCAATGTTAAATAGTTGTGTAAGAGAAACAATCATGTTATTTTTCAATGTATCTTTTTCCCAAAATGCAATCTTTTTTGAATACTAACAATATTTGGGTATTTCAATCCATTAATTCTACAGAAAGATTCGATTTCTTTCCTTTCGCCATATCATTTTAATCCTTCAATGACTCAATTTCGAAAACAGGCTCGTTTAATTGCATAATCAGCTATTGCTTGGATATTATAATTACCCATTATTCCAAAAAGAGAGTATAAATAATCAATCATGAACAATTATATTTCTTTTATAAATTGGCAAAAATCAAAATATCTAAAAGCTGTCAGGTGGTGGGGGTTGTTTGAGGGGGTGGTTAATTGTTTTTGATTAATGTGTTGCACTTTCTCATCATGTCATATATTATCTCTAACCCATGAACACCCCCTCATGTTTCTCCCCACCCAAATAACCTATACTTCCAGAAGCTGATTCATGGACATGTGTATGACCCGGATCCGCTGTTGGTGCACGACCCTCACACACATATAAAACGAGCAGTTTCATGCTTGTTTTTGCGCTTGATACCCTGAAACTCCACAAGTAAAAACCAAAAACCACCAGTTTCAGGGAACCCTGGGTAATTCAGTTAAAAATATGGAAACCTGGTTTTGGTGAAATTGTCATTTAATTCCAACCTTCATCATGGAAATCTTCTAGCTAGGGACTTAATTGGTTGGATTCTTTTGAGATATCATAAAAATGTTATGAGAGTATATAAATGTGAGCCCTTACAAGATGTTTCAATAAATTAATCTTTTTTGAATTACTATTCTCCTTTCCCATCATTATATAATCAGGGTAAAATTCTTCTTGGTTTTCAATTCTTTTTTCAAACATTTATCGTTTCATTTCAAAAAATAATCAATTATTTTGATTTGTAATGATAAAAGAGAGTATCATGAATGACAATAACAAAGAAGAAATTCCTAAAGTGCTAAATTATAGGTATTGGAGTTATCAAAATGATGAAGAGAGCTGTATAGAAGAAGAGTGCCCTTGTTTTTATCCTCCATTATGTTCAAAGGAAAGAGAGCTTGAATGGCAAGGGTGTTTTAATTTAGCAATTTTCTACATTATTATTATTCAAATAATCTTATTTATTACAACAATAGCTTTAAGCGATAATAATCGCAATTCTATGAGTCCTGATGTGAAGACCTTATTATCTTTTGGTGCTTCTAACAGCGATAAGATTTGGTCAAAAAATCAATTTTGGAGACTTATTACACCAATAGCATTGCATGCCAATTTGATTCATATTACAATGAATACTCTTGGACAACTTATATTCTGTTTAGGGCTGGAAAAAAACTGGGGATCAATTAAGTTCGTCATTATATATGTTGGTTCGGGAATAATTGGATGTTTGATAACATCTAGTGTAAGTGTGATGAATTGTGGTGTTGGAGCTTCTGGAGCTTTGTTTGGAATTCTTGGGGCTTACATCACATTTCTATTATTAAAGATTAGCTCAATACCAAATGAGGATCGATCATTTGCTTATGTAGTACCTTTTGTTGCTGTATTAGGGCTGATTGGAAGTGAGCTGGTTGAATCAATAGACAATATTGGTCATTTTGCTGGGTTATTTGGGGGTTCCTTCATTTCTTTGGTTGTTCTTAATGATTCTTTACTTCCAGAAACAGGATTCAAATGGAAGATGTTAGGAGTGTCTGGGATTGTTTTAATATTAATTATTGGATTAATATTCGGACTGAAACAATAAATCAAAATCTTGCCATAAAATCATGAATTATTTTAAAGTTTAAATGAATGAAAAAACAAAATAGCACATTAATCCATTAATAATTTAATAAATTTTATTATTCAGTGATAGTGTCCTTTGAAAAATTAAAAAGAATTGATATTTTGCTTTGAGAACATTAACTGAGTATTGGTTGAGAATTCTTTAACAGATTTATGTGTTCAAGAGTATGGAGGACAATAAATGCATAATTAATAGAACATTTATTAAAAATCTTTGACCATATATGACCCATCAAGGCTGTAACCAAGTTTTTTGTAATAGTCACGAACCCCAATACCAGATATTACAGCAAGACGTTTTGCACAATGTTCTTCGATTGATATTCTTTCAGCTTCTGCCATTAACTGAGCACCATATCCTTTATGCTGATATCTTGTGAGGTCATTTTGTTCAATCGGCACAACTTGGCCGTAAACATGAAGTTCTCTGACAATTGATGAATCTTTTAGCTCTGCTCTAAATGTCTCACATGGAGCCCTCAACCTAACTAATCCGATTAAAATATCTCTTTCAACATCCTCATAAGATAATACGGTTTCCCATCCATCATCAGCAGAGAAATCTCTTCTTATTAACTCAACTTTATTAGGACGAACTTTTTCCCTAATTTCTGTGACACCAACCTCTCTAGCTCTGACATCTCGGCACTTCCCACCCCTTTGAATTAGCCTTTCCATAGCCAATGTTCGAAGATTTCCATTTTCTACACCAGCAGTAACAAGAGTCATTGGAACATCTCTTTGAACCCTAAAAACTCTAACCCAAGGCGGAACAACCCTCAGTATTTCAGCAATTAATGTGATTATCTCATCAGGATCGTGTGGAACATATGCTTTATCGGCCCATTGGTCATATAGTTTGGTTCCTCTCATAACCAAGGTTGGATATAGTTTCAATCCATCAGGTCTCCATTTTGGATCTTCAAAAAGTTCAGCATAACCATCAACATCTCTTTCAAAATCAGTAAGCGGGAGATCTGGCATCATATGGGCACATACTTTTAGACCGCTCCTCCGACAGTCTCGAAATGATCTTGCAACATCATTTCCACCATGGCCTCTCCCAACATACAAAAGAACATCTTCCCACACACTTTGAAGTCCAATTTCAACTCTGGTGGTTCCATATGACAACATTGAATCAATATGAGGAGCCCAGCAGTAATCTGGGCGTGTTTCAATTGTGAGAGCCACTGCTCTAGCACTGGAGCATTCAGCATATGCCACAGCTTCCTGAACCGAATGAGCAACATGTCCAGAAACACCAGCATACATGCCAATAATAAACTGATCTCTATAATCTTGATCCAGGTAAAGAAATGTTCCCCCCATTAATATCAACTCAAGTTTCACTGCAGAGTGCCCAATGCTTTGGAGTTGGGTAATTCTAGCTCTGACTTGCGAAAACGGATCATACCTTGAGCGGATTGCTCTCATTGAAGTGGGTTCATAACCTGTATATGACTGAGATGAATAATCAAAATCAGAATCGGGACCCCCTGGACAGTATGAACACGCAAACCCACTCTTCTCGACATGGGGGCACCTATGAGGCTTACACATAAATGCAATAACAGCCACCCCTGATGCTGTACGAATTGGCTTCTTCCTAATAAAAGGCATCAATCTCTCCTTGTATGATGAAGGAATCGCATCAATTATTTCTGAATTGTTCAAACCTCGATTAATTGACATCCTCCTCAATACTCGAAGCTTCTCTCGATGTATATCAGGATATATACCTTTTTCATAACATCGAATAAGGTATTGTGCTACCTCATTAGCTGCTTGAAGTATAAGAGCGCTTGTCTGTTCAGCCATTATTGGCAATCGGTATTTTGGGTCCTGTTTATTTTATCGTTAGTTTATATAATCGTCTGGCTGTTTATTTACATTATTAACATGAATCATCATCAATATGTTGAAGAACTGGCTAAAGCCCCCCAATCGATACCATACAATTCGGGTGAGGATTATAATTTGGTTAATTATCTTCCTCAGGAGGAACTTACTACGTGTTTTACGGGGGATAATTTTGAGGGCCAATTTTCTTTTCCAGGAGCTCCATCCATGGATGTATTGTTTGACTTTCTGGAAACTAATCTTCCTCAGATAGTGAAACTTCAAAGTGAAAAACTCACTCCTGGACCAAAGTCTTACAGACATTCTGGTAGCATTCCTGTGTTTTTGAATATGTTATCTGATCCAACTATTCACTTATATTCTTTATGTCCATTTCCTAATTTATCGACTTTGGATTTAGATGTTCTCCTTACACACATTTTTGATTCCAGAGTCCCCCCTGATCGAGCGGCATGGGCCATTCATTACTTTTCGATTAAGAAAAATATTGCTCCAAATCAATTAACTGATGCCCTTATAGTAATGAATTTTTCAGACTATGATTTTTCTGTTAAGCTGTTTTATCATATATATACAAGGGGACTGCTTGAAAATATGCGATTTTTAACATGGTTAGTTACTGGTGATATCTCCCCGGAGTATTTGATGATATTTAAGATTGAAATCATCCGGACACATAGCATTTTGGATAAAGCTTTAAGATCAAAATATAGCAAGAAGTATATTGATGTTTTCTCTGAGATATTACTGTTGAAAAGATCTCATTTAATTCAATTATCTTTGGTTTCCAATCCATATCCTTGTAAACAAGAAATCGATAATATGCTAACCTCCGTATGCCAGAGGAGGTCTAAAAAGATGTTCGATATAATTAAACTTCCTAGAAAATCCATCAGTGCATTAGTATATGATTTGATTAATGATTATTACCCTGTTTACAACTCAGAGAAAATTATTCCTGAGTTTAGGAATATAACTTTTCATTTGACAAACCAAGATAAAATTGGGCTTGTTGTATATTTATTTAAAATTATTAACGAATTTCCTTCCTTTTCTTCTGGTTTAACTTCAACCATTGCATTGATGGTTTCTAAACTTGAAGTATCATTCCCTATTGATGAATATGTGTCATTTTTATATCGCAATATTGATCAAATCGATAGACATATCTTCTTTTTTATTGAATTGCAACATTTTAAATGTTTTTCATATGCTTCTTTTCAAAAAGTAATACAATGTAGGGGATATTTCACAACAAAACCATCAGAAACGGCGATAATTGTTAAGAATCTTCCATCCTATGAAAGATCCGAGAATCATTTAATGCTCTTTATTTCCTCAATCTCAAGACTAGGGGAGTCAACCTATGATGATGTTATTCAGTCAATCGTTGAACCAAATTCTAATTATCCAGAAAAGGGAATCATATCAAAAATTGATTTGTTTTTAACTATACCTGTCTCAATGCAATATGGAATATGTTCATGGGTAATATCAAAGACTATTGACTTTTCATTGGCTGCTGAAGTGATATTTCAATCAAATCTTGATATATTATTCATTTACCTCTTAGAAAGGGTTAATGGAAAAAATACCATACCCTTCGGATTATCAAGATCTGTTGTTCCTCGAGTTATTAAAATGATTCCATCTATTATCGCTCATGAAAAAACAGATATATTTCTAAAAGCACTTTTTGCCAACACACAAAATCCTGTATGCTTTGATATTATATTGTATATATACGATCACTACAAGGATCTTAATATTTTTTCTGAATATAAAAGTAAGATGGCTGACTTACCCAAAATCGCAAAGAATCCGATGATCAATACAAATGAAATTAGATCTCTATTTCGTAAATTCAGTTTTCTTTGTAGCCTTCATACATTTGATGCTTTTCATGGTGTCAAATCGGTTAATGACTTTGAGAGTATTTTTAGGACATTTTTCTCGGATCTTCTTCAATTTTCTGCATTGACACCATCAATGCTTTTTGATTTATTTTCTAGATTCTCAGAGTCTCAATGTATTACCAAACCATGCCCATTTTTCTTGAAGACATCTATTTCTGTCGTTCTATGCTTCCTGGATAATCAACTCACCGATAGGTTGCGAAGTCTATTATATGAATTTTATTCAAGAGTGTTTAATCACCATTTGTTTGAACCTTCTACATTTTTACACCATGCTCTCACAGATAGCAAAAAGCAAAAAAACAAATCTGTATCATATGCGAAATCAACAGAGTTCTTATTGAAAATACTGTTTGATATACTTCAGAATCACCCTAATATGTTCCCAATATCTTCATGCTTGACTGAAAATGTATTTAAAGGATTTAGTCCCATGCCTGGAAGCGATAATGGCTTGATTCATCAGTACTATTCTATACTCAGTTGTTGGGATCCACCAATAATGAGCAAAGAAATATTAAGATGTTTTGATCCTAAAGCAGGTACTCCAATTGGATATGATGCTGTTCTATTTTCTCTTCTTCCCAATGAACTTAGAACAAATAATTTTGACCAATGTTTTGCGTTTTATTCTGAAAATGTTAATTCATCTAATTCCACTTTATGGACCCTTTGGATCACGTATCGTCCATATTATTCATGTGATTTGCCTGTTTCTTCGATTAATGCAGACAAGGATACAATCAAAAATCACTATAATCATATAGCCTCTGCTTTTTATGATTTAATTTGCTCTATTGATTCAAGCGATCCAAGATCTGAGACATTTCTCAATTGCTGGATTATTGCGTGTGCAAAAGATAGAATAAGGCACAGTAGCACACAAATAGCAAATATTGCTTTGGAGTTGGCCATCAATGACTTGAAATCTGATAAATGCCAGGTTTCACAACAATTACTAAGCTTCCTTCATCCTGCAATGAAAAACTCGGATCCACTTGTATTTGAGAAACTTTGTAATGAGATCACAAAAATACACATTCCAGATAATCAATTTGCCACTTTCGCAAGTGTAGCATCCTCAATATTTGTTGTATATATATCTTGCATTCCAAATGCACAGATAAATATTGTTTCTACAATTTCTGAAAAACTAATTGATTGGCTTCTCAAAGTCATTGAGAAACACTTTTCATGCTTCGATGTTCTACTTGATACATTTAATTACTTTGTTTGCTCAACAATTAATTATCCTAATAGTTTTCAAGAACAATTCTACCATTCGATTTCTGAGAGATTGACAAAACTTCCTCCTGAAATACAGGAATTGATAATTCTTAATTTACCTCCCCAAAACTATGCACCTAAGAAGGATCCACTGTTTATTAATGTCACTCATGAAGAGAATCATCATCAAATTATTGCGCCTCTCTCCCCTCAAGGAATTAAATCCAATCAATACACAACTCCATTTCCTGAAGCCGATCAGGATGATGACTTCCCTTGGTTCGGTTTTCCTTAACCTATTATTAACATGAGAAAATACTTCAATATGTAAAAAATCCTTAAAAAATTTTTTCATTTTATATCCAAAATCATGGTTTTAAAATTCTTACAATATTCATTTTTAGACCTTCTCACAAGAGAAGGATGAAAATCCCATTTGGAAATATGTGTTAAAATTGATTTTATTTGTTGTTTTAAGAAAGACTTCTTGTTTTTGAATGGAATGGTTTCTGAAATTTTATAATGATCAAATGAGAATTCACAATACTGTTGTATGCTTTACTGGACAAGGAATTTTTTTGTCAATATTTCATTCCCAATAATTGTCACTTTTGAAATTGCCAAGTTTCAATGGTTTCAATGAACATCATTTTCATGGATTTACTCCAGCAAGCTTATCAAACTGGTTTAAAACTTGACGAAAATATTTTCACAAATCCTGTGATGTTTAACAAAGACCAAGAGGATAAAAGCATTAAGAGTAGCATTCTTGAAGTTTTTGAACTCTTTGGGAGAATTTCAGGTTATGAATTTGATCATTTTGTTCACATATTTTCGAAGGATTCCTTGTTGATTTTTAATGAAGATATCAAATCGAGTTGTTTTAGTGATAGTTTTGTGTACTTATATGGTGAATCTTCAATGTTAATTTCTAGTTCAGTATTAGATAATATGAAGCAACTTTTTTCAAATTTTCGTTTTGATCCACCATCAATTGCTTATAAATACTTTTTCAGTACTAATAGGTGCTTAAGTTCTAAAAAGCCAGAATTAATTTCTAAGCAGCAATTCATAAAATTCTTGGAAAACCCAATTTTATACTGGGAAAATCGACAATTGTTTCTCAAAAGTTATTGGTGGATTACTTAGGCTAGATTCATGTGACTTACATGCACTTTATGATCTATTAAATATCTATTTGAAGAATTTCTGATTCCATTAATTCCTCATTTTCCAAATATTCTTCAATAGGCCCATTTTTAACCAAAGTTGGTGCTTCATTGCACGCATCATTATCCGTTTTTATTAATGTTTTTCTTTTGGTCTTAATGGATCATAACCAATTATCCATCAGTAGAGTAAGTGAGGAGAACAAGACCAGCGATAGTTTGAAGGAACCCTTTAGGTCATATGATATCTCTTCTAAATCTACGAATCAAAAAGTCTACTTAAATTTTTACCGAAAAAATGCTTCAAATGGGATTAATAAGGGATGTATTATTGTTTTTCTGTCTCCAAATCCCACTAAGTGGTATATGAAAACTTTTCACCTTGCTTTTATATCCGTTCCAAAAGACAATTCTCAAGGGTTTTCGAAGAAATATCAGCAAGTAACAATTTCTTCGTTGAGAATTTTTGAACCTCCAAATTTGGAAACATCGATATCTAATTTTCATACCAATTTGTTAACAGGAACGGCACTTGAACTTATCAATAGCACTTTCTTTGACCTAAGAGAACCATTAATTTATGTATTACTAGAATACTTAGGTCTAGGACCCCAAACCATCTTTTTCATGAATCTTTGTGTTTTTGGTGGGTTTTATATTTTGACAAAGGAGCTTCATAATTTTAAAACAATTTTATCCGAGTTCAATGCTTCAGAAGTTGCTGATGGATTAGATGTAATATTAAATAGTGAAACCCTTTCATACAATGAAAAACTGGCAATTGTTGAGACATCAATACTTATTGAAATATTAATGCTCGAAGATATGAATGGTAATAATTTTGGGTTTATTCATGAAAACAATACTCGATCTCTTCTATCAATTATTGATTTTGTTCCTCCCAATCAAGACTTTTTACCAGTGTTTCCTTCTGATATTGATGAAAACAAAAAGAAAATTGACGATTTTAACAAAATGTATTTCGAGGAAGCCCCATTATCAAACTCAAGAATCATAAGAAGAGACAATTGTATTCCACTTATTCGAGAAGGATTCCTTCGCCTGAAACATAGGATCCAAACACTCACCAAGCCTTGTATACGATTGTATTCATATCCTTCCTCATTTGACAAACCTATGACAAGTTCACAATTTACTGAAGAGTATGTACATTCTAGTGAAACAATTGGTTTTTCGGAATTTCTCCAATCTGTGTCAGAACAAATAAGTTCCAATATTTTTCAGAGTGAATCAACAATTGATGGAAAAACAAGGAAGAATTCGGAAATGCTTGGTTTTATTGATGGATTTTTAGATATAAACAGTAATTTATCTAATCCAAAAAGATACTCAGAATGTGCAAAAGAAATCCTTAGGAATTACATTGATATCGTTCGTTTCAGGTATGAAATATATGAGAGAATGCTCAACAATGGTACATTATGATTGCATCAAACTAAACCCAAGAAATGCCAATTTTTTTCTTTAAAATGGTATTATTAACACAGTAGTGTAGAAGTGTCACAGGCAGGGACAAAAAAATGAAAAAAAACTTTCATGTTTTCAGGTATAAAAATTACCAAATATTTCAATTATAGAATTGACTTTATTTAAAAAAGATATTATTCTTATACATAATGAAGAATATTATCTATAGAATATTATTAACTAAATATTTTTGATTGAAAACAATATGGTTGTTCAATACATTCCATATTGGATACCATCCCCTAATAAAAGAACAATGAAATATGGGTTAATCTTTGAGTGTGAAAAATCAAAACACAAAAATTGGTAATTAATTTAATACCAACCGTAATAACTGCATTTCCCAGTTCTGATTACATCTGCATGTCTCTTAGCCCGATTAGTAGTTTGTCTAGCCCATAATGAATTCAGCATCGCTTCAGAAGCCCTTGACCAATCATTGTTTTTAATCAAATTGAGAGTATTTTTGAAAGCCCCAAGTCCAGCAACTCCCATTTGGAATGCCATTGATATTAGGATTACCTTACGCCTATCATCGCATTGATTGTAGGCAGCCATAATACTGGGATTGTTTTGCATTCCATTAATTTTGGCTCTTACATCGCTAATCAGAAGATCTTCAGCTTCTTTTCTGGTGATTCTTTCTCTTTGACAAGTTGAAAGAGGGGCATTTCTTACAGGACTACAAAGGTGTCCATATCCAATTGTTGGATATTTCAAATCACAATAGTAAGGAGTTGAGTTAAAGCCTTCTTCAAGCCGAAGAACATCAAGGAGAATATCAAATGGGTCATTGGTTGCTTCAGGAACATATTTCTTTTTTGAGACCTTAGAATGATGTTTCTTTGGATAGAATGTTCTCACTTTCCTTTCTCCCATGGCCCAGCGAATAGACAGCACAAGAAGCAGAACTAACATTATAAATAATGACAATTTTTATAACAAATTTTTGTGTTGTTATCCATCGCTTGTTGTACCCAAATTTCAAATAACCTAATACGACTTAAAACAAATTCTTAACCTTTCTGGGATAATTCAACATTGAAATATTTGTATTAATGTTTTCCCTTTTATTTAATCTTCATAGATATCTGCCGTTTCTGGGTGATATAGAACTGTCATTTTCATCCATACTGAAAAACAATTCACTGATGAAGTCATTTGTTTTTAGGCTCCAGTATTTCGAAACTTCAAGCATGCTCAAGCCTAGTTAAATATTTCCACTGGTCAATTAATGTTTTATATTTGACATAATGTAAAGTGATCGAATTGATAACATTACATCTTTACAATGAAAAACCGCTCTATTTGACCAAAACTCAATATGGCGCACACATTCCTTAACATATTAGTTACCAAACTTCGCAATGACAAGGCCTTTAAACATATTGCATTTATTGGAAATAGATACTTGCCAGCAGTAACCAAGTCATATTTCACCTACTTGACACATCCTGTATTCAAGGACGTTTCTGGTCTTCATTTGTACAAATGCACATTTAAGAGGGGAGTTTCGAATGTTATTAATTGCAAAGGAAATCCGTGGGAACAAGCACCGCCTAAACCGTTTGAGTCGTAGCTTCGTGCAATTTCGATGATCAATAAATAACGGGACTTAAAGAATGATCTTTTTAACACTAGTTATTCTCTCATTGCAATATGGGCATCCCATTGGTTTGTCAACTAGGATTTTATTGCATTTTTCGCATTGCAAGGTGTGCATACATGGAGTGCAATAGTAAGATGCAATATCTACACCACAGAATATGCAGATATGGTGATCTAAAAAACAATTTGTTGATTTCAGAGACATTTCTTTCATTTCCTTTTTGCAAATGTGCTTTGAAGTCTTATAAAGCTGATCTAGATCGACATAAAGTGTTTGAAACTGAATTGTCTCCAAATCGCCCAGTATTTTCTCTGAAACAGCTTTTATTTCATTAAGTGAATCAATATTTTGCTTAATATCGTAATCGAGCTCAAATATTCGGCTAAAATAATCAAAAACCATTAGTATTTTCATCGCTTTATTATATTGAACACAAAAGCTGGTTTTCTCGGCAATACTAGGTAATCCCTTTATTATTTCTTCAAAATTCATGTCTCCGAGATTTAAATCCTCGCTAAAAGTAATTTCATATGCTGCTTTGAATAAACTCTCCATTAGGATTTGGCAGAATATGTTGCACCATCAATGAATATAACCACAAAGAAAGCAAAGATGGAATCAATTTGATCTGTTGTCATTCTTTGGGAGAAGGCTGCAGTTTCATCAGCGTCAATTAAAGTTGAGCTCAATGATCTATGTCCTGATGTTTCAGATACAACAGACTCGTGTGAAACATTGACGAATGTCCAGTTGTTTTTTTGTATAAATCTAATCATTAAAAACGTATCATACAATAGTGCAGCAATGCCATGAATGATAGATGGCGAAGCTTTCTTCTTGGATACCTTATCCTCTGCCAATGTGAAAAAGAGGGTAATGAGATTGGCAATCAAAAGCCCGGAATTCTCAATAAGAGCAACAAGATTTGTTGAAAGTGTATGAAAGTAGTGAAGAAATATAGCAAAAAGACCAGATGCCAAAACCTGAGCAAGTGAGGCCCATCCACTGAGTACATACACTGTTGAAGGGACAAGCAACAAAATAGAGCCGAGGATCCTCAAGACTACTGGGTTAAATGAAGAAAAATCAAAGAGAGCCATTCCACATGTAACACTTGAGAATGTGTATTGATATGGAAAGTTAAGAGTAGGAACTCTTAAATCAGTACAAGAACATGGCCCAGGCTGCTTGATCCAAAACGAAAGCCATGGAACCAATGAAAAAGCATAGGTAATTCTGTGAAATAGCGACAGCAAAAAAAACCGAGTGACATTGTACAGCCGCATAGCTTTCGATTGGTTCGCTTTTGATGTCGAGCTGAAGACAAACGGAAGAATTAACTGCAAAATAACAATACATGCCATAAGAATTGATGGAGTAAAATAATAAAAAACTTCTTTAGATATATTGCGAATTAGGATGGAATCAGGAAGCGAATAGCAGCGGTTAAAAACATCATCATGGATATGATGGTAGCACGATGATGTAGAACTCATTTACTCCATAAACTATTCAAACAATTAATCTAAACGCATGAATATCTTGGAGATCTCCAGTAAACACTCTTTGCCCAAGAATAGGAATGGATCTATAAGAATTGCGAATTTCTTCTTCATAAACAATGGGCTCACTATCTGGAACCTGAAAAAGTTCCTTGATTTTACTCTCAGAAAAGGAATCATCGATACAGCTCCCCATTTGATAAGTGATTTCACAGATTATTTCAAAAACCTAAGAATTCGATAATTCTAAATTCGATTTGTGAAAATTGAGATAAAAAGCTGTAGAATTATATGATGATAAAAAGTTCTTTCTTTAGTTTATTTTGGCAGTTTTTATATGAGTGCTAATGATCACAAAACCCAGATTAATAGGGTCCCGTCCACGTTTTGTCTTGAGTTAGAGGAACAAGAGGAGCCCATGTGCAGGTCCACGGTTAATAAGTACCCTCCTCAATTTGATTTGTTATTTGATCATCAGAAGTCTTTTTCTGCCAATGATGTCCAGTCTTATAAGTTTAAAGAAATTTTATTTGAAGCTATCGAAGGTAAGAAGCATAAAACTTCGACATTTGATGTAGATTCTCTTGATTCAATGGTTGATACCACTTTTATGACATTATATCCAAGAAATATCATTGCTTTGGAAAAAATTAGATTTAAGGATATTATATATACCCTTTTTCATTCTCCTAAGGCTCAAAAATTACCTTTTACTAATAAAGTTTATAATGCATTGCAGATATCTGAGAAATATCCTGAATATTATAAAATCATAGGAATTCAATGGAAAACAAATAACACTTTTAAGATCAACAAACCAATTTTTTTGAAATTTTTACATTTAAATTTAAGAAAAGATTCAAAAACAGATCTATTTACTTGCAATGGCTTTAAAGAAGCTCCTTCAGAGTTAATCTCTGAGGAAGAAACAATAATGCAACATATTTCACCAGGATTTCATAATAAATCCTCAGAGAAAGAGCTTAAGAACTGCAATAATTTGAAGCTTGCTCATTCAGAATGTAAAAATTATTTATAAGAAAACTTATTTCTGAGAGAATTACCTTTTTATCTCAATATTTGTTGATTAATCTCATCAATTCTTTCTAAATCCATTCAAAATATTCTATGATATTTTATTGAATTTTGCAAAAAACGTGCTAAAAATTTATCAAAATGTCTTTCAAATCCCTGACATCTATTTGAAAAAAATGTCAAACATAAAATACATTTTAATTACCTGAGTATGATATGGTCATACGGTTTTTCCGATCCTTCTCAACAATTCTGTTGGCTTTATTAAGCAAAATAAATGATTGATCGATATCACTTTTCGTTGCTTGGTTTCGATTTTGACTAACCATCATCACTGTTTGATGCTGAGCAGAAACTAGGGCCGACATTTCTTCAATATGCTTTTCTCTTTCAATGAATAAGTTCTTTACACGAGAAACCAATTCATGCAATTGTTCTAATTGATTATCAATAAAGTCTTCAGATTGATATGCAACAGAAGTTGATATGTTTGGAAAAGACATAAGCTCTTTGCGAACAGCATTTAGAATCCTTTGTTGTTTAGCTAACAATGTTTCAACTTCGGGTTTTGATTCATATAGAGACTGTGTAACAATTGATAAATTTGGCGGAGAGAGAATATATAATCGTGATATTGAATCAAGAGAAAACATGTTAAACAGACTATTGACAATCCCTTGGATCTTTTGTTGTCCATTCTCTTTGGATTTACTACGAGATCCAACTCTTGAGAGGATAGAATGAAGATTCTTTATATGATTATATACTGTTTGATATTTGGATTCCAATTCATTGATTTTTTGATTATTCTCCGATTCTAATTTCTCAAGAAACTCGGTTTTTACCATCAAAGAATTGAAGTCCGTTTCTTTTGTTTTAAGATCAATTGAGTATTTGGTATTCTGCTGTTTTAATTCCAAATATAACGTTTCAAATTTCTTTCTTATTTTTGTTTCATCAAATAATTGGGTTTGAAGCCTATTAATTGTGTCATTATTTGCTTCATTTTGAATTTGGTACTTTTTAGAAATGGATCTGCATTCAGTTTCTTTGCTATTTAAGGCAATTTTCAGTTGTTCAATATCATTATTAAGTCTATCTTTTTCATTTCTGTATAACTCCTTTAACGAATCAAATTGAGAACAAATCTCTTCAAATTTATGCTTTTCAACCATTTCACTTATTTGTTTTCTTAACATGGAATTATCAGAGGCAGAATCTTGAAGTTGTTGCGAAAGATCATTGATTTGGCTGTGAAGATGTCGATTTTCTTTCTTCATTTGCGACAAAGCTAGGTTATTATCACTTTCAGCTGTATTTAAATATGATCTCAAATCTATAATCTCTTTGTCCTTTGATTCTATTAATTGTTTCTGAGTATTTATAAGATGCTCCTTCTGCTTGGTATCAATGATCAATGATTCTTCTCTTAATGAAAAATCACTTATTCTTATTGATTTCTCTTCAAATCCAGTTTTTAACCGATCATTATCAGCTTTGATTTCTAATATTTGGGTTTCAAGGGATGTTTTATCATTTTTCAGACCCGTAATTTGTTTTTGCAACAATAACTCTCTGTTTTGATGGATAATGCTTTGCTCTTCTTGTTCACTTTTTATTGAATCAAATGACTTTTTCATTGTATTAAGCTGCTTTTTAACAGAGTTGATTTCATCATTGTATAGCTTGACTGTCTCATCTTTTTTCTTTAGCAAATCTTCAAGATCTTCGGTTCTTTTTCTTAAAGAATCATTGTCATTTTGAAGCTTTTGGATCTCATTGGTTTTTTTATCAAGTTCATACTGATTCTTTCGATAATTTTCCAAAGGAACCATATTTTTGAGAGTGTTCTCATGTTTCAGCTGGTATTCTGCTTCTAAAATCATAATATCTTTTTCCAAAGAAGATTTTTTGGTGAGTTTTTCCTCCATTTCTTGAAAAGAATTACCCAACTGAGAATTCTGCTTTTTCAATGTATCATTTTCAGTTTGAAGTAATGATATATTGGTGTTCAAAGATTGGATAATTTCATTATTTTCGGCTATCATAGCATGAAGACATTTATTTTGTTCAATCAATGTACTTTGCTCTTCATTTTTATTAAGTATAGTATTTGCTAGTTCAATCTTATTATCCTTAATAATTTCATTTTCATTTATAATGATAGCTGTTTGATTTTGAAGCTCTTTATATTTATTTGTTAACGAGGAAAACAAATAATCAGCAGTTTCTTTTGAATCCATAGCCTTTTTCAAAGAATTTTCTAACTCTCTAACACGTTTTTCAAGCTGTTTTCTACTTTGCATATATTGATATTCAATATCTTGGGATTGTTTGTTGATCAAAACTTCATACTCGTTAGACATTTGTTCCATTTTCTGAACAAGAGATTTATTAGTTTTTTTTTCTTTGTCCAACTTATCATTTAGATCATTGGATAAAGATATTTCATTTTCATGAGATGATTTCTGGGCATATTCTAACTTTTCATGAATTTGGATTTTTTCTTGTTCGATTGCAAGCAAAGACTCATTAAGAGTATGATTCATATCATATAATCCTTTCAAATCCTCCTTCAAAGATGAGATAGTGTTCTCATGTTTTATCATAATAGTTGCCATTTCAGAGATTTGGTTTTCCTTCTTAATGATAGATGAACATAAGTATTCCTTTTGGGAGTTCAAATCGTTAATCATCTGAGAGTAAACATTATTTTGATTTCTTAAAGATTGATTCTCTCTCTCAAGGGATATGATTTTTTCTTTGATTTCATTTTCGCGTTGACAAAACTGATCATTAAGTGATGCAAATGTTGTGGTGATACTATCATTGATCATTTTTTGTTGTTTAAAAGCGATTTCCATTTCTTTAATGGAATCAGACTTCTGCTTATTCGAATCTTTCAGAATTCTAATTTGATTTCTCATTTTCTCTATTGAATCACTATATTCAATTTTCATCTCAGTGTGTTTCATTTTCAATTCGGAAAACTCTTTTTGTTTATCATCTTTCATGCTTGAACCATCCTTTAGATTCTTAATCGAGTTCTCCAGGAATTCAATCCTGTTCGCATTCACAGACAATTGATCTTGAAGTTCAATAATATGGCTTTGTTTTTCATAATTAATTTTTTGAAATTCTTCGATTTGTTTTTTAAGATTGGAAACCAACTTATCATTGCTGTTTGATAAATTGGATTTAGAAAGAATTTTATTTTGAGATAACTCTAAATACTTCTCATTAATTGTTTTGATTTTTGATTCATAATTTTGAATTCGATCTTCTGTTTCTAATAGATACCGTTGATGTGATGTGATTGCTCCATTATGCAATTCCTGTAATCGAATATATTGAGCGTGTTCTGTTTTCCATCTGTTAATCAATTCAGAAAAGCAATTAATCACAAATTTGGTTGGATATTGGTCATTATTCATTAATGAACCCAAATCTGCTTCCTGGTATATTGGGGATAATAATTCAAATAGATTTTGCTTAAATGAAAATATCTTCTCTTTTTCTTCAATGAGTTGTGAAACTACAGATTTTAACTCTTCAAATTTTTGAGCATACTGTTTATGTTCTTCCAAAGCTTTGCTATTCAGTTTTTCAAATGAATTGGATAAATCACTAACACATTTTGAGGTTGCAATAAGACCACCAGTTTTTAGAGATACCACCATTCGGCTAATAGGAGCAGAGGATTTAAATTTTCTAAGATGATCAATAATTCTATCTTTTTCAGCTATTGTTTCATTTAATTGTGAGATATTCTCTTCTGAGATAATTTGATGGGGGCTCGTATTATAAAACGATACGGTATATTTTGAATCAAGCTTACTAACATCAATATGATTCCTAATGATCAATTGTAGCTCAATAATATTTTTTTCTAAATCTTTAATCCTTTTTTGCAGCAAAGATGTAGTTTCGACATTCTTTTGGGCAGTTTTGTTGGGGATATTTAAGCTGTTTTGACTCATACTTTCAATTAATAAATCTCTTGAACGAATTTCTTTTTGAAATGCCATAATTAGATTTTTCTTTTCGCTATTAAAACCTTGAATCAGTTTCTCTCGGTCGTCAAATACTCTCGCTGGTTTAATTTCGATTGGTGTGCTTGTGGGTGTGATGAAAAACTGAGAACAGTTTGAATAATGCAAAACTGGAAATGTATTTGGCATAAGAGAAGCTGCTTTGGCTTTGGAGTTAGAATCATTAATACTTCCTGAATCGATTACTATACATGTGTTGTCATTGTCACATGATAAATGATTTTTTGGATCCAAACTCTGGATTTCGATATCATTGTTAAAACAATCCATCATTGAAGACATTCGTTTCTGTTCAATTTGCATCTGCATATGGTTTATTTCTTTTTGAGATAAGAATATCAAAGAATTTTTTTCATTAATTGAAGTATGTAACTCTTCAATTCTTTGTGAAAATTCTCCATTTTGCTTTTGTATTTCGGAATATTGTTCTATTAAAACACTGATTTGGTTCTGATGATCAATATTTTTTTGGGTGATCTCTAAATTTAGATTTTTTATATTTTCTCTTAACTGAGAAATAATGTTATCTCTATTCATTATTCCAATATTGGCCTGTTCCAAAGTGTTTCTAAGATTTAAAATTTCAGAGTTATTCTGATTAATACTGTGTATTTGACAATTGCTTGTTTCTTTTAACTCCATGAGCTTCCTAAGCAAAACTTTATTTTTTTCATTTAATGATTCAATTTCAATTCCTAATTCTCCACATTTCGAACACTTTAAGCCCAATTTATTCTCTTCTATTAATGCTGACAATTCATTGATCTGTCTTTTTTGTATATGGTTTTTTCTATTCGACTTTTTTAAAGATCTAACATATTGCTCTATTTCTATGGCTTTTTCTTCCTTTTCTGCTTCAAGCTGTTCAATTCTTCCTTGTAGGAGAATATGTTCATTCATATACTTATCATTTATTTTCCCTTCAGCTATTAATTGTTGAACTTTAATTTCTTCATTTTTGATATTGAATTGTTCTTTAAGAGACGAATTCTCGAGTTGAAGTAGTTTCACATGTTCATTAAGGGAAATTACTTTTTTTTCTAATTCAGTTGGTTCCAATCGAGCACCATATGGAGGCATATCATTTATGATCAAGTTCGTTTTGTATACTTCCAATTGAACTTCAAGCTCTTGGTTCTTTTTCTCTATATTCTCAATATGTTTTGAGTAGAATCTTTGATATGATTTGTTTCTCTGTTCTTGTGATATTGAAGTCCTATTAAGCACAGTAATATGTGGAAGGGTAAAAATGCAAAATAATGTGGATGATTCGTCCTCAGATACGAGAGTTCCTCTGATATCAAAAGAAACTAGCTCGGTATTGCTTGAAAGTTTGTGAATCTCATTCTTTTTGATCGGATTATAATTCAAAGACAACCTCATTAATGATTTTAGCAAAGAAATTGAATCCGGAATTACACTTATATTATTTCTATCAAGAGATAAATCGCATAAGTTTGGTAAATGGGTAATTTGATCAAAACTGTTCAAAGAATTCCATGACAAATTTAATTTTTTCAGCTTTTTAAGGGATACAATATTAGAAATATCGCTAATTTGATGTCCAATAAGAGACAGTTCTTCAATATTGCAAAAAATGGAAATGTTCCCAAGCTCGTTTATCCTCCTCATATTCCCGAGAAAATTGTATTTAAATGTGTTCTTAACTTTGCAATTATTTTCCCTTTCGAATTCTTCAATCAATTCATCGCAAAAGATACAATTCATATTAATACGTTAAGCAGAGAATAAGATTTTTTATGACATTGTGCAAATAGCAACATTACCATCCATACATCCACATACAACCATATCTGTATCATAATTAACAGCAATTGATTCACAAGGCTGATCAAAAGATGATAATGCCCAAGTTGATTTGGACTCATCTGTTATGAATACTTGAGCTTTACCATCATCACAAGCAGCAAAAATAAATGACCCAGACACATCAAATCCACAACTATGAATACCTGATGTGTACTTTGTTTCAAATACAACACCCATTTTTCTTATATCCCAAACTTTAACTCCACCGATTCCATCAACAGATGCTATATGATTTCCATTCATCGAAGGAGATACACTAAATACTGTGCTTTTATGTCCTGTTCCTCTATTGATCATAGCACCATTTCTAGCATCCCATAAACCAACAAGATGATCTGCTCCAGCTGTAACGAATACATTGGAGTATGGACACCACTTTATGCAGTTTATGTCTCTCTCACCTTGGTGCAATACTGACAATTGTTGCCCTCCTTGCAAATCCCATAGTCTAATAGTGGAATCAGAACCACATGAGGCCAATACTCTACCGCCCGCTTGAAAATCACACCCCCAAACAATATCTGAATGGCCTTGCAAAACAAGTGAGCACTTAGATGAGAGAAAGTCCCAAACCCTAACTGAGCTGTCGGCTGATGAAGTAGCAAGGTGGGCACCTCGGGGATGGAATGAACAACATGAAATCCAATTTGTGTGGCCTTTTCCTGATATCAATAGCTCATTACTATCCGCATTCCAGAGATGCCATACCGCATCATCGCCAGATGTAGCATACACTTTCCTCTTTGGATGAACAGCAACGCATGATATTGGCGTGGAATGGGCTTTATGAACAATTCTGTGATTAAGCTGTTCAAGATTAGGTTTTTGAACAGTTTTATAGGGATTAAGCCCTTCATTAGCAGGAAGAACTGCCGCTGCAGTGAGTGTGTTTTTCTCTGCTTCTTTTGGTAAATTTCTAGTTTTTACACTTTTAGGTGACTTGGGTTCTGGTTTTGGCTGAGCAGCAAGAAGTCTTTCATGGAGCTGCCTGAGCCTTTGAACTTCGAGTTCTAAGAGCATTCTATCTTTATCTGCGTTTTCAATTTTTGTATTCAGATCATCAAGACCTGGCATTTTCTTATTAGTTTGATTCAAAATACCTCGAATTGCTTCAAGGGTTGCATGTTTTTCGTGTCCAACTCTCATATGAGCAAGTTTATATCCATCACGAGCAACTTTCAATTTTGACCATGTTTTTTGAACTTTTGTCGCCGTGTCTTGCATTCTCTTCACTTCAGATTCCATTTTCCTAAGTTTTTGATCTGTGTAGTAATAATCCAAATACATGAGTGGAACCTTACCTATTTTTGACCTATCAAGTGATGCTGTGGCTTCTAATCTATACCATTCGGCTAAAAAAGTGTTTAAAGTCTCATGAAGCCTCATTTGAGTTAGAAATGCCCTCACAAAACTATCTGTGTTTTCAATTAAATCATTAGAAGCATCTTCAAGCACAGCATCACTTTTTGGAATTTTTGTACCAGCTGTATGAGATTTCACATTTCTAAGAAGGATTTCAAGAGTTTCATCATCGTCGCCATCAGAATCATCGCTCAAAATTAGTTTTTCGTATCCTATATCATCCTCTTCTTCATTAATCTCTATGGTTCCAACAACTTCAATATCCGAAGTCATTCCAGATTTAACGTATAAAACAGTTATTTTACATGCCGTAAACTTGGGTTTATTTAAAGCTCCTCATCCGTAAACTCAGAATTAATCTCCTTATCATATGGGATCCATTCAGGGATTGTTTGCTTTGCATAATCTAATTTTCCAACTTTCGTTTTGGGATTATTACATAGATCGATTGTTTTTGCATTTTTCAATGTTTCATCACTGCACCATGAACCACACCAAAGCCAGTTTTGAGGCAACGAGTAAATAGGTGCTCTCTCTTGAAGCAAATTAGGAAGATCTTGATCAAGATTCGATAAAGATTTTGTGTCATGAGCCAGATCGCTATATGCTTTTCTCAGCATATCACCCACTTCTTTTCTGCGGAAAACTTCCAAATCGATCGCAAAGAGAGCAGAAATGTGATACTTCTTTCCGTTCAAAAGGTTTCTCCAGTAACCATCTTGCCAGAACCTAAATGGCTCCATTTCTGGTCTATCATCGCAGAATGGGGTAAATGCATATGGGGCTCCATGGAAATCCATATCCATTAATTCTTTCATATCGGTTCTAATTATTTGATCACTATCAACGTATATTACCCTTTTAAGATGATTAGGGAAAACTACATCAAGGAATAGTATCTTATACCCCCAGAAAAGCCTCTGACGGGTGCTTTCTTGTGGCATCCAACGAGGCCACTTATAGCTACAAAACTCATATTCAAAATGATATTTCTGAGATAATTTCGGAAGCAATTGGCGATATTGTGGAGATACAAAGTTAGAAAACAGCCAAAACTTAACCTGGTGCTTAGTATGCTTCAAAACAGAGAGCATCATTATTCTCTCAAGTCTCTCATATAAAAACCCTGAAGCTACAATAAAAATATGAATTTTTCCATCATCTGAATGTGTCTTATTGTACTCATATACAAGTTGATCAGAATTCCTGTAATATGCAAATGGAGGCAAAAATGAATGCAAGGAAATCTTAAATCTATCATTGGAATTTGTTGTAATAACATAATCTCCAGGAGATGAGTTTAGTTGCCAATACCCATTTTTTGAAATTACCCTAGTTTCATCAATATTTTCTCCCCCTTTTAATGAATGCAGCTGCAACTCTAAACCAGATGTGATTCTGCCTGATGAGGTAATAGAACAGCCTTCCGCCAAAATCGAATACAACTCAAAACTAATCCTATGAATACCTTGCTCAAGATCCTCAATAACTAAATTGTCCAAATCGAATCCCGATGACTCACGTTTTATTTGCCAGGTTATTGGAATATCGGGGATAATTGAATATGTTGTAGAGGAGTTAAAGTGAGAAAATACAAATTCATTGGTTCCATATGTCGAACGATAAAAAGTATTGATTGTCTCAACATCTTGTTTGGCATAACTATACATTGGATTTATCATTAATCCAAAATTAAATCGCCTCAATACAGGAATCATTGAAGCCATTCGTTGGCCTTCGGCTGATAATGGATCCATTAAGAGGTAAACATTAAGCTCGGTATTGTTCTTGAATCTCCTAAATACATTATTCGCCTTATTCTTAAATGACTTAGTCGGCGATCCTGTTCTATGAGTCCCTTTATGAGCCAAAGAAGATGCTACCATGGTCATATATGTGAGGAAATCTGATATCTCTCTATGTGACCTTGATTGCCCCATTTTTCTGCTTTTAGAAAGGGATTGGAGGATTTTTTGTGCAAAGCTTGTTGAGAATGTGTTTTCCCATTGTTCTAAAAGTTGCAAATCGTATCTTGAGAAAAGATCAGGATCCATTCTAACAACCCTCCCATTAAACACAACCGTAACCATATCCTTTTGAATACCAAATATCTTTTTAATCTGATCACTAGGCATTTTATCTATCGTAAATACTGCGACGCGAGTTTTTTCTCTATCAGCTAACTCATTAGCAAATCTTTCAATTTCTCTATTAACATTAGAATTATTTGTATTCACAAATACCCAGTGGGTTTGGGTTTTGACAGCATTAGAAGAACCATAATCATATATAATTGTCGGTATCCAATGGGCAAAAAGTCTTTGGTTCTGTAAACATAGCCCTTGTATATCAATGGTCTCTCCAAAATCTTTTACAGTTTTTTGAATCATTGGATTATATCTTTTGGCAACAATAGGCTGAGATAAAATTGTTGCATGTATATCTTCAGTTGAATCAGAAATGATTCTTTGAACTAACATTTGTCGAATATCGTTAAGTTGTTCACTCATCAATGATTGAAGATATGCTTCCGGATGAGGAGATTCGATAAAGTGACCATTCATTATTATGGCAGGACTATTTAATCCGATTCTACTGATATGCTCTTGTATTCTGTTCAAGAATCTGCTTTCATCAGTATTTGCTACAAAAAGATCAATCAATCTGCTAAAAGATGGACTCTTTCGATTGATAGCAATACTTCCGAATGCTGAATCCCAAAACTGTGCTTTAACAGGACCCCTTATCCCAGTTTTTTGATCATATTCTCTCATATTGTTAATTTTCATTAGCATCTTATGAGCTTGTTTCATACCATATTTTAGAGCTATGTGTGCCCATGCATAATATATTTTTTTGGAAAGTTGAGAACGTTTATTGGGACATATGATATATCCCATATGTGCAGGAAATAGCCCTTCGTCAGCATTATCCAAGGTAGCGATTGTGGATAAATCATCGGGATCACTTGGGTCGAGTAAAAATATGGCATTAGCAACATTTCGAGCAATGTTAGGGAACTTATCACTATCTGTAGCAAAAACATTAAAAGATTTTGGATACTTTTGATATTTTGCATCTGTTTCTAAGTCATTGATCCAATAAACAAATAAATTAGACCTAACATCAATTATTGGAAACTGAGGAGCCTTAGGAGTGTGTCCAGATTTTTTGAAGGCCATAAGAGTATCTTCATCAAGGGTAAACACATTCTTGAGAGTACTATGAACTCGATATTCGTCCAATAGTGATTGATATATCGTGAAGTAATTGAGATCGGGACCAGACAGCTGCCTTCCATTAATAAATAATGATGTCTGTCCAGGCGAAGAAAATTGTGCAAGTCTATTGAAGGTTTTTGTATATTCATCTTTGATCTTTATCTGATTCAGTTGTTGTGTAAACAATGGGAAGTTCTGAACTAATTGAGTGAGAGCAGATAATGAGTCATTTGACCCCCTTACCAAATTAACAATCTGATAAGGAAGCTTGTCTTCCTTTATTTTTTTGTATCCTTGTGTAAGATTAACTGATAAGTTAACATCACTGAAATAAACTTTTTGTCGAATAGGATTCTGCGACTTGACCAATCTTGATTGATCTTTGACTTTGAACTCCATAGAATATCTAAAAGGCTTTAACTCAACACCATACCCAGAAAGCTTCAATTTCTCATTAGAGAGACCATATGGTCTCACAATAACAGAATGAAGCTCTTTTTCCTGGAAAAACTGTAAATTTTTGGACCAATCGTTGTTTTCAACATTAATATATATATAATAAACGGAGTTTGACTTTCCATATAATGGTTCGAACTCAAGAATTGGTGAATCACAAATAGGTAGATTTGTAAAATCAGTTACTAGAATATTCCCACAAAAAACACGTGAATTCTGAGAATAATCGGCCATTTTTCGATAATATTCCACTCTTGGGGAATAGTATCTGATCTGAAGAGACATATTTAACAAAAGTAACTGTTCTTCACCAATAAATTTGCTTGAAAAGATTAACACATCATTTATAGTTTTTGGAATATTTTTTAATGTTGATAAAACATCTAACGCATCCCAAAAAGTAGAATGATCAATATCTTGGAAAAAGCACAAAGCTTCAGCAATAAAAGGAGTTTCCATCCAATTTGCACTAATCTCACCAATCACATGACTACTATTAACAAATAATGATAAAGAGAAGAATATATATATCCAAAACAACATTAGAATTAATGATTAACCATCTGACCAATAGTGGATGCTAGTTTTCCTGCTGTCTGTCTTACTCCCGATGACATCAAATATTACAAAATCCGAGCTAAAACAGATTGGTTGGATTATTACGACTGATTTTATTCTAGAAGAAGTAAACAATGCCCTTCATATCTACAATACGGTTGAGAATCATAAAAGAGCGATCAATTTTCTTGCACATGCATCTTATGAAAGTGGATGTGGTAGATGGATTAAAAATGTGACATCTTGCTCATTTGATAAGCAGTTTTCTTTTCAAGAATTTGGAAAAAGATGGATAGATTTGGGAATCAATTCTATTGTTGATAATGACCAAACAGATATTACCATCAGTAATGTTCTTTACAATAGCTCAGTTGGATATGAGAATAGGCACAGACTCTTTTCGATTGTGTTTTTGATTTTTATTAAGAACCAGAAAATTGCCAAAGGATAGTAATCGTTAATTATAAACGTATATAATTCTAAACGTCAACTATTGATCATATGATTGAAATCGAATCTCTCATTGATTCATCAGTCCCTTGTTTCATGATAGAGGATAAAGATACTAATGCAGATTGCAATAATAATATAGCATCTTGTCTTGTCCCATGTCCTGATATTATTGATGAAAGTTTTGAACAATCTCAGAAAGAGAATAATCCAAATCTATCAAATATGGAAACCCCATCAAAACGTCAATCATTGATTCCAACCCGATCAACAGTTAAGAAACAAAAAGCTGTAAGAGAAAGCTTTGAAACCCCAAATTTAAAAATGAGCAAAGAACGATTAGAACAATTGTTTCAATCAGGAATCAGAAAGAGTTCTAACCTCGAGGTTGAGCAAACACCAAGTAAGAAACTCACAAAATCCGAGCTTTCCAAATTTATTAAAAGATCCAATGATGTTGATGAGCAAAGAAAACAAAAACAGGAAAAGCTCAAAAAGACTCAAGAGGAAAAAGTTAATCAAGAAATATCAAATACTAACAGGAAAATTTCCAAAAAAAAGATAAAGGAGCTAACCGAAAGGTTATCTTCTCAGACTCCTTCCTCAAAGAAGTTTGAATCAGAAATTCCTCCAAAAACCCCATGTCAGGATCCATTAGTATTCCAACGACTATATATTCAATCTACATGTAAAAAGGCCCAATGCGATGATGATAAAAAAGAAATCGCTTCAACAACATTGCTTAGCAACAAATCTGAATTGATTGTAATGAAGAAATCTATCAAAAAGATCAATGATGCATTCGAAAACATCTCTATTTGCGAATATTCTTCAATCATTAAGATCCTTGAAAATTTGTATATCATTGACTCATCAACAAATGAAAGCGAAATGGAAATAATCAAAAAAGTATTGGAGAAGTGTAAATCTTCTGATAGCCTTTATGATGGACAAATACTTAGATCTAAAATGATTAAAGCTTGTAAGAATAAGAAATGTTCTAAATTCACATCCCTTATTAATACAAGATTAAGCCTTGCTCGTGCAAATGAGAAAACTTATTACGAAATTCCAGAAGAAGTTGAAGAACCTATTAAAGTTCCTAAAACAATGCACCGAGAGACTTTTGATAGGCTTCTTTCAACAAAGCCAGTCCCTCAACAAACAGAAGAACAGGAGGAGATTTTATTAACAAATATGCTCTCAGAGGCCTCCAAGCAGATTCTTAATACATCTGAGAGAACAAAATCTATATGTAAACTTTCTATTGAAGAAAGAGAGAAGATCCTTGGCCAAAAGAAAGGAGAAGAACTTAGTAAGCTCGAAAAAGAACTCCAAGAAGAACTAGAGAAAGAACTCCAACAAAAACCACAAAACCTTGGTATTATACCCGAATACTTAGACTCGATGCCCATTGAATCAAGAAAGAGAACCAAAAAGGATAATGATCAACTTGAAGAACCATCTTTCAGACCAAAGGTTAATGCTTATGAAGATTACCAAAGGAAATCTGCAATTCAATCAAAAATTGCTAAGCCGAGCGGATGGGAGGAATCAATAGAAAGGATGAGACTTGGTAGATTAGAAAGAAACGAAATGCAGATGGCTCTTGATATAAGAGCCCCCATGCAACCAACAAAGAATACAAACCTTACTCTTTGGAAGAAGAAGGTTCATAAAACAAAGAAACCCGAGCTTATCAGATCTAGCATCCAATCTCATGAAAATACTGAAGCTCTAGACTCGATTCTTGGCCTTTAAAATTTATTTTTTCTAATCAATTTCAAATTTTTCATCTGAAAGTTCAAGAATTGGAAGATTTCCTGGTCTTTGAGGAATATTTAACTTTGATATGTTGTTCTTTTCGACAGAACAACAATCATGAATTTGAATGTATAATTTCCGATCAATCTCAGATAGTTCCTGCCTATTAAGCATCACAGCCCTCACTGGACAAGGTTGCTTGGGAAAACTGGTAAAACTAGTAATAGAAACATCTTCATTCTCAGAATAATCAGACATAAAACTGAACTTCGTTTACTCAAAGAGAGCTTGGCTTGAAGCGCCGATTCTTGAAGCTCCAGCGTCAATGACTGCCTTTGCAGCTTCCTTTGTTCTTACACCACCAGCAGCCTTAACTCCAAACTTTGGACCTACAACCTTCCTCATGATGGCAACATGTTCTGGAAGAGCACCAGCCTTGCCAAAACCAGTTGAAGTCTTAACATTATGAGCACCACCCAAAACAGTTAAAATGGAAGCATCAACGATCCTTTCATTATCCAAATAGCATGTTTCGATGATACACTTGACGTAGCATCCGGGACATGCCTTGACAATCTCAACAATATCCTCGAGAACCTTCTTGTAGTTACCCTCAAGAAGAGCACCAATGTCGAATACCATATCGATTTCAATAGCACCTGCATTCATTGCTTCCTTTGATTCAAATGCTTTGGATGCAGAAGTTGTAGCTCCAAGTGGAAAACCAACAACTGAGGCAATACGAATTGGTGTTCCTTCAAGTTGTTGCTTACAAAGAGCAACACGGTTTGGATTAACACAAACAGCAATAGTCTTATACTTCTTGGCCTTGTCACACAAATCAATGATGTCCTTTTCAGTGGCAAAAGCGGTCAATACAGTAAAATCAATAACGGATGGAAGATTCATTGGATCAGGGGAAATAGTCTCATCAACAGGGGCAGCAGCAAGCTTGGCACGAATTTCTTCCTCTGAAATACCAAGGCGTGAAGCAACAAAAGCAATTCGCTCAGGAAACTCCATTTCAAGTAAACGATAAATCAGGGCCATCGTCTTTACAGTTCTATCCGACAAATCCTTTAAGCTCTTTAAATAGGGACAAGAAAATGGTGGATTTGGGGGAAAATTTCAAAATGAAAGATGGGAATCGGGCTTTTTTTAACAAGCACCAAACCATATTTTTAATTGTTTCGTTGGTTATTTGCGACTATTTTCATAAAATCATCGACTCCAGGTTGTTAATTATTGGTGGGTCAATCCTTTGGACATTTTCAATGTTATGTTATCCGTATATGTGCTTTAGCACGGCATTCCAGTTTATTTTTGACCTTTTTATTCTATCTTGTGTTCATTACACATCAAATTCTTGCTTTGAGCAATTCTTTAACTATTCTTTATTAATACATATTTGTCATAGATTCGAAAAGAAGTCTATATCTTTCTATATTAGTACTATTGTTTTTACTTTGCGATGTTTTTCTCTTAAGAATGATATTATTGCTCTTTCATCTTTTTTATTGCTCAGTATCGTAATAGTTTTTAGGTTCTTCTTAGGAGTTAAGCTTTATATACCAACAATAAGGTGCTCTAAGATACATGAGCTATTTATTGCTTCATTATTACCCACACTTCTTGGTAACAAGATCTCGCCAAGGACTTTCCTTTATATGCTGAGTTTTTATATACCTGAAAATATATCTATTTGCGATAAGGTTTGTATGACATCTCAATCAAGGAGGCTCATAGCATTTTTTACTTTGAATTTCACTTTCATGTTTGCTGAATTCATTGTTGGGTTTTCGACAAACTCTCTAGGTCTGATATCAGATGCTTTTCATATGCTATGTGACAATATATCTCTATTTGTATCAATACTAGCATCAATAGTTTCAAAATGGTCATCAAATAAGCAGTTTTCGTATGGTTTTAGTCGTGTTGAGGTGGTTTGTTCATTCTCGAATGCAACATTATTATTTTTCATAGCATATAATTTGTTTAATGAGTCAATATCAAGGTTAATCGATCCTCCAAAAATTGGCAGCGAGAACCTTGTATTAGTGTCTGTTTTGGGATTGGTTGTGAACTTAATGGGGTTATTGTTCGTTGGAGGAGATGACAATGGCAAAGATGGTGAGGATAAGAATGTTTTTATGCAATCCATTTATTTGCATATTCTTGTGGATGCTTTAGGTTCTGTGGCTGTTATCATTAGTTCCGTTTTCGTCGTTGTTTTTGATGTTTATATACTTGATCCTATTTGTTCATTATTTATTGTGATATCTATCAGTTATTCCACAATCGGAATAATGAAAGATGCGATGAAGGTTTTGAACCAGACCTCAGGTAGTTCAGACACTGATATTATTTCTAAATTAAAAGCTTTAGGGAGAATTGTGAACTTTCATTGGTGGGAAACTAACCAAGGCATTCCTGTTATTACATGTGAAATTGATAATGTTACTAAGACAATTCAACAATCTGTACTGGAAGAAGCCATTGATGAACTCAACTCTGAATCTTTCAGAAATGTATGTGTAGAAATTAGATTATAAATCCTATTTACTGTAATTTTTCATATGTTTCCGTAAATGATCACCAAGAGAAGGATTCTTTGCATCAATCTTACTGAGAATTTTGGATAATGATTCATTCATATTAATCACTTCAAGAAGAAAGAGCTTATACCTGTATTGGGTAAATTCAACAATATCTTGTTGGGTGGCAGATTGGAAATTCAAAGAGAATAGCTCAGCAACCCTAAGTTTAAGTTTTTGAGAAAACACTAGTTCTGCATTTTCTCCAGAAACTTTAAATGAGACAACCAAATTGCTTTCTGTCATTGTTTGTTCAAGTAGTTGAATTAATGATGCCCCAAATTCTTCAAAAGCGATTTTCAAACCCAGGCTCCGAAAAACAGATGGATTGATAACGCTGCTAAACATAAATTTAATGTCTTCATCATTAAAAAATTCCACCAAAAACTCTTTTTCAGATTCTGTTTGCTTTGAATAAATGTGGATTAAGATCAGCATCTTCTCAGTATTTTCATTCTCATATATAACAGATAAATTTATTTCTTTGCAAAATATTAATTCATATCCGTTGGAAATACGGGGATTGTTCTCATTGATATATTCTTCCTGGTCGAAAACGAACTCTTCAGATTTGCCTCTCATAATATAAACGTTTGTTTACAATTTGTAAATTTTGTAAACAATGTAAATTAGTCCCAGAATAAATGCACCATTTTCTTCCCCGAAAACTTACTGCTATTGAACAAATATCTCTTTGCTCTGATCTTCCTAAGAATATTGATATTTTTGGTGCGAGTGATTATTTATTACCTTTGCCAGGGAACTATAATAGCACTAATGAAGATTATAAAGCTAAACTGTCGAAACATTTTGAAGAATCCAAAATATTATTGAAAGATGCCATAATCACAGCTGAAAATTATGCGAAGAGTATTAAAGATAGTATTAATAAGCCCAATAAAGATAAAAATGCTCTGAATGAGATTCATCCGCATATAAGAATGGAAATATGCAAATACAAGGTTTTATACAGCAAAATTTCTGAGCTTCGAAAAAAAACCGATTCAACCCGCTTGAAGATTGCTGAGAAACAAATTCTGCTTCTTAAATCTCTATATAATCTTGCAGAGTGGCTTATTTCCCACCCCTATCCTGTTTTGATTAATATTGATAGGGCTATGCTTAAAATAGATGCAAAATCTTTTCAATATGATCAATCAATGAACAGGGAGCTACACTATTTCAAAGTCGCTTATCAAGAGCAAATCATGTTTATTAATCATATACCGTATCCTTTTAGGTCATTTACTGATAATAGGAATTTTTTGAGGTCTTTGGTTGATTCTGCAATGGCTTCAAGAAAGGCAAATACCTCATATTTTGAATCACCAACTCAAGAAGAAACCCTTTTTAGGTTTTTCGATTGTGGATCATCTCCACTCTCGAAATCTAGTCTTGTTCCAATTCAAATAGAGTTTAGTCCACCTTCAGTGATTAAATGGATAAATGAAGCGACGATATCAATTGCAAAATATGATGGTATCTCCATTAATGAAAGGAAAGAAATCATTTCTATTTTTGTTACAAGATATATTTTTGAGAGAATTTATCCAAAGCTTCAGCCTCCGAATAGATATGATCCACAATTCTATTTAAAGAGACAGAAGATTCTTGATAAAAAGCCCCATGAAGCAAATATTCCAAATAAGTATATTCCACAACAATCTGTGAATTTGCCGGTATCAAAGTATTTTGAATCTTCATCTATAGCCCAGGCTCCTGTTCAATGGTTGAAACTTATGCAGTTTAAAGTATGTCCCTTAGATGTTGCATATTGTATTTTTAAAACTCATGAATCATTGTCAATTATGGCGACATTACAGGCAACATTGAATAGTAATGGTGATAATAGTGAAGATTTCTTTTCAAAGATGCCAGGTTTTGATGACATCATCGATATATGGATATGTCTTGTTTGCGTAGCTGACGTTGCTGATCCAAGGGGAATGAATGATTTTATTGGAGAATGGACTAGATTACCAGGATTTCCTCAGAGATTTATGGCTTGTTGTGCTTATCTTGAAGCTGCAATTTCCCAAATTGATGAGATTTTGTAGCTTTGTTTGAATTTGGCAATCTTATCTGGAATTTCTTATAACTTTGAAAGAGTTTTCTTTAGATCTCTAATCTGTTGCCATGTTCGCTTCAAAAAAACTGGTTAGAATCATCTTTTGTTTGGAATCTCTTTGGAAAGAAGATGGTAAATTTCTCGAATTGTGTTTTATTATTCTTTGGTCACAAATTAATATGAATGATGTTAATTCCTGAGTTTGATGATGTTGTACTACTATTCTTTTTTGGGAATTAATCAATCAAAATACTTTAATAATTTGTAATTATTCTATATTCCATGAAGGCAAGGAAGCGATGGATTTTCCTCACCTGGTTATTTCCCATCAAGAATATATTTCCTTTACTGCTTTTATTTGAATTATACAAAATATTGATGTCTTGAATATTTGTATATGGAAACGGATGATTTCAGAAAAATTAATACAAAATTATTCCAGAATTGAGAGGTATCAGAAAAGGTTTTTGTCATGGTGAATAATTGGATATTTAGGGCATCTTGAAATTATTTTGTAATAAATATTTCTGTGCACAGAATTGAATCATTACATTTGACTGTATGGTTTTCATTAGTGTTGTAACATCAATGCTCGAATCAAAGGGGAAAATATGCTGTACTATAAGAAACAAGGTTTCAAATTTGCTATTCACTCAAAATGTATACACTAGGATATTTTTGAAAGTTACTCAAATATATAGCAAATTCTCAAAATTTTTAGGATTATCAATCAATTATGAGTTAATTTCGATCTGTTTTTTTATATTGTATCATGTGTTTTATTTGGAAATCAATGGGCAGGAACATTTCGTTTCAATGAAACACGAATTGGTGGTATCTCCAACTTTGCCTTTACTCTATAGATTAGGTATCATTCGATGTGTTGGTCAGGAATGTGAAAATGAACATATTGAATCTGGTCCAACATATTATGGCTATAGCATAGAAATTTCAAATTGTTTCTTCTCAAGGACTTCTATGTATTCTGGAGATGGTGGTGCAATAGGGATTTATAATCCACAATTATCTTTGAGAGCGTCTTACACAATGTTTTATAACTGTTTGGCAAAAAATGGAGGAGCAATATTCTTCACTTCTTCTCAATCATATCTCATAATGATATGCGCAAATGGATGTGTAGCTAAAGAATATAACTATGGTCATTTTGCCTATCTTCAATCTGGTGGTGGGAACCAATTAGACTATATATCGGTATCCAATTGTTCTCGTGATTCACTCGGATCCGGAGCAATTTCCCTTTTAGGAGCTAATCAGAGGGTAAACAATTCAAACAGTTCAATGAATTATGCAAAGTCGTCTTCTGGTTTATTTTGCCAAAGTGAAGAAACGCTCACAAGCTCACACTGCACTTTCTCAAATAACAATGTAAGTGAAAGTAACTGTATAGCAATTTATTCCTGTTCTGCAACAATTATATATGCTAATATTGTTCATAATAACAGTCCATCTTGGGGAGGAGTTATTTATATCTCTGGTAATGGATTAGATCAGGTTGATATGATGTATTGCATTTTCGCCTATAATTCTGATAACCTATTTTATCGAAATTCTGGTCTTTTTTATGTATATCATTCATTCATCGATCACTCTGGAATTTCTTCAACTGGAATCAACAATTCATTTACTTTATCAATGACTTATCATATGCAATTCTTCAATTCTTTTTATTGTAATGCTGATATTCCTCTTCCACAGAGAACTATTGACCAAACAAACAGAGAAACCCATCAAGAAACTGTTAAAAACACTCCAAAAGAGACACAAATGAAAACTCCTATAGAGACGCTAATGAATACCCCCGATGAAACACCAATGAATACTCCTAAAAAGACATCGATGATCACTCCAAAAGAGACACTAGTGAATACCCCTAATGTAACACCTTTGAATTCTCCTAAAGTAACATTAATGAAAACTCCTAATGCAACACCAATTAGTACTCCGAAAGAGACACTAATATACACTCTTAAGGAGACATTATTGAACACCCCCAATGCAACTCCAATGAACACTCCTAAAGAAACACTAATGAATACCCCTAATGAAACCCCGATGAATACTCATAAAGAAACACTAATTAATACCCCTAATGAAACGCCAATGAGCACACCTAAATTAACATTAATTAATACCCCTAATGAAACGCCAATGAGCACTCATAAAAAAACATTAATGAACACTCCTAAAGAAACACTTAAGAAAACTCTTGAAGAGACACCATATAGATCATATTTTGAAATCATATGTTCTAATCAAATTGGGTTCAAGAATCATATCAATGTGATACTTACATTATCATACATATATCCAATAACAATACTTATGTTGGCTTGAGGTAAAATTCGCTATTATTATTTATATCTGGTTTTATTTATAACAATTCATCATATCTTACTCAATATGTGCAGAATGAATAGATATTCACAATTGTCATTATAACATGTGGGATACATCCCACTAACCATCCCATTTCAATGTCCGTTTTTGATCTTAAAGCAATGATAAACAGAGGCGATTTGTTAGATTTTCGATTTGAATCTGATCACTTGAGACAGACATTTCGTGATTTGATAGCGATTATCACAGATCAACAACAACAAATTTCTGACCTGAAAATTTCTCTTTCTGGTAAAGCTGAAAAATCACAACTATTATCTTTTCAGAACCAAGCAATTGAAAATTACGAATCTATTGCGAAATCAATACCATTTATTGAAAAAAGAGTAGATCATCTATATTTGGTCCAGGAAAAGAAAGAAGTCAGCACAAAAAACTATATCGATGAAACATTAAATAGTTTTATTGCTTCTGTTGATAGAAAAATAGTAAAAAAACTAGATGAGGATTCGAATGAAAGTGCACAAATGATTCAGAGAATAGAAGCGATTGAACAAACCATTAGTACTCCAAAAACAAATTCGGTATCATCAACAGAAGTCTCGGCACTCAGTAAAAGGTTAGCAAAACTAGAAAATCAAATCACAAACTTGAAGACTACAACAGATAACCAATCAGCAATTGATGAAATGAGAGAGGACTTTAACACAAGGTTTTATGAGCTTTTATCAAGAATGGATAAAATGGAACAAAATATGGAAGAAACAGATGAAGAACCTGTTAAAACCAAAACAATTATTGAAAAAATTGTATCAGAGCCTGCAAAAATTCCTGATTTCTCAAAAGATTTTGCAAAAATCGAAAGCAGCATCGAAGAAAAAATAAGAATGGTAATCTCTAAAGTTGAAAGAAAAGCAGATGTTACCACAGTTGAGAGAATGTTCGAAAAATTGCGAACTATTGTTTCTGCAATTAAAGATGAAACTGCAATGTCGGCAATTAAAACAGAACACTTTGTAACACCTCAAGAATTAGAAGAATACATCCAAAAGGCTTTCATTTCTTACGAAGAATCGCAAAAAGGACCATTTAAGAATGATCCGATACCCAATGTTGTTCTTTCAAAACAACTAATGAAACAGAAGGATTTGAGTAGTAAAAGGAAATCGATACCTAGAGAAGCATCTCCCTCACCAAGATAGATTATCGGGAAAAAGGAATTCTTTCCAGTTCAACACAAACCCTTTATCATAAATATTGTTAATCTCTTTTTGGGCTTTATATTTGGGAATCTCAATTTGGCTAATATTGATTGATATATAGTATATTTGTTGTATTATATATAGAATTAGAACTATTGATGTGACAAATAATGATACACAAGAAATGATGGCATATGGTTCATAATATACTAAAATCATAAGAGACTTGAATGAAATTAACTTAAACATTATAAACCTATATGTGAGAGCAAAATAGGTAAGAGATGAAACTAGATTAAAAACTAGAAATAATAAAAAAAATCGATGGGTTCTTTCTCCTATAGGAGCCATCACCCAATGGCAATAATGGTCATACTTAGCAATTCTTCTATTCCAATATTGGCAATATCTTGATCTTGGAATAACTGGTAACTTTGTTGTCCTGCATATTGTGTGTTTATAAATGATATTATCATATGGATAGCGCTGCAAATACTTACCAATATTCTCTTTATTAATGACCCCAGGATCATATAACTGAAATATTACAAATAATACCCATGGGAGTGGTAAAACGACTATAGAACCAATTCTCGCAAAATTAGGTCTAAAAAATACTTTTGAATATTCGTTATAGCAACTGATTTGAAAAGTCAACGAAAAAAATAAATAAATGCAAATATAAAACCCAAATATCATATATTTTGAGATATTGTTGAGTATTGCATAACTAATTTTGCAAAATATTGGGTATCTATTCACAAAATTATGTTCAATAAGACGAGATAAGTAATTGGGAATCCTAATTGTCAAATCATGGTATATTTTTCCAATTAATCCATTTCTATATCTGTTGTTGTTACCACAAATCAAAAGAAACATAATAAAAGCTAGAATAATTATATAAGAAAGAACAAAAGAATACAAAATGAACATTTATAACCATATATGTGGATTTCATCTCTCTTAAAATCAAATATATACACCATATATATATATTAGAGCATTTGGAAACTGTGGTATATACTCTGATTTAGACATTGATGCACTCGAATAACAAAAATTAAGAATCTTCTTGGCACTTCTTGTGATTATGACCATCACTCCTTTATATCCCATTTTGGTGGTTTTCTCGCAATATGAGTTGATTTGATATTAGATTTCATTGCTGTATATGCTCGACTCCGATTGGCTCCTGTTACAACGAGGTCACCATAACCCAAATAAACTATTTTTTTGATAATCCAATAAAATATCAAGGAAATTTTCTATATTTCTTGATAATCATCATCTTTGTAGGAATTAATATGGCAGAGACTTAATAACCAATCAAATGTTTCATGGAACGGAAGAACTATTATGTTATCTTTGAAAAAACCTGTCAATACGCTTATTCCCAGGTACAGAAAAAGTACTAAGCCGAGTCCATATACTGCTAATGGCCAAACTCGAAGTGAGTTTATCATGGAATCACTTGAATGTATGCATACGCCGCTTGTATATATTGTTAAGATGATGGTTTTTGAGTCTGGTGCAAACCCTATGGATTCAGAAATGTATGTGTTGATTGGAATTGATTGGTTGCATCGGGTTTCGATTCTAATTGAATAGTTATCAAGCCCTCCCTTAAATGTAACAGAGATTCCACTACTCAAATCATGTTTGTTAATTAAAGAATAATCTAAACCAAATCTAGAATCGCCAATAGGGAAGCATACAGGTATATATAAATTGTTATCAAAGCACTTCCAAAAGTTTGCAATATCGTATTTATCACAAATATAATTCCTCAAACATGGTATTGGATGACTAAAATCACCATAAATCACAGCTTTCTCAAAATAATTTTTTCTTCCGATATATAAATCCTTTTGAAAAGGCGAAAATTTGGTTAGATCTAAAATAGAAACATTTCCATTTGAAGAAAACTTGGCTGTGAGTGGTGGTTGATAATTTGGACTTGGTTTTGGTGTTATGGTAGAAGGAACTGGGACAAACGGAATAGATAACTTTGAGGGGCATGTTAGTTGGGTATTTGTTGTGAATGAATACTCTATTCCTCCCATTCCAATCGAATATGATGCTTGTGATCCCAGTGGGAAACTTTGGGTTCCCATTTCATAGCAATGTGACCTCAGTTCCATTCTTACATTATTAGGGCCATTATAAACAATGTGAGCACCCAAATCCAGCCTCTTCTCATCAATGGGCTTCATTTTCACACCTAATCGGGTATCTCCGATTGGATAGCACACATAATGATCTTGAATATTAAACCAACATGACCATGATGTTGAAAAATCGTATTGCTTGCAATCCCCTCCTTGAGGACATGCAAAATCCCCCCAAGGTTTCCAAAAATGGTGAATCCTTCTAAATGAACCTTTAGAAACTATATCAAATACAGTTTCTTGGTAGGGCTGGTCAATATCAAGAAGGTTAATGTATACAAAATGTGTTTCATTTGAATAAAAAAGGTGTGAATTTGGAGATGGAAGTGGAGATGGATAAGGTCTATAATCCGGGTAATCGGGATAAAACGGTGGAACAGGGGTAGGGGTAGTTCCAATTGGACATGAGTCCGAAGATCGAATAGAAAAGCTCAGGATGGTGGACTGCTCTTGTAGAATTACATGATTGGGGAGGATGGCTTCTCCTTTTGGTATGGAATGGTCACAAAGAAAATCAACTTCTGTATATCTTCCACCTCCTCCAATGTATTTCGTCCTTATTCCATCAAGAAGATCACCGGATGGCATTCTTGTCATCGAGAGATTATGTTTGAATAAACCATATGGTTCACATTCCATTGTATCATTAATAATATTATTGAACTCACATAACCATATATGGGCATCTTCATATTGGCCACAATCTGCATCCGTTGGGCAAAATACTCCTGAGCATGGTTGAAAAATAAGTTGTCTTTGGGCCGGAAACCCTCCAAATACAGATACGGAGGAATGATATCCTCCATTTATATCTAAAGATGAAGCATTGAATGATACTTTTATATCTCTATTAGCATCAGTGTCGTTGAAGAAGCAATGGCAATCATTCAATGGAATTGGTGGAGGCAAAGGGAAAATGCAAACATCTCTTGATAAAAGAAAAACTTCTAATAACCGATTATCATGTGATAGGGTCGACTTACTAAAATGCAAACGGCCTGGTGGCATTGATGAATCACAATCAATAGCTATTCTTGCAGTGTTATTTTCTGGTGTTTTCATTGTAACTTCAATGGGTCCTATTAATGATGGAGACACACTCATGTGCATCGATTGATCTGCAATACCATAATTCTTACAAACTAAAAAATCTTCTGTGCATAAAAGAACGGATGGGTAATCTTGGGTAACAATCCCACTTATATGATGAATCCTTTCACATGGTTGATAAAGAATGTTATACCTCGAAATGTTATTATTAAAATGATATAATTGCCCTCCAGGACCGATATTAAAATTCGACAAATCCAAAGAAATCCCATAGTTTTGATTAGAAGGATCACGAGCCATGAAATCGCAAAAATGATGATAAATAGGTGTTGGAGATGGTGGTGGTGCCGATTTAGGACATGCACCACTGAAAGAAAAAGAAAAATGTATTTTTCTCTTGTAACCATCGCTTTCTAGAATAGGATTCAGAGGATACTTAGTACTATTTTGCTGTGGATCGCACTGAATTTTCCCAAAAATTTCCCATTCTTGATATTCATCCATTACTTTCATAGGTTGGCTCCTAAAATATATAATAATTCCTTTTGAAAGGTTTTCTTTATCTATGGGAAAATAATCCTGATTAAACTTTGAAACTAAGGGGTAACAATCAGAAGAATTCTTCTTGCATGCTATCAATGAGTACATTGAGTATATGGATGCAAAAATTGGGATATCTGATTTGCTTAATCCACCACAAAACCTAAAATAATAATCATAGTCATCATCACTCAAAGTTTCGACAGATCTGGATAATAAATGCTCCATGTTATACAAAGAACTATTAATAATGGCGCCACATGAAAATCTCTCTGTTGGAAACGATCTAAAAAGTAAAAAAACTATCATTTATTTAAAGAAGACTTACTCGTCCTTGGACTCCTTAAGTTGGGCTTTAACTTTCATCTTTGCCGTAACTATCTCGCCATCAAGTTTGGATATGTTTGGAAGAACAACAATAGCATCTTGTATATACAAGTTTTCTGGATCTACAATAGGATTGCTATTGATTTTGAGATCAAAGAGCATTGGGAGCTTTGATAAAGCACTTAATGTATTCGATGTTTCAATAGAATTAGACCTCAAATCAAGGGACCACATACATGGCAGGTCGTCTTCTTGGAACTCTTGGATTTCTTTAATAGCATTATTATTAGCATCGAGCTGTCTGAGAGAAGGTAACTTTGGTAAAGACAAATACTTAATAACATTAAAACTAATATCTAAAACCTGAAGAGATGTCAAAGAATCAATCTGCAACTCAGCAATGTTGTTGTGGGAAAGCTTTAATTGAACTAAATTTGGCAAAGAAGGGAGTTCTGAAGCTGATGTGAGATGGTTATTGGATAAATCTAAAACAGTAAGAGAATTTATCAGTGGAAATCCAGTGATTCTCTCGAATAAATTTGAGGATAAATATAACTTCGATAAATACAACATCTGGCCTATTTTAGCAATCCCTTCGGATAAATGGTTTTTTGATGCATCCAGTTCAATCAAATATGGGGTCTTATCCACAAAATCAAAAGATCGGAATTGATTATTCGAAATTACAAGGGAACGGATCTCACCAAGACTCCTGTCATCACTTAAATCAGAAATTTCCCTATTAGATAAATCTATCTTAAAACGAGCCATTTGGGTTCCAAAGATAGAAGGTGTTTTTTTCTCTTCACTCATTTATAGAAAAACGAAAACCGTTATTAAATTATCTCTATTGGTTTTTTTTCTTCCCTCCTCTATTTAGTTCTGCTTTCAGTTGTTCTCGTTCTTGGATTAATGAATTCTGTTTTTCTCTGTATCTGAGAATCATTGATTTTATGGTGGATTCTGCCTTTTTAAAACTAATTTCCTCTTCCCTAAGTTCTTTTTCGTGGTTTTCGTCCATCATGTGTCTCTTTTCTTGGTAATTTTTCTCAAGATCAATTATTGAATTTTTAATTCGAGCAATTTTCCCCATATTTCTGTTAAGTTTTTTCTCCAGACCTATTTTCTCTTCTTTTAGTCGGTTATTAATAGATATTTGCATATCTTTTTCCATGTTTAAAACTTCCCATTCTGGATCAAATGGAATTTCTTCTTCATTTTTTGTAATTTGGATTTTTTCAGATTTTTGCTTCGCTATATCCTCAAATTTTTTATTCAAATCAATGATTTTCTTGATATTCTCCCTGATAATTTGGTATTCTGTCATTTACACTTATGTTAATTCGGATTGAAGTACCTGAGAACAAGGAGTATGTTGTTGAAATCGAATCGCGACGAACTTTCAAAGATATATCCTTGATTTTGCAAAAGGGAGCAGGAATAGACCCCAAAGACTATTTTTTTACTTTGCCCAATTCTCTTGAGTCAATTCGTCCTGAAAAAACCATATCTGATATTGGAATCGAGGATGGGGGTTTGATAGTCTTTAATTATACACAAGAAGCTTTGGATTCGCAGGCCAAAGCAAAATTATTAGTATTAAGGAAAAACAAGGAGAATAGGAAGCTTTTACCACCAAAAACAACATCAATAATGAATACCATAACCAGATCCGATTCTGAAGGACAGATTTCCTCCGTAAAAGCTGTACAAAATGATCCCAAGTGTTTCCCTGAGTTGGTGAAAAGACTTGAAGAGTTAGGTGTGGCTTCAAATATCGCAGAAAAAGCCCTACGTGAAAACAATTATGATTATAAGGAAGCATTTATTGCAATAAGCGAAAGCAAAGATGAACTGCTTAATGGGTTCTCAACCAAAGAGCGAGAGTTTTTAACAAGAATGATTGATGAATACGGTGATGCTTCAATGGTAATATCTGCCTTCACCAATTGCGAAAAAAATGAACAGTTAACTATAAAGTTTTTATCCGAATAAACACCATGTGGGGTTTCATTTTATTCTTTATGGCCAATAATATTCTGATAAGCTGTCACTATATTACATATAAATAATCCACTTTTGTAATTATTTGGACATTGAGTTGAGTATTCTTCAAGAAATCGAATAATATCTGGCATATTTGGAATATCAGTAAGAACCAAAACCAACTGGAGAATCGGCATAAAATCATCTGATCCGATTTCAATTTTTCCTCTAAATTCAGCTAGTGGCCTTTTCTCAATCTCTTTGGAATATGCTACTCTGGCCATTTCTTCGAACAAAATCTCATGGATTGTACAAACTGTTCGAATTATATCATCAGGAATGTATAAGAAAGCCAAAGCATTTGCTTCTTTAACGGTATTTTGATATAGTCCGGGGTATGAAATGCATGATACTTCAAGAGATCCAAGAGGCATAAATTTCTCCTTAAGGCTCAAAAATCTTGAAGGAGCCTTGTTTCTAAGGAGAGATATTTGATCCAAGAATTCTCTCTCCTCGGCTGGTGGCTCCGATTTAGCATTTATTGTGTGATAATACCCATAGATGGTCCTTGACATGAAAGAGCTTAGCTGAAACTTCTCCCCATCAAGCTTATATGTGTCGGCCAAGTAGTCTACACAGCCATTGATCAAAGATTCAAGATTTGAGAAATGTGAATCCTTATTAACCAATTCTTGAATCTGGTCATTTACTTGAGTAAAAAGGTTTGAATCACTATAAAAGAAATTTTCCTCAAAAGAATGTTGCTCTCTCCAATAATACTGCATTGTATGAGATGTATAATCAAATTCACATAACGAAACAAGAGAAGATAAAATCGAACCCTTCTTTTCTGAAACTTTCATTGATAATATTAAATCCTTTAATTTATTAAAGGAGTCTTGGGCTTTCTTAATAGCCCAAGGATCGCTCCTAAACTCACAAAGCAAAAATTGAATTTGTCTAACTTTCATTATTATGCTTCTAAAGTTATAAAATCTCTTCACAACTTTAATAATCTCGTTCAATGCTGATATAGCTTCTTCTATTGGCTGGCTTCCGTTAAAAAAGCCAACCATTGTTTCATTCAGATCGTTGGTTGACATTGACACTTTTATCACATGTTGGTAAAATATTACCCCTTGTTTGGAAAATTTTAAAAAATGCTGAAGAAGAAACCAAAAACCAGTGTTGATATGAAAAAACCTATTAAACCAGAGAAAAAATTGAGTGGACCCTCTTTTTCACTTGAACAAAGAACTATTATTGACTTGATGTTAATTGAGAAGTTGTTTAATACTCGTCCTGTTAAAAATGATTCTCATTTACCATTAAAAGATGAGAGATATTTAAATAATAAGGAAATTTACTATTTGAATCAGCGGAGAGTTTCTCTCGGATTTCGTATTTATGAAAACAGTAAAGAGCTTATCAATATGGTCGAAGAAAAGATGAAACTCGAATTATTAATGAAAGAACAAGCAGCAAAAGTTGAAATTCTAAATAAGGAGCTTTATGAGTACAATTTTAGTATTGATAAGCATCATAACAATATTAAAGAATGTAAGAATAACCTTTCACTTTGTCAATCAGAAAGTGAAAAAGAAGATCATTTACTTAAAAACCTTATTCAAGAGCAAGAAACGCTGCAAAAATTGAAGATAGAAATCGATAAAGAAGAGAAGAGCACACTTTTATCGATCATGAGTGATAATGATGATGAGCTTTCTAAAAAGCGAAAAGAAATGGAAGAATTGGAATCTCATATTGATTCTATTAATAGTGAAGAGATTGAAAAATTGGAAAATATCAAGAAATCGAATACCAATGAGATTAATTCGATTGAAAAAAATATCTCATCATTTGAATCTATTATATCACACGCCAAACAGAACATTATTGAATACCGATTGGAATTGGAAACAGAAACTATGACAGAGATTTCTACAGAAGTCGGTGCAATTGATTTTAATGAAGAAATTCAAATGATTAGTGAATATGATTTCCAGATCAATGTTCTTAAGACTATCAAAGATAAATTCTTAAAGTATAGATAAATCTTTGAAATATTACATACGATAAGTAAACCATAATATACATCATTGTCACTTTTACTGGAAAAAATGTCAAAAGTGTCAAAATAATGACTCTGAGTACCAATTTTGCAACAATGGATTTCAGTTTTGGAGAATTTCTTGAGGAAGAAGACAACGAATTGTATAAGAAATGGATGGAAATAATAAATCGGGGGGGTTTTAAAGAGAAAAAAATTGATAAGTTATTTAGTAGGATTAGTTTTATTTATAGGAATTTTAGCAAAAAGATTGGTGAGATAGAGAAAAAGGAACAGAAAGAATTGGAAAAGATCACTGGAGATGTGAAAAATCAGCAAGACATTATTTTTTTAGAAGCGTTATGTATGAGATATGCAGAGTATAAAAGGTCAAAACGCTATTTTATTAGTAAAAAGATTGAAGATGCTGATGAAATGAAGAATAGAAATCCTTCTTCTTTGATGGTGAACGAACAAAAAACTGAACCACATAAGCTTACAGAAAGCATTCTTGAGTATCCAAAAATTGAAGATATACCAATCAATAATGTCAGAGATAAAGGAGCTAAACATAAAGCGGATAATCATGTTGAATCAAAGGAAAAGAAAGGATGTGAAATGATTTCTAGTTCAGTTAAGAAAGAAGAAGAACTTCTAGGTAATATTCATATTTATCCCAATATTGAAGATTTTATGAAACCAATCCCTGAAGGAAAAATTAATGAAAGTGAAGTGATTTCTAATTCAGTTAAGAAAGAAGAAGAACCTCAAGATAACAGTATAGTGTCTTTACCAGAAAAAGAATCTGTGAAACCAATCACTGAAGGAAAAACCAATGAAAGCGAAGTGATTTCTAGTTCAGCTAAGAAAGAAGACGAATCTCAAGAAACAAATGATGTTTCTCAAGCTGATTTGGAAAATGAGAACTCTAATACCAAAAAGAATTCTAGTAGAAGTGATAAGAAGAGATTATCATCCAGATCCAAGATCAATTCTAATTCAGTTAAGAAAGAAGAAGAACCTCAAGATAACAGTATAGTTTCTTTACCAGAAGAAGAATCTGTGAAACCAGTCACTGGAGGAAAAACTAATGAAAGCGAAGTGATTTCTAGTTCAGTTAAGAAAGAAGACGAATCTCAAGAAACAAATGATGTTTATCAAGCTGATTTGGAAAATGAGAACTCTAATACCAAAAAGAATTCTAGTAGAAGTGGTAAGAAGAGATTATCATCCAGATCCAAGATCAATTCTAATTCAGTTAAGAAAGAAGAAGAACCTCAAGATAACAGTATAGTGTCTTTACCAGAAGAAGAATCTGTGAAACCAGTCACTGGAGGAAAAACTAATGAAAGCGAAGTGATTTCTAGTTCAGTTAAGAAAGAAGACGAATCTCAAGAAACAAATGATGTCTCTCAAGCTGATTTGGAAAATGAGAACTCTAATACCAAAAAGAAATCTACTAAAAGTGGTAAGAAAAAATTATCATCCAGATCCAAGATCAATTCTAATTCAGTTAAGAAAGAAGAAGAACCTCAAGATAACAGTATAGTTTCTTTACCAGAAAAAGAATCTGTGAAACCAGTCACTGGAGGAAAAACTAATGAAAGCGAAGTGATTTCTAGTTCAGTTAAGAAAGAAGACGAATCTCAAGAAACAAATGATGTCTCTCAAGCTGATTTGGAAAATGAGAACTCTAATACCAAAAAGAAATCTACTAGAAGTGATAAGAAGAGATTATCATCCAGATCCAAGATCAATTCTAATTCAGTTAAGAAAGAAGAAGAACCTCAAGATAACAGTATAGTTTCTTTACCAGAAAAAGAATCTGTGAAACCAGTCACTGAAGGAAAAACCAATGAAAGCGAAGTGATTTCTAGTTCAGTTAAGAAAGAAGACGAATCTCAAGAAACAAATGATGTTTCTCAAGCTGATTTGGAAAATGAGAACTCTAATACCAAAAAGAAATCTACTAGAAGTGATAAGAAGAGATTATCATCCAGATCCAAGATCAATTCTAATTCAGTTAAGAAAGAAGAAGAACCTCAAGATAACAGTATAGTTTCTTTACCAGAAGAAGAATCTGTGAAACCAGTCACTGAAGGAAAAACCAATGAAAGCGAAGTGATTTCTAGTTCAGTTAAGAAAGAAGACGAATCTCAAGAAACAAATGATGTCTCTCAAGCTGATTTGGAAAATGAGAACTCTAATACCAAAAAGAATTCTACTAGAAGTGATAAGAAGAGATTATCATCCAGATCCAAGATCAATTCTAATTCAGTTAAGAAAGAAGAAGAACCTCAAGATAACAGTATAGTTTCTTTACCAGAAAAAGAATCTGTGAAACCAGTCACTGAAGGAAAAACCAATGAAAGCGAAGTGATTTCTAGTTCAGCTAAGAAAGAGGACGAACCTCAAGCTTGCCAAAATGTTTCTGTAGCAAATGAAAAAATTGTGAAACCATTAATGAATGATAGAAAAGAAGAAACAAAAATTGGTTCAAAAGATGAATCTCTTAAAAGTAATGATATTCCTTCTCAATTAGATGAACCAGTAATTTTGCAAGAGAATGAAAAAAGGATTGAATATGAAACCAAATGTGATGATATTAAGGAAACAGATAACAATAAGCATGATAAATCCCTGACCTTTATAAAGACACCAAATGATACTAATTTTCCAAAGACTGAAAAGGATAATGATAAATTAAAACTGTTGAATTCTCTCAAACGAAAGTTTGAACAACCTAGTTTTGGTTCTTCCTCTCATGCACAACGTATTGAACAAGAGAAGAGAGAAGCACAACGCATTGAACAAGAGAAAAGAGAAGCACAACGAATTGAGCAAGAGAAAAGAGAAGCACAACGCATTGAACAAGAGAAGAGAGAAGCACAACGCATTGAACAAGAGAAGAGAGAAGCACAACGAATTGAGCAAGAGAAAAGAGAAGCACAACGCATTGAACAAGAGAAAAGAGAAGCACAACGCATTGAACAAGAGAAGAGAGAAGCACAACGAATTGAACAAGAGAAGAGAGAAGCACAACGCATTGAGCAAGAGAAAAGAGAAGCACAACGCATTGAACAAGAGAAGAGAGAAGCACAACGCATTGAACAAGAGAAAAGAGAAGCACAACGCATTGAACAAGAGAAGAGAGAAGCACAACGCATTGAACAAGAGAAAAGAGAAGCACAACGAATTGAACAAGAGAAGAGAGAAGCACAACGCATTGAACAAGAGAAGAGAGAAGCACAACGCATTGAACAAGAGAAAAGAGAAGCACAACGCATTGAACAAGAGAAGAGAGAAGCACAACGCATTGAACAAGAGAAGAGAGAAGCACAACGCATTGAACAAGAGAAGAGAGAAGCACAACGCATTGAACAAGAGAAGAGAGAAGCACAACGAATTGAACAAGAAAAGAGAGAAGCACAACGCATTGAACAAGAGAAGAGAGAAGCACAACGCATTGAACAAGAGAAGAGAGAAGCACAACGCATTGAACAAGAGAAGAGAGAAGCACAACGAATTGAGCAAGAGAAGAGAGAAGCACAACGCATTGAACAAGAGAAAAGAGAAGCGCAACGCATTGAACAAGAGAAAAGAGATAGAGAAGCCAAGGCAAAACCAGAAACTAAAGTTGGGAAGATATCTCGTGAGTTATTTAGTCGGAGTTTTCCATTTGGTCAAAAATCACCTGAAAATATTCCATCAGCACCTCCTCATGATAGCGTCAAAAAACTCGAAACTCAATCTACAGTTATTTGTTGTGATACATCAAATGAGATTAAAAGGCCTGTCAACAAAAACACAAGCAGAAGACCACCAACAATTAAAAGAAATGCCAACTAAAACTAGTTTTTAAGATTTGTGTTTTGCTTATATAGAATAGTTCTTAATAACAATTATTAAACTCGACATGTTCACTCTTTGGGGAGAGTCAACATGAAGGACATGTTTCGTTAGTTAAAAAAATAGAAAAAGTAAAAAAATGAAAAATGATTTTGCTGATAGTCATATTGAAATACATGAAGATAAATACAATAATATATATAGCAATATAATTATCAATTCTGGTTCATCAGATATCTGTTTTCTATCAAATAAGCTGTTAGATATTCCTCGGTCAATTGAATTCCATGAGCAAAGATCAAAGACTATTGAAAGCTTAATAAAGCAAATAGATTTCAAAAAGCAAGAATCATATTGTAATCTATTAAGTCATCGATTTGGGTATGAATTCGATTCAAATGATTCCATTTCTGAAACCAGTTTATTTTTCAAGGAAGAGATTAAAAGATGCGAGAGATTAAGAAGTTTTGTGCAAAGTAGAATCATTAAAAGTGGTTCTTTTTTGGATTTAAATGATCAATGGGCTCAATATCTTTCTTCAATAGCAAGTCATGTCATGAAGTGCTCTGAAGCAATCAAAAGATCTGAGAGCTCACAACTTCAACTATCACCGTCTGATGTTGAGATGGAGCTTCATATTAGATTTTTTCGACAACAGAGGTGTTCTTTTATTGAGTCCATGATACAAGAGATACAAATGTTGTCACACTGTTCAAGAAATGACTTTTTCCTCAATGGGTTGTCTTTTATTGAAGATACATTTCGGAAGGATAAGCATTATTCTCCAATAAGCATTTTTTTAGTTGAAGAAGCTGAAATAGACAAAAGAATTGCTTTCTATGCAAACGTGTTTCATATACATACAGAAATTGAAAAAAATGATGGCCAGTCTTTTTTATATCAATGCGATAAAGTTTTTACGACTAGTTGGCACCAATTTCCATTCAACGAAATTGAAGTGATAAAAGAAGCAATTCCAACAATAAAGATAAACCCAAATATGAATGATTTGGTTCATGGTAGTCTTCTTTCGTTAGTTCCTGAGGACGTAAAACTGATTCAACTTTTTGAAAACGTTTCAAAGCTCAGACTTGATGAAGTTTTAGCTAATGTGAAAGAACAGACAAGATTTTATTCTAACTTTATTTCTGATATACTCAATAAGAATTCTATTCATAAAAATATCAAATCGGAGCTTCCATTATATAAGATTCAATCATGGCTTCAATTAAGATGGCTTCATATTAGGTATTTGTGGAATGTTTATATCTCATATATTAATTTTTTTGAGTATGTTAAGTTGAAATTATCCACAAAAATTAATCATTATCACACTCGAAAGTGTTCAAATTTCTCGGAAATTATTGAGGTCATACTTAATGATCGTCCAATTATTTTTCAAACAACTGAATTGGCAATAGCCAACTCTGTGTCAATACTTGTAAGGACTGTATCATATTACCTATCCAAAACTGAAGTAATGTCAATGATTGAACCTAAACTTATAGATAGAGAAGCAATTGTTGAAAGTTTATTAGAATGGGAAGTTAAGCTTTTAAAATCAAAAGAGCAACTTATTTCACCAATACTTGAGATATTAGAACATTGCACAAACAATGATTTGATTGAATATACACATAGAATTATTGAGCAAAGGCCTGCTCTAAATCTCCAACTTTATAAATCATTTATTACCCCCTATGAAATTTCTATCAATTCATATCATCAAAAAGGTAAATGTATTCGATTACTAATAAATATGCAAATACTTCATGAAAGACAAATAATTCATAGAGTCACATCAAAAATACCCATTTTTGATAAGCCCTTTTTGTTACCATTTACACCTTATTTTCAAAGTGGGATAGATGGGATAATGATTAACTTTTTCGAAGTATACGAATCTTTGGGTAATGTTTCGAGAATATTTCGGATATCTGATGTAATAAGAAAGCAATTGTTAGAAATCAATTGTATTCAAAGTGATAGATTTGAAAAATATTTTGAAATTTCGTTTTGGAGATTAGTAGAAAAACTCATTTCAAAAACCCCAGAGATGGGGCTTTTCCCTTATGAAAGATCCCCTTTTCAGTTTGATGTTCCTATGTCTGATTCTGTATGTTCTCTTTTTACGTCCCCCTTTATAAACTCTATTGAAGCGATAGAAAATCTCATATCTACAATGAATGAAGTAAGAAAGATCAGATTTATTTTGACAGTTAAGAAATTTTTCGGGTATGTGTGGAAGATACAGACATTGCTAATGAAATCAAGTCGCTTATATTCTTCATATTGTATTCAATGTAACAAGCTTGGAATAAGTGAGATTTCTTCTCAGCTAACTCCATTAATTTTTTCCAAGTCTCCGTTTTCTTCTGTTGATGAGTCTTTGTTAGATTTTTCTTATAATGAGTTTCAACCCATATCTATTGATTTTGGCAATTCTACATTATTGAAAGACATTTTATTCAATGGAAAACTTGATCAACTCGTATGGATAATCAAGTACCAAGAACTCCATAATTTAATTTTAGAAACATGTCTTGAATTCAATTCTCCATACTCAGATAATGCACTATTCATGGATTTTTTCAAATTTGATATGATATTAGGCTCAAGTAGGAGTGATAACAATGATACTCAGATTCGAATGTTTCGACAATTTATAGCTGTTCAACTTTTTATGTCATCTACATCAATATACCGGGATTTTTTAGACGGGAAATCTAAAGAATTAATGAATTTCGCAGTTGTTCATTCAATTAAGCTAGCTGCTCGCCAGTCTTTCTTTTCAAAGACAAAGAATCTTGGCCTCACAGATAACGAAGAACAGAAATATTACTTTGATGAAGTGTTTAATCATGTCAAGCCATATATATACAAAATTGAGATTTCAAGGGTGTGTAACATTGAGAAACTTATTGTTTTATCTCAATCATTTACTGATACATTAGTTTTGGGCCCCAAAGAAGGCCAATGTTTGATTAATGAAGCGGGAAGATTTGAAAAGTATTTTTACATTCCGACTTGGTTAGAAGTATATCAAATGATGAACTCGACTCCTATTACTCAACAAAACCAAATTTTGGACTCTCTTTTAAAATATTTGCTTTGTCGCCTTCGAATATTGTCACAAACAAGATTTGAGTCTCTTATTGTCCAAAAACCGGATTTGGTGTTTCCCAGTTTATACTCTCGCTCAGTTAAAAACGATTCTTTCGCTTTCCAAAAATTACAAACAGATTTTATTGGAATACCCAGCTCTAGGGAAGTTGATACAATATATGAGTTCATATCGAAAAAGGAAAGGTTATTAGAAAGAAGACTCCAAATCATTCTTCTTTCATCACTGGAATCCAGTTATGTATCTTTGACTCTTGAATCAAAAGGGATGAATGCTATATCAAAAATGTTAATTAACAGGAGCTTAGTCATATTACCCCTATCGGAAGTGATTAAGAGTTTCTTTTTAGATTCAACAAAAGATAATGATGTTGATATATATGATTTCTCCTCAAATCGATATATACCCGAATGGCAGAATTTATTTTTGTATAATTGTAATGATGTTGACAGGATTACAATTCTCACTCAACAAGGATATATTGATGATTTTATAGATAACACACTTTCTCCGTTAAGAAACTCCAATATTATGGATTCATATCAAGCCATACTCCCCATTATCAGTTTTCTAGAGCTGTACCTTACTCAACTATATCTTAAATATGTTCATTTTTTATATCTTGAAAACAAGAGTCTAAAAATTGTATCACCAATAGAATCAGTACTATTTTTGCAACAAGAAATTTATTCAAAAGGGATATCTTTATGGAATGATTCGATTATTAAAACCGCACAGCAGCAAATATTAGAAAAAGGCGATTTGCATGCGAAAATCACTGGGACATTCTCACCTATAAAATTAATACCAGCTATTCTCAACATTTTAAAAGAGAAAATTGATATTCATATTCTCAATTCTCAAATCATTCATTATAAAGCAATTATTGGTGAAAATTTGGAGATAATCTCAAATATTAAGCCAGGGAATACTTTGATTTCAAAAGCTGATATTCCATATATGTCACTTAATCGAAGCAAAGTAGCTTTTTCTATTTCGCCCACTGTTGCAGATTCACAATTCTCTCAAGAAATATCATATTCCCATTCATTTTTTGTTTTACAGCTTGAAAAATTATTGAAATCATGCTTGATCTCTATTAATGAACATAAGGATAAAAATAGCACAATTATCATTGATACTAGTCTCCTAAATTTGAAATGTCACAAAATAAGTAATTCGATGTCCGTTTTTTTGGAGTTTTCTTTGAGTGATTTGGTTCTTTCTTGGAGACAGTACTCACTATCAATCATATTATCTCTAAGCAAAATGATTTCAATGTACTATTCACTGTATATATATCATCGTTTCATTAAAAGCGAATACAAAAGATGGATTGAAACTGATTGTATTCAGTACTATTATCAACATATATTGGATAGGAATCGCCTAATTGATCAAATTCAAAAATTAACCAAAGAGTATGGGGCAATTGATAAAATTGTGACTGAAAAAATATCCAATGACTATAAAATATTAATAAACGATTTGCAGAGCCAACTTTCACATACAAAATCTATGTTCAAGGAAATGAGGATTGATGTAATTGATGCGATGCATAATATTGTGAAATCAGCAGCAAATATACAGAGAGTCCCTCTTCAAGTCAAAAAATATGTTTCTAATAGTATTGATGAAACAGTGCTAGAGAATGCTAAATCTGGAAATGAAATAATTCGAAAGAGTATTATTGTTAATCGAATTCTTCGTGTATTTAGCCGAATTGCCCAAGGAAGGTTTTTAAACAAAAGGCTCAACGCAGTTGAAGAGGATAGAAGAGCAGCCAATATTCTCCTGTGGTCAAATCGACTTTATTATGAGAGTCATGTTCAATCAATGGAAAGGAATCTTGATTCTCTAAGGATTAAACTCTCCAATAGTGAGAATGAAATGGAAAAAGTTCGGCAGCGCTTGAATAATGAGAAAGAGTCTAATATTATGTTTGTTCAATGGAAAGCAACTAATTCAAAAATCCTTGAAGAATTTCGTTCAAAAATGAATTCTTTAAGGAAAATAGCAGGATTTAGTATTGGAGATATGCTTAATAAGCTAAATGAAGCTCATGATGAACTCAATGAGCTATATCAAGAATCAAATAGTCTTGATACCTCATTCATAAATGAAACAATGTGTCAATCAATGAGAACAAGAACTGCTTCTAAAAATACCCGAATTGAAAAAATATCACCAATACAAATGCTAAAGAGTATTGAAACCCAAGACCATAAAAAGCAAGAAGAGACGATTTCTGCATTGGAAGAAAATAGGATTTTGAAAAGGCAAAATGAGCTCCTCAAGCTCAAAATATTGCAAGCTGAGCAGCAAAAACTCAAAAAACCCAATGAAATGGTTAAATTCATGGAAAAAACAGTTAAACCACCTGGAATTAGACCAAAAACTGGACTTATTCACCAGCCAAAGCCAAAAACATCAACAAAAGCAACTTTATATTAAAAATGTTATTAAATTTAAGAATGTTTTATTGCTTTAACCACATTTCCATAGCTGAACAGCAACCTGGCCGATGTAAAAGTAAATAAAGTGCTTGGTTTCGTGGGTAACAAATGAACCAAAAGACCGGCCAACAACACAATGCCATGTTGGGTTATATGCTTTGTCGAACTCTTTCTTAATATATGAGGCAATATCTTTTTCGATATTGAATCTATCTAAAGCCTCAGTGGCTGTGTCAATAGCCTTGGTTTGCATTTCATCAGACATATCAACATTCTTGATAACAGCGCGGCGATCTTGAGCCATTTAAATAACTGATTATACGTTATTAGATAATCTATAAACGGCCAAATAAACTACGTAAACCACTCGGGAAGATAAGGACTGTTAACTCCAATTGACCAGTTGAGATTTTATATTCAGAAACGTCTGAAACCACCAAATTTTATTTCAAAAAATGGTAATTAGATTGAATTTGAAAGGAATACATTGTTTTTCTGAATTTTGTGAAGGAAAATGACCAGATTCATAAACATTTATTAAATTTTGAAGTATCCAAATAATATTATGGAAAGTGAGAATGATGACAAAGGGAAGAGACACAAATACTTGGAATCGCGGGGTTATAAGATAGAGGGTGTAATTGGTCGCGGGTCTACATGTATTGTATATAAAGTCTTTTCGGAGAGGTATGCAATGAATTTTGCTGCAAAAATTTTTGGGAATAAGGGTCAGTATTTGGATAAATTTTATCATGAAGCGGAGATTATTAATTCTTTGATTCATCCCAATGTAGTTCGCATATATGACACATTTGTTGCTGATAATGATTTGATTATTGTTGAAGATTTTCATGAACACTCTTTAGAATCATTGATACCGCAAAATGGATTTGAAAGACCTAAATTAATAACATTATTTCATGGTATTCTTAGTGGAATTGACTATATTCACTCTCAAGGTATTTCCCATTGTGATATTAAGCCATTAAATATACTTGTTGATGCATTTGGGCGACCAGTGTTGTGTGATTTTGGTTTGGCTCAAATCGCTAACAAAACTGAATTGATGGATACATTTCCCGGTACATTTGCCTTTAAATCTCCTCAAGTTTTAGAAAGAAAAAAGTATGACGCTTTAAAAGCTGACATTTGGTCGTTGGGAGTCACCCTTTTTGTTATGGCCACCGGCAAGCTCCCTTGGGATCAGAAAAACTCAACAGATATGAAGCTGGATATATGTCAAGTTAGAATACAGCCTTCAAGGAATCTAGATCCAGATATTTCTCGTTTAATTGGTCAGATGCTTTCTTATAACCCTAATAGCAGGCCCAGCACTACAATTATTCTTCAAAATCCATTGTTTTTGGAAATAAAACCAAAAGAATCAAAAAGAAGGCACTCTTCAGTTTCGAGGTTTATTACCGCCCAGAGTGTTCTTTCTATCCAAAAGAGCGTTTCTCATCCACTTCGTCCCCGGATCCCAACTGCTTCCCCATCTTTTTCAAATATTGTTTCTAATTCATTAATAAATACATGTATATAGATATGTTTTACATAACAACTTCATATTCTAAAAGATTTGCTTCTGCCAAATCAACGATCTGTGCTGCTGTTGGTCGATTATTTGGATCGTGTGAAATCATCATATTGATTAGTGAAATAAGCTCATCAGAGTGAGAGCATGGATATCTATCGCTGCCAAGGAGGATTTCACCGTTCCTAATTTTGGAGTAATTTGTTGATCCTCCTCTTGGAATTGGTTTTCCAGATGCAGCCTCGAATAGAACAAGCCCAAAACTGAATATATCAGTAGCATATGTAACTGGATACTCTCCACTTGGATATGCTAGGGCTTCTGGGGAAACATAAGGTCCAGCACCTTCATTTCCTTCTTCAAATTTACCTTCAAGAGTCAGAGTACCAAAATCTGTTAATTTATATTGATCTTTCGTAATTAAAATATTCCCAGGCGATACATCTAAGTGCATCCATTGATTTTCATGTAGGTGTAGAAGTGCTCTACCAATATCGTGAATTATACACCATATTTCGTACTCTTGGTTGTCAGTATTAACCAAATCTCCATGCTCACAAAGTTCCATCTGTAGCATTGCACCAGCATTGTTCTCTTTTAAATCAATAGTTTTGACAAGAAAAGGCGAATCTGGAACTAAAAGTCGTTTTTGGTATTCATCTCTGACCCGGTGCTTGTGAGGTGTTATTTTTACTGCAAATCTTTCATCGCTGTCATAACATTTGCCATAGAAAACAAGTGAATTACTGGTACTTTTTTCAGGTGTTTTTGAGTCAAGAATAATTCTACTTTGAGAACACAAATCGTCAATGTCTTCAGGATCTATCTTTTTCTTGGGTGTTTCTAAAGCTGGATATATTTGCTCGTGGTCATCTTCGAAATCGAAGTCAGGAAGAGGAAAACCATCGAGCATGTTAACGAAATAACAAGTGAAATTCATCGTAAGGTCTCAAAAAGTAAACGGCATCATAATTCATAGAAAAAGTTGATGAACGATTATTTTATATGATATTATCGGTGTGCAGTGAAAATTGAAAAGGGAGTATAAAACTTTGACTAGTTTTAGTGAAAACGTTAATGTAAAGTTTTCATAGAAAAGTAAGGATTGAGGAATTTTATGAAGAAGAAGATGTTTCTTTTTCTGATTCAACCTTCTTTGCCTTGTTTTGGGTTATGAAATAGAATGCAAGTCCTGCGATTCCAGCAACACCAACCACTGCGCCAACTCCATAAACAAGTGTTTTACTTGTTTTTTGGAAGTAGATGATACCATTTGATGATTGATCTGTATTCAAAACAGCCATTGAATTCACATAATAGACATTTCCGGATCGTAAATTTCGAGTTTCTGGCTTCATTGGAAAGCCTGATGTCGAAAATGTGTTTTGGCTATTATGAGGAATAACAACCAATGCTTCAAATGATTCTGATGCAAATCCGGAGGCCTGAATGTTGTATGTTGCTTGCAATGAAGAGACCTCAACAGAAGGAATGAGTTTCTTTGATAAATCAGCCTCAATATTCACGACCATTTGTTGTTGTGCTTGAATTGATGCTCTAACAGCTCCTTTCAAATTAATAGTTCCTTGTGTATTAACATTCATTTCTAAATATGTATAATCAGCACAGTCAACATTGATTGTGGTCTGCAATCCAGCATTGATTCGGTAGTATTTACCACATTCTGTGATAGTGTATTGCTGTTGTACTCCCACATTCAAATCGACCTTCTCCATTGAATAATGTCTATCTTCTAAAGGAGTAACAATAGTAATTTGGGATTTAATTAATGTTACCATCAATGAAATCATCATTCCAAAATGAATAGGCCAAATTATTTGAAAATTGAAATCTATTAAGTCAAGAAGAAATCAGCTTCACAAAATTGTGAGAGAATAATCATTTTAAATTTATTTGTTGCCTTAAACATGTCAATGAATCAAGGAACATTAATATAAAATACAATATTTTAATAAATGACTGATGTTGAGCAGGCAGATGTCATTGATTTTTTCAAACATGAGAAATAACAGTAGAAAATCAATCAAAGGGGATATTTTCCCAAAATAAAAACCGATCATTTTAAAGTCAATTCACTTTTATGGTCCTCAAATTTGATAAGGTTACGTTAATAAAAGCTCTGAAAAACTTTATTTAGAATTTTGATTCATGTCTTTTGATCCTCAAAACGAAAACGAAGGAAATAACGGTTTTCCAATATATCAACAGGTAAATGATCCGTATTCCTACAATGATACGTATTTAGATGTTTTTTCACCTAATGCTAACTTTAATTCACCATTTTCATACTTTACCTATGATACCGAAATCCAAAACGATATTAATCAACCAAGAATTGATACATATGGGGCATGGAATACTACAGAGCTTCTTGAGACCCCACCGCCTCCGCCTCAATTTCCAGTGAATAGACATAGGAGGAACATAACAGAACCTATTGCTGCCCCAATCCCATTTTTCAATATTATGCGTCCTGTAGAAAATAAACCTCGCAGAATAGAAAATAGAAGCAACTCAGATAATATAGATGGTGTCTTTACTGTTCGGAAAACTAGGAATATTCCCTCAAACCAGCCCCCAATTTCACCGCCGGAACCCGGGTCGAATGATGAAGCTTTCTATAACTTATGCAATGACAGAGAGTTTACAATAAATCCTAGAAGACTAGGGTTTATCCCTTCATCATTTTGGCCAGATCAGGAATTTGTTTTTGGGGATGTTGTCGTTGATTTCTTCCAACGAAAGAACAACGCTAATTGTAGATTTTCCCATAAGCTGTTTAATGCAATACAAATATCCAAACTAGTACCAAACATGCTTCAGTATACAGGTGTTGAATGGGTGGGACCATTAGTGCTGAAGGTAAATAAGAAGCAGTTTGCTAGACTATTGGGTATACATTCAATTGATGGAAGCCTTTTCCATCAACAGGGTAACTTCACAACACATGGATTTAATGAAGTTGGTGGAGAGGAGGCAAAATCATTGATTGGGGAAGAAGCTTTTACAGCAATGGACTTCGAAACTGTTCGCCTCTTGATTCACCAGCAAAAGATATTCATTAGAGACTGCACAGAAGAGGATTTAGATAAGTGTAAATGGGTTAGCTCGAAGAAAGGTAAGAAACAGCCTTGTTAAAACGATTATTTTCTATTTAATTTTTTGTAAATTAAAAACGTTAAACAAGAAATGAGTGTTGAAGGAATTCTTCGAGTTGGTACAATAACCGAGTATCCTGTATCTGTTGCTTCACGAACACATTGTCGAGTTTCTGTTTCTTTTCCAGATAATTCTCCTCGGCTTTCAAATGCTGTTCAAGCAGCTGACGTTTTTGACGTTGGTTTTGAGACAACATTTACCATAGATTCTAGTAACACATCTACATATGATATGCTTGTTTCTGATTCACTTCGTATAGTTCTTTTATCAGTTTCAGCAGATACTCGTCATCAGACATCAGCTTTTGAGTTCCAATTGTATTTAGATCCTATTTTGACTCACAGGAAAACCATGATCACAGCTGATCTTATCGGAAAACACTGTGATGATGGAGAATTTGACGTTTCCATAACTCCTCCTTCATTACATGTAAGTTTCGAACTTTCAGCACCAGTTATTTCCCAAGAAGATTCTGATGGTTCTACTATTATGAAATTGAAAGCAGAGGAAATGAAAAACCTTCCAAGGGCGATTCCTCTCTCAACTTTGCACCAAGATGATCAAGTACATACATTTGATTATGGAGTTGCATTCAGGTTTCCATGTGGTAGAGTCGTACAAATATCGGGTGGACGATATCTATTTGGAGACCTCCCATCTGTGAAATGGGACACTCTTTCCAGAGTGTTTTTGACTTCATCTAGTGTCAAAGCTCTCCTTAACCCGCAAGCATATGTTGATTTTGAAGTGTGGAGAGATATCAATGATGATTTTTCGAGTTTTGGTATCACAGATACTGCATCATCATTGGTATATGGGAGAGCTAGGTTTCCTACTTCTGAGTTTACTAAGCCGGGCCAATCACATTATTTCTCCGAAATTCCAATATTCAGATCTGATGGGGATGATCCAATCAAGCAAATAGACTCTTCGTCATCAACTGAAGAGCATGATCCCAAAGGGAAAAACCCAAAAAGAAAGATGTCATCACGCAATTCTAAGAGAAAACAAAAAAGGGCAATAACAGCTAAAGATAAAAAGCAACTCAAAGTCCTGACTCAACAGTTTAGCGAGTTTACCGCTGCAGATGGATTTGATGGGAATTCTCTTTTGTCTGTCGATCTTCAATTCTCCAATGCTCTTGTTCTAAAACCACTTGTACCGCGTTCAACACTTAAACCTTCAGATATTCGAACCAAAAAAGAAAAGAATCCATCACATAAGTTGGAAGATGCAACGAAAGAATTCAGAATAGCAGTTCAGAGGATTGCCAATGAGGTGATTACGGCTCAAAAACAGAGACAAGATTTTCAACTTACTGTACCTGATTTTCCAGATGAACTCATGCCCCTTCTTCACAAGGAACCCAGTTATCATGTTGCTTTGGAAAAGCTAAGATCTGCTATATCTTTCGTATTTGGAGAATATTCTATATATAATACTGTTCAGAGTGAGGCACAAATGCAAGATCTACAATCTAAGCTCCCATTTTTCCTTCATGATGAGCTTTGCAAGCAAATGCCTGAGTTTTTTGTTCAGATGAGAAGAGCAATACCTTTAGATGAATTTTTGATAAAAGAGGCGGAAGAAGCTGAATTAATGGGAAGAAGTCAAGCGGCTTCTGAACTTCTAGAAGAGCTCATTGCATTAGATTTAACAAATGCTAATAGTTGGTGGTTGTATTCGAAGCTAATGTTAAAACATGGTAATCCCTCCAGAGCCGAAGAATGTGTAAGAAGAGGATTAACATGTGATCCTAATCATGTGAAACTTTCAATTTTGTTCACTTCTTTGCTAACAAGACAAGAAAAGTACTTTGAGGCAATAGACTTTTTAAATTCTGCTCATCTCAAAGATAGGAAATCTGATATTGTTATATCTCTTTTAAACAGCTTAGCCAATATTCCCACTAACAGACCAACATTAAATCCAGGCGAATCGCCTCTTGAATATGCAGAAAAATTCATGAATTTGATGGACGTTGTTTTTGCTGAGCAACTTATTGCTCAAGAACAGATGAAATGTGGTGAAACTGCTGAGGTTCTTCTTTCTTTTGGCAGGCTTCACTATTGTATTAGAGATCTTAGCAAATCTGTATCTTTTTTGACCAGAGCTGTGAAAATCGAGAAGACTGCAGATGCTCTTTTGTTGCTAGGTCATGTTGAGTTTGAGCGCGGAAGGTTTGAAGAAGCTGCCCAGTGGTATGAAGAAGGACTCGAGCTTCAATTTGAACAGAAAGCTGCTCTGAGACTTGGTTTTATTTCATTAAAATTCAAGCAATGGTTAAAAGCGGAATCATATTTATTCCAATGCTCCCCCCAGTCTGCTTCTGTACTTTTGGGACTTGGAATTGCTGCAATTAATCTTGAGAAGTATAAGCAAGCAGATGAATTATTGAATAGAGCTACTGTTATTAATTTTAGACATCCAGAAATTTGGGCCCATATAGCATTGTTTTCTAAGCAAATGAAAAGAATTGATGAAGCAGAGCATGCTGCTTCAATGGCAATTAAATGGCAATTAAGAGATGAAGAACTCCTCCAGAGATTAAAACAAGAGGAATTAATTATAGTCTAAAAAAAAAGAAGGTATTTTTATTTTTTCTCTGAATCTTCATCCTTATCGAACTTAACCCCCCTTTGCTCAGCAAGTACTTCGTCCTCCAACCTTCTGATATCACTCAGATTCATTGGGAACCATTCTGCTGCCCATCTCATTAAAGCTCGGTGGCTATCAAGAAACACATTGTGAAATACTGTGTTCAAAGCATAATTCTCCACCATTTTTTGAAGACCGAACCACTTAAATTTAAACTTAACAACCTTAATACATATCATCATATCACCATTATAATGATTTGTCCACTCTGGTGGTTGTGTTTCGTCAATTGTGTTATTTGGTGTTTGTAAAGGATTCTGAACACCAGCTGTGGGGCAAACAAAACCATGCATATCCCATTCAGGCTTCTCTGGAAGTGGCTTTCCGTTAACAATATCCAAATAGACAATTACTCTGCGGCTGAGTTCTTCCTCTGTAAGATTCAATGCATTTTGAGGACATCCTTCTTGTGCATTATATGCAATGTGCTGAGATTCAACTAAAAGATACAAATCTTTGCCCATCCCAGGACAGTCATAAAGTGTATGAAAATGAGGAAATGAATTATGAGATATCTCATGCACATGTAAATACTTATCTGGAAGCGCCCATCTGATAGCTCCAGGAATTCTTGATTTGAAATGCATTACTTTATGAGTAAATTGGCCCTTTTCGCCTTCTTTTTCATATGGTTCATTTTTTAGAATTTCAATTCCTTCACCACCACCAGATTCCTGACGTGTACGTTGAGCACACATATAAAGATTTCCAATTTGATATTGAGGAACTATTGTTGGTAATATAACACGGTATTCGACAATCCTCATTGACCAATCTACCGATCGTTCGACGGTTTCCACATAAATCATTGAAAATATTCGGCATTCGATCAAAAACCCTTGATTGGTATAAACTATTGTTTATTTGTAAAAAACACTGTTGACTATTTTTGAGAGAAATCTACTCATTTTCCACAGATGATATTAGCCAATTTGACCACATATCTCTGAAGTTTTTGAAGATTGATGTACTTTTTGACCAGAATGTTTCTTTTTCTTTTTCCAAGGAGTCTTTTTCGTCTTGGGACCATTCAAAAATTGTCGCTAATGCATTAATGGCTGATGGGTCTCCTTGGTAGTGTGATAGTAGGAGCTGGGTTATAGATTTCTTTTCCGCTTTTTCTGGTGATTCCTGCTTAGATGAAGCCCTTTCTTGGATTATTGCTTGGTGTTTTTCTGATAATTCTGCCAAAACACTTTGTATCTCATGTACACTCTTGCCTTTTATGGAGCTGTCAATTTGGGCTTTGATTCGCTCGTGCTTTAACTGAAGATTAGATAATTTGTTTTGCATTTTTTCGAGTTCATCATCAGGAACCATTATTTCCTCATTATTTGATTCATTTTGAAGAGAATCTAAAGATTTGGCAATCTGATTAAACTTAATCTCCTCGGCTTCGAGTTCATATTGAAGTTCATCATTCTTTTGGGAAGAAGATTCGCTTTTTTGTGACAAAGATTGGAAATTTGCCAATAATTTTTCGTTCTGGGCCTTTTGTGTAATAATGCTCTCTTGAAGAGCCAACAATGTGCTATTCAAATCATCCAATGCAACCTTGCTAACTTTAACCTCGTTTTCTAAATTGATTTTCATTTGTGCGTTGCTATTAAGCTTGGATTCGAGCTGTTTTCTTTGATTATTAAAATCAACCTTGGACTTTTTCACATTGCTCAGTTCTTCTTTGATCGTGTCACGAGATGACAACGACTTTGAGAGTTTTTCGTTCAAAATGAGTATTTCTTTGTCCAATTTCTCTAAATTGCGTGCATAATTCAGTGATTTCTCAAGATTAGCCCTTTTATCGGCGATATCAGATGTTTTCTGTATTATGGTGGAAATTTCATCAATAATACTCAAAGGATTTTCAGTAATATTGCTGCCAGGAAACAATAACGATGATTTTTTGATAGAAGTATAGAATCCCAAATACTCTTTCTTCGGTTGTAATACACTATCACCATCATCTTTCAAATTCTCATCTTCAAGAAGTGTGTCACTAATATCTGACCCTTCAGCAATAATATCCTCCTCCTCTTCATACTCCTCTTCATATTCCTCTTCTTCCTTCTTAGGAATAGCGATGATGTTACCAAGCTTTTTAAGTCCCCCCCATAAACTCTTCATAGGAGAAGAAAAGTGGCATAATCGGAGCCATTGGTGTCGATACCTTTTTTTCTTGATTTATCAGAAATTTCTGGTGTAATTTTTATGGGCAAAAGTGCTATATTCACTTCATTTTTAATATGATTTCCGTGTTGTTTTATGGTTTTCTTCATTGTTCTGTATATCGGATGAGATCGGGTAGCAATTGTGGTTCGAGAATTGTTGATAGCCCATTGGGAAACGTAGAGATCATTAATTGTGTGTTCTCTGAGATGAAATCTGATAGTAATGGAGGTGTAATTAGCTATAAAGACAAAACAGGTGTTTATGTATCCCTTCAGGATTGTATGTTTGATCATTGTCAATCTTCCAAGGGTGGTGGCGCAATATATTTCACTTGCCCGACCGATTCATCTTTCGATACAAAACGCGTGTGCGGTTATTTATGCCATGGTATGTTCATGCATTTTGGTTTTTTCCAAGTTTCGAACGGAAAAAGCAACACCTATGAACTTGTAACTATAAACCATTGCTATAATAACACAGATGAAGGTCACTGGGATACTTTTTGTATTCAGGGAGGAAATCAAAAGGTTAATGGCGTTAATTCATCCAAAAATATTGGTATTGAAAGTCCTGGAATGCACAGCATTCAACCTGAATCACTTCAAGCAAGCTTTTGTACTTTTGCCCATAACTTTGCTCTTGAAGACTACATTGTTTCTTTTCAGAGTGGCCTTTCTGTGCTGTATTTGAGCTATGCTAACATCATTAACAGTTCTTTTGTCTCTGGATATACTGGTGTATTGAGTTCAAGTTCAAATGATGTGAGGGTTTCCAATTGTGTTTTTGTTGGTAACATGAAGGCCCTGTTTGCGGCCAATGAAAATGGTAAAATAACTGTTAGTGATTCTGTGATCTGTCACATTAAGGGCAATATTACAAAGGGTTCCGTTACAATGGGGCAGAATATTACTATAACCAATGATGAAAACATTCCAACTCTTGGTTTCACCCATTATGTAACTTACTATTGCTTTGCAGATAAACCATTTTCTGGTGACTCCCCCATATGGCATTCAGTACTTATTATTGCTTCTGTTGTTTCTGTCATCGTCTTTTTAGTAGTTGTTTATTTCAACAGTAACTTCTTCAATAAGCAACTGGATGGATACTCTAAAGCATAAGTTTATTTAATCGTTTTTATGAGTCCTTGTAAAATGTCCTTTTTTTACCCTTTTTTTCCCTTATCTCACTTCATGTCAAGCTTTGCTACAATAAACATCACTGAACTATGTGAAGCATCATTGATTCGCTTCAAGACTAACTCTAGCCTTCGCTCTATGAAAATCACTATTGAAAACGAAACTTTGGTGGCCGGTGAGACTACCGAAATCAATGGTACACCAGAGCAAGATTTTAATGCTTCAGCGGATTACTTTGAAAAAGACAAGCCTTCTCTATTATTGATTCGTATCGGAAAAGAAGTCTTTCACAGCGAATACGTCCTTATCGTTTATATTCCTGAAATGTGTCAAATTAGGCCAAGAACTATATATGCATCTGCCCGCATTCCAATTCAAAGGTATATGACCCGTTTATTTGTTAGCATTACTGATTACTTTGTTGATTCCATTTCAGAAGTTGATTTCGAAAAATTCTTAAAAGTAACCAAAAAGGACGACTCTGCTCTCTCTTTTGACGAGATACTTCAAAAAAAGGAGCAATTTGAGATGTCTGTTGCCCAAGTTCAGCTTCCTCAACATGATAGCTTTGTCTGGCCCCTTTCTGAGGAGTTGAAACAAACTCTAGCTCAAATGGCCTCTGGAAATGGAAATCGCATTATGACAGCTTCTGGATCTGCTAAAGGTGAATCTGTGGTCCTATTACAAACATGCGATTCTGTCTCTGATTTAACATCAAAGTCTCCATTCTATATTGCTTATAGATACAATGATAATGGTCAAGATTTGAAAGTTTTCATTCTTTACTGCCCAGATTCTGCTAAAGCTAGAGAAAAGATGATGTCATCAACATATAAACACAGCTTCATTAAGGGATGTGAAGAAGCAGGTATTGTCTTCGACAAGACTTTTGAGATTAGGGACGAGAATGAGCTTTCTGAAACATACATTGAGTCTCTCATCCACCCAGAGGACGTCAACCATGGCTATGGCGAAATCAAAATGATACAAAAGCCAAAGAGACCTGGTAGGAGATAAAAATAAGCATCAATATTTATATAACATTTTGAAAATCCGCACGTGCGAGAGACCAATTTTCATGAAACCATTTTACCAAAACAGATTTCCTCCTTTTGGAATCTCTATCAAGCGTTATAGAGTTTCTCTCAGCAACCAATTTAGCAATTTCAAGAAGCTGTGTTTTGGACGGCTCACATCCGAAGTGTTTGCATATTAATCCCCATTCTTCGCTCTCTTTCCATTTGAAGGTTCCTAAACGCTCCATTATTCTCTTTTTATCTCCTCCATCGCCGAAATCTGAAAAATCTTGGGAATAATCCATTTCGCTTTTGTTTCCAATACTATTCCTCGCTGAAAACTTGCCATTTAAAGGAAAACCAGAATGCCCAAAACTGGTGTGGAAAAGCTGATACGGAATTCGGCCTTCCAGCTGAGCAATTAGAGTAGAAAATATAGAAAATGTAACTTCCCTCTTACTCTCATTGTCTGATAGTACTATTATCTGATCCAAAACAGTTTTCAACGTCTGGTTGTCTTTATCCATAATACAGGGTAAATTAATCCGATTTTTATATCATTTGCCCTTTGAACTAACAATACAATTTTCTGAGAACTGACAATGACCCTGACTTTTTAAAGAGGGTCTGTTAGTTTTTCTAATATTTGAAAAGAAAATAAAATTTTGAACCATTCCAACTGTGTGTAATGTTTACAAAGAAGTTTAACCTATCAGGCCAACACCAATCAATTGATTCTTGATTTGACAAGGTCAATTAATTGTATGAATTTGAATTAAGGTCTTTTGACAGTATTGAAATTTGATTTGAATCTATTAACTTTGAAACACGATACCAAGGTCAATTACATCATATATTTTTCATGCATAACAGCCAACCTATGAGTGTTAAGGTTTCTACCCCAAACCCTGTTGCTACATATGTAATATCCGAGATTGAAAAGGAATTTCCTGAACTTTCCGAGGAAGCAAAGGATGAAGCGTCATCAATTGTTTATAGATTGTTTGATAGATGTATTTCGTTTGAAGAAAGTATAGCTGCGTTTGATCGTCTATCCATTGGACATTCACAAATCATGATGATAAAGAGTATTTTAAGCACATTGGAAAACAATGAACCTGCCCCACTTCCAGATGAATCCAGTGATGATTGTCAGGTATCAACAAAAAGGTGTAGAATGTGGAAAAAAGAAGAAGACATTGTTTTACTTGCTGGAATTATTAAATATGGTGTTGGTGATTGGAAAAGGATTTCTGCTTTTGTAGGTGGTGGAAGGACACGTTCCCAATGTTCACAGAGGTGGGGACGCGCACTGAATCCAAAAATTGCAAAAGTTCCTTGGGAAAAAGCAGAAGAAAGAGTATTGCTTGATTTAGTTGCAGAATTTGGAGAACATTCATGGGCTACAGTGTCTAAAAAGCTAGGAACAAGAAGTGATGTTCAATGTAGATACAGATATTATCAAATTTTGAAATCACAACCAAGAATTATTGACACACATATATCTCCACTTGTTAATAACAAAGCCAGAATGACATTCCCAAGTGTGAGTGAGTTAGAAAACAGACCTTCTGCTTTTCCTCCTATTCATGCGCTTCCATTCATTAATTTCATTAATCACATGCCAATCAGATCATATAATTCTGACCTTTCAGAGTTAATACCTCCTTTAAAACCTAGGGTTGAAGGAGGTGTTACTAATAGAGCTGCATTCAGTCCTTTATCACTGAAAAACTTAATATTTGTTTGAGTTAAAGAGTATTTTTATTCTATGATTTTTATCAAAAGTTAAAAGAAAATTTCTGAAATAAAATGACAAAAATTTGCCATGTGACAATTTACACTTTACAAATATTGAAACATTTCGTTAAAGGATAGATAAACATTCTTTGGATGACAGAATATGATAGAGTTATAATGGGGGTTTATTCTTGAGTGTTTTTTTGATTGATATTCAAGAGATCTCCAGGGAGAGCGATAAATCAAAATATAAAGAGATTAATGCACTAAATAGAGATCGTTTCATTTCAGGAAATGGCCTCAAATGGTGTTGAAGTCGGTTTATGTTGTATTGGACTGATGTGGGGAATAACTCATACACAATAACAGTGTAACTTTGAGCATTATTAGTGAACTGATCACATTATTCTCAGAAAACAAAAACTGATTTTTCCCAAAAATGCTAATTAAATCCAAAAAGAGGCTTCATAAAAAACGAATATTGTTATGTATTTCATTGATGCATTTCATTTCTTATTCAAGATTGTTTATATTGGTGTCATAACAACAGGTTATGTTAGAAAAATCTTCTTTGAAAACAAATACTTAGGTGTTTTTATTTATGCTTGAGTATATTTGTGATTTGGAACAAATTGGTGTTCAATTGCGTTTCCAATCATCTCTCCTGGATCAGTTGAGCAACAATAAACATACAACACCAATAAAAGAATTGCTAGAACAATCAAACCCTTAATAATATCCATGAAAGATGCTGGTTCTTTGGGTGTTGATGTTGGAACTGCTGTTTTTGTTGGAGCTGGTGAATAACTTAATACTAATCCCATGAACAATGCAAGAATACACATGAAAAATGAAGTGAAATCTCTGTTGATACCGGTTATTTGTTGTAGTATTATCAAATTTCTGAACCATCTACATTTTTGAAAAACCTTCTCAATATTCTGAGAAAATTTAAACTTGTTTGGTACCGTTCAGAGATTCACAAACAATTCTCATTGTTGTATCTCCCTATAGAATATATGATCACATTGCTCTGATTTATTGTATAGTGACCTATTTTACGGTGTAAATCCAATCTTTCGGTGTAAATTTTGATGTTTTTTGAAAATAATTAAATTGCATTTTTTTCGAGACTGTGAATTTATGAAGAGTTCAATCTTCACCAGAATAT
>Ga0209639_1000270_pt1 | contig 79567 bp, 53 predicted proteins | sample EPASupsiteHSE605_FD_187268 | JGI IMG/M metagenome (GOLD analysis project Ga0209639, IMG submission 187268) | Bioremediated contaminated groundwater from EPA Superfund site, New Mexico - Sample HSE6-05 (SPAdes) (version 2) | ecosystem: Environmental > Aquatic > Deep subsurface > Groundwater >... | reverse complement strand
AGTTAACTGTAATTTAATTAATCGAATTCTCTTCAATTATTTCTTAACTTCTTTGACCCCAAAACCCCAACCAATATGACCCCAAAAATTGAATAAATTGATAAATGGGGTCATTTTGACATCCCTACGGTGATATATACCCTGATTCAACCGGACCTACTATTTGGATATGAGAGGATTAGATAGATGACAGAACTAAGTGTTGTGAATAAGGTTAATATTCTATTTTTGAGATTATTTAATAATTTATGTTTTCTTTGAATGATAGTCTCTCTATCATATGAGGGAACAGATACTCGCAACACACATTTTATGCTTATTTGAAATACCAATTTATAAAACTTGACACCAACATCATATAAAAAATAATTCCCTTTACATAACGTTGACATTTCTTTGAAACTGAAGAATAAACTTGAAAACGAGAACTGTGCAATTATTTCTAATAATGATAATATCTAGTAGATCGACAATTATATATAAGCTGAGTTTTTTATTTAACTATCTCAATATGATTCGAAAACAATTTCCACATCAGATGTTTATAAAAAAGCTACAATTTCCCACATTTATTGATTTCATCTTAATAAATTTTTTATCGAGAATTAATGAAACTTCACAACATATCTCGTCTAAGTATTGTTTTATGCATTCTTCATTTTGGAAAATGTTATTTTCTCAATTTATGCTATTATATTTGTATAAATTCCACTTATTCATAGTTAATTTGATCTTATTGAAAATTCATCAAAAATATTCTATCTTCTTGATTTTCTCGGAAAAAAAACCAAATCATTCGGAACAAACTTTTTTTCACATTAATTATATTATAATCTTTCTATCTCTTTATTATTTTTGGACACTAAATGAGCCAAAACCACAAATATCGATAAGAATGCTGATGAATAAATTTTATCAAAAGGCCACAAATCTCCCCATTGGGCCTCTATTGTGGTTGAATGATAATATATGGGGTAATGCTTTGAGGTGTGAAAAGGAAACTTTGGAACAAGGAAGATCTTATCAGAATAATAATATAAATATTGATCTCTGTTTCTTTTCAAGATCTATTGAATACACTGAACCTGGTGGAGTCATATATATTAATGTCGGCGGTAAATCAATGAACATCAATGTCTCAATGTTTTATAATTGTGTCACATCAGATCATGGAGGAGCAATATACTTCAATTCTCTTAATTCCTGTCTAAGAATGATATGTGCTAATAGATGTTCTTGTGGGAATCAATGCTGTGGTCTCTTTGGTTATCTAATTGCTTCTCAGGTGAATAAAATTGAGTATCTATCAGTATCACATTGCTATCATACTGCTACAAATGGAAGATATCCAATTTACTTAAGATTGGGTGATCAGAGAGTTGACAACACAAACAGTTCAATGAATAATGCTTATCTGGGTTCTGGTATTAGTTTCAGATCTCCATCTTCATTCACAAGCTCACACTGTACTTTCTCAAACAATAAGGTAACTTCTAGTAATTGCTTAGAATTTGATACAGGAACAATATCAATGTCATCTGCAAACATTGTTCATAACAACAGTCCTAATCAAGGAGTTGTATATGTCACTGGAGATGGATCAATAAAACTGTTGTATTGCATATTCAAGAATAATCAAAACAGACTATTCTATATAGAATCAGGTTCACTTGAAGTGTCACATTCTTTCATTGATCATACAGGACAATTATCTACTTCAACATCAGTTTCAACAGCATTAAATAATTCATTTACACAATCAAATACATATCAAATACAATTCTTCAAATCATATTATTGTTATGCACAAATACCTGTTCCTATTCCTTCTCCTCGGATAACTTTGTATCCATCAAGAACAGCCACTTTGGCTAGAACTCAAACTTTGTATCCATCAAGAACAGCCACTTTGGCTAGAACTCAAACTTTGTATCCATCAAGAACAGCCACTTTGGCTAGAACTCAAACTTTATATCCATCAAGAACTCTTAATGAAACTCCAATGAATACTCTTAATGAAACTCCAAAGAATACTATTGAAGATACTCCAAAGAATACTATTGAAGATACTCCAATGAATACTATTGAAGATACTCCAATGAATACTATTGAAGATACCCCAATGAATACTATTGAAGATACTCCAATGAATACTCTTAATGATACCCCAATGAATACTCTTAATGAAACTCCAATGAATACTCTTAATGAAACTCCAAAGAATACTATTGAAGATACTCCAATGAATACTCTTAATGAAACTCCAATGAACACACTTAATGAAACTCCAACACCAAAGAATACTCATGAAGAGACTCCAATGATTACTCTTGTTCAAACAATGAGAGAATCTCCAAAGGAGACTATCCCTCGGACATATGCTGAATGTGTATGTTCATGCCAAATTACAAAGAGAAAACAGATAAATGTCATTTTCTCTTTCGCATTATTATTTCCTGAGTAAATAATTATTAAATGGCTATCGAATATTGTTTTTGAATGTATAAATTTAGGGTGATGGTTTGATGTTTCAATAAGATTATTCATTGGAGATTGATTTCTATTTCTGTAAGGAAGAAGCATATAAGCATTACCATGATGAGAATTGAAATAATGCATTTGATAAGTATTTGTTGCAATTATGGCTGTCTTGAATGAAATCCAAAACAATCGATGATTTGATATATAACGAAACAAACTGAAAAAAATATATCCCAGCAATACAATTATGCAATATCCGATACACAGAACGCAATATCACGGCATTCTGATGAGGTACTTGTGTTGTTTAGGTAACTTTATTTTTTATTATTTTTGTTGAATATAGGTTAGGGATTAATGAAGAGAATTGATTGGTCAAAATTAGAGATTTTTTATTATATGAAGGCGTTTGAATGAAATTTGGCAACTATATTGAGGTCTTTGGTGATCATTCTTTGGAATTTTTAAATGAACCTCATTCTAATAGTATTACAAAAAAATATTGTTATGTGTTTATTAGGACTGTTTGGGATTTCAGACATTTGATATCTAATAGCGGGTTATTGTTTCTTGATTTGAAAAGCTCTTGAAGTTTTATCCACTCCAGTCGTTGAAAAATTACCAAAAAATTGTACATGCAAAACCTTCTATAATAGCATATGTAACTTTCAAAAATTTCATTCTTGGGGATAATAATATGAATGTTAAAACTATTCAATGGGCACTAAATTGTTTCTCATTCACTCAAAATGTTAATCCACTTTCTCATAAGTTGTTCAATGCTTTCCTATTTGGAAAGATAATAAAATTGTTATGAATATCATCGCAAACTTGCCACCACCTTCAAGATCCTTGATCTGGATTGCCTTCATTTTTTTATTGTTTAAACATTTTAATAACTCATTATTGCACTGTTTCCGGAGATCTTCAGACACAATTTACTAGCACAATAACTTCAATATGCATATATTCATCTGTTTTCCGATTAATAACATCTAGTTCAAATGGTGGAGCAATTTTTTTAATGCAAGGTAATATGGCGTGTTCCGTTCGCAATTGCTTTTGTGTATCACGTAAATCTGAATCAACACAAGGTGGGGCAATATTTTCTCAGATTTGTGAATTTTCGGCTAGGTTTTGCGAAGGACAGAAATGTCAATCTTCTAATATGGGGATTCTTACATGGAATCATATGTCTCACATACCTGCCTCCTGGTTCAATCACCAATAATACAAACAGTGTTATATAATATGAAAAACTTCATCCAGACACTATGTTTAGCAGAGTACACAATGTTTATTGAATCAAGACTCATCCCATATACCTTTCTCTTCATATTTTTCATTATCTATTCTAGAACCAATAATCGATTCTCTGGTTGTATTTTTACATTAACTTCTTGGATCTGCTCATGTATGCCTAGTTTTGTCGATAAAAATTGAGAATAACTCAAAACATTATTTAATATCATTCTTCCAAAATGATTTTTCGCCGTGCTATGTATTTTGAGATTATCTATTTTTGCTTCCTGATGTAATTGGGGTTCCATTAAGTGATGAGGCAAAATGGAAAGATACTATTGAAAAGTATAACTGTTGAATGGTTGTTTGAAAGACTATTCAGTGCTGCTCAAGTACTTATGATTAGATACGCTGAGTATTTGTTTAATCCTCAGTCATCAACAAAACTAACAAGTATACCGAATGTAGCACTAAGTCAACAGATTATTTCCCAGGGCGTTTGTGTCGCAACTTTTTTGTAACTTCTTTTTATATCTACAAAATGGGATATTCCTAAATCAAAATAGAAAAGGTTGTGTAATTAATGAAATATTTATTAAGATTACCACAAGAATAAACCTATTCCACATTGTTATTTTTGAACTTCTCAATCGATATCTTATTCCTAAATTGAATATTATCCGAAATAATACAGGATAATCAATCAGTATTTTGGAAACAAAATACTTAGGATGGGAGGGAATAAATTTATATCCTCTATCATTTTTTTACAATTGGGATATATCATTTGGGATATTCTAGAAATTATGTTTTTGCTCTTCTTTTGTTTTTTTACACAGTTGCCTTTTGATTTGTACAAATCTCTTGGTGTGGGACATGACTCTTCATATGATGAGATTGAAAGTTCATATAATAAAATCAACAAAAGGATTGGAACTAGTTCTTTTCATAATCCCGACGGCTTATCAATAGAAAGCATCAAATTTGCTTATGAAACTCTAATCAATAGTGAATATAGAAGGATATATGATTTTTATGGATTTGAAGCTGTAAGCAAACGGAGGCATAATAATCGAGCGAATACGACATCACAATCACCAATACACAGGAAAATGAAGACACTTCAAACAAAAGTAGCTTTACCAATTTCGTACTTTTACACTGGATGTACCTATGAAATTGCATTTCTTAAAAGGGAAGTTTGTAGATGCCCCCACAGAGGATATATATGCGAAAAATGCTCTGGAAATCCGACTAATGTTGTTCCGTATTACTTTTACTTCCAAATTGCACCAGGAACCCCAGTCAATCATGTTTATATCTTCGAGAACATTACTGATTCTACAGAGTTATTCGGCTCAGGGAATGTAGAAGTTATGGTTATTGAAAAGCCTGATCAAACTTATAGAAGAGAAGGAAATAATTTAATTACCAAGATTTTTATTACTGAAGATGAGAATCATAATGGTTTTCACAGGAGGATAACCCTTCCAAATGGCAATAGTGTGTCTGTTAACCATAAGAAAAGGAAAGGAAATGTTATTATTGTTAAAAACAAAGGGTTTAATATCATTGGAAAGGCAAATGAGAGCGGGGATTTAATTGTACATGTTGAAATAAAAAGAGATAATAATTAAATGTTCAAAAGACACTGTTTTATTTCTTTCCTGTCTTTTTATCTGTGAGGTTCTCCTCAACTTTGGCTTGGAAGACCTCGGTATTCTTGAAAGATGAGTGATCCATAACAGCAGCGCCATGTTCTTTGTATTCAAGCTTTGTATCTTGAGGAAGTTCTAGAGAAGAGCAAAGGGCTGATAGTATTGAGCTTTTTACCTCGTCATTATCCCCTGTTCGATTCCATAAACTGATATAATCCTCTTGAAAACGAACGGACATTACAGCACCTAAAACATCAACAGGAAACTGCTCTCCTATTAAAGCTATGATCAACCTTTCCCAATAATATGATCCAAGGCCCTTTTTCAACCTAATCATCCATTTACCCCCTTTTACATTGTCCTCATCTTCCCAAATTGCCCTAATTCCATTTCTAAACAAATGATAATCTGTAGGAGGTTCAAGATCGTTTGGTCTTTTAAGATGGGAATAAATTCTCCAAAACCCTTCAACAGAAGAAAAGGATCCAAGTTGTTGTACATTCTCTTCATATTTGTCTTGTGATGAAGATCCTTGTACCTTATTAAACAGATAAAAACTCCATTCAGAAGCTAAAGGTGTTGATTGTTTCTTGATCATTTATATGTACTTCAATAATTAATTTCGTTTCTCATCAAGGAAAACACCATTAAATGATCCTAAAAAGAAAACTTTTTTGGGTATAAAATTGTTTTGTTTGTTGTGATGACCAAAGAGTCATTAGATTAACTATAATCGACCTTTTACAACATCAAGAGATTTCTAAAATATGTTTTACTTCCTTTTCCCTGAGCTATATTTGATTGTTTTAACCCTTCATTCAATTAGCTCAAAAATGCCTTTTTCTTACCGTTTAATCCTCGAAATTATTATTATGTTGTTTAATATTACCTTAAAAATAGTATTTTTTCCAATTTCAACAAAAAACATGATAATTTGCTTTTGTTACTAATTTTTGGCTTATTATAGTATATAATCTTGAGAAATTCCTAATTTTCCGTGAATCGATAATACAGAATCCGATTTCATCAATAATCCATATCATGAAATCATTTGTTCCTTCTCATTTGATGAATTAATGTGACACTTCATATGTGTTGGCTCGGGAATATCTTGTGTTATTTGTAACCAATTTTCATTAAAAAGTTCTTGAATCATCGATCAATGAACCTTTCTTTACCAGTATTTTCTAACATCTACCAATGATTATCGCTCATTGGGTTATTCTTATTAGATATATTAATAGAGATAACAATTAATGAAATAAATACATAGAATCTTTACTCATTGATGAATTCTTTGGCTTTTGTATCTACCAATTCTCAGTTCAATGTATCTTTGGAGGGCTGAATGTGATTCAGATTCTTTAACAGGCCTAGGTAATGAAGCTGATAGTATTTCAAACTTCTTTGCCAATCTATCAGCAGCTTTATATATAGGATGTGTGGATTGATTATAAAGTTTAGCGTTTTGCCAGATCTGCCTTACATCAGCTATAAATTCATTTTGATTTTGGTACTCTTTGTTATCTAGCTTCTCTTGAATAGTAAAAAAGCACATCGGTTTGATAACAATCGAATAATAATCTTGAGCTCCATCTGCTTCAGGATCCACTGGTTTAAAAAAGAAGAATGAATTCTCATCAGCTAAAATTTTCTGAATTATCCCATGATATGTGTCATATAATATGTCTTGATGATTCATTAAAGACGTTAAGAGCCGATTAACCCTTTTCCACAACTCAGTGATACAGTGAGTTAAGATGCTATTCAATGATCATTAAGTTTAGATTTACTTCAAATCGGGAATGAGAGCAGGGTTCGAAGTCTACTCATTATTGTTAATCCCATTAAAATGCTCCCCCAGATCAGATTTTGAAATTAATACAGATTGTATAACAAAGACCAATAATACCACCTCAGCTCTCCCATGATAAAAGTAAAGGTAGCTCCATTCAAATAAAGCAGCATTTCATTGCTATACATAGATAGTGTGAAATTGATATGAGAGAACCGAACAGCATTTGTTCTTTGTTTAATATATGGATATATTCTTGAGTACATTGTTTTGCTATCTAATTATGAATGAAATATTGATTCATCAAACATGAATCTTTGAAAGGGTTTTGTAAGGTTCTAGAAACTATTCAACAGATAAAGAGAAACTAGATATGAATCTTTTCGAACTATACTTGAATGTGAAGATAAAAACAAGTGCCATAATGAACAAAACAATAGATCTGAGAAGATGATTCAATAAATGAGGCAAAAATATGTTGGTATTCCAATTTTCATATAAAGATACACTATCAAAGTTCTCCCACCAACATGGCTGTCGCCTGTTCATCGCACATAAGCTCTGATCCACAGGAATCCCTTTTATTGAAAAATACAAACCAAGAACACCAAGGATTGAGGTTGATAAATACAAAATCATTAGAGTTATATTATGAAGAACAACAATAGAAAACAAAGTATAAGTACTATTAATAACCACAATAAAATAGCACAAATACACGAGCCAATTCGCAAATTCTGGGGCAATTTCAGAATAGAAGCCCAAAAATTCTTTCCCATCAGACATCGAATAAAAAACAAAGGAAAAAAATATCGATAATCCTGCAATTATTGAATCAAGAATCATACCAATGTATCCAAGAGCTATTATAGCCCATCCCATAGGCAAAGAAATCAACAGAACATCTCTTTCCTTTGGTTCCGTGGATAAAAGAAGCCTCTCTTTGTCGGACATATTTTAAACGTTCGAATAAAGTCTTTTACTCAGATGAAAATCGTGCTCAAGTGCCCAACAATCTTCTGTTTAGATGTTTCTACGATTTGTCCATCGCTGACGATCTCATTTAGGGCAGCATAGACCTGCGGCAGATTATATAATATGTGGAACTCAGTGATGTCACCAAAGTACTCTCTTAGTGTCTGGAAGAGGAAATCAAAGAAAGATATTACACTTATTTCATTGGCTTCTTCTTCAATTCCTGCAATACAATATATAGCCAAGTATCTCTTATATACTATTTTGATTTTTCCATAATAAAAGCAAAACGACATTTGCTCGTTTCTGGCAACACACTGACGGATTATTTCGCTTTCTATTTTTTGGCGGTCTTCAATTGTAGGCCTTTCCCCATAATACTGGGCAACGCGTGTCTGGCCGTGCCTATTTACAATCAAAAAGAACTTGATCATTACAAATGATGAATGGGCAAAAAAAGACTAAAATAATTCTATTATTTATTTAATCATTCTTAACAATTTTCTTTTTTGAGCTGTATTTGGGCTAATGTCACTTATTATAGATCCAGAATCAGGATTATGTTGAGCATAATTTCTAATATACTTCAACATCTCATTAGAGGCCTCGTGATCAATAGAAAATTCCTCTGAATAATATGATGTTTGAAATACTCTAATGAATGTTCTGAATACGAATTCTTCGATGTTGTCTGGAGGTTCATCATACTCAGTGGATTTAATGAGAATGTTGACAATTTCCGAATTGAATTCAGTATCTTCTTTGAAGGGGAAATCATCTATAATTTGCTCTATTTGATATTCTTCAACAAATTCGGGATTTCTAGCAATTTCAATGAGAAGGATTAGCAAAAATGGTTTCATCAATGCCTGATGATCACTATCTTCTGATGATTCATATACAAAATCATATATATTCTGACTAGTACCAGCAATTCTATCTAAATTAATGCTTGATGGATACCGATATAACAACAATGCTGCAGTTTTGATAAGAGGAATGTAATTCAAATCCCCAGATATATCATCAAACCTCTCAAAATATACAAGGAATGTAGGCATTATAGTTTGTATAGATTCATCACTGGCCATTCCTTTATTTAAATATTCGGACATTGGGTATAAAAGTAAATATATATTATCTGGTAAGCAATTGTTGAAAGCACTACAAAAAACACTAAACAAATATGCCACTTTGTAATGTCTTGTTCTAAAATATACTTCATAGAAATGATAAACTTCATATTCATTAGAGTTAAGGTGATAATAAGGAAGGCCTTTATATGCAGGTATTTGTTCGCCTAATCCTAACATGGCAATTTTATACAGTAGTTCTTCATCAATTGATGATCTCTTCATTATTTTCTTCACAGCATGATAAATGCTGGAAATTGATTTTTTATCTTGAATCGACAGTAAACAATTATGCAATACTTCTAACAATCTATTTGCAAATGATAAATCCAATGATTTTGAATATGTTATTACCATTTGGCAGGCAATTGTTACCATTTTTTTGCTCATGCTGGATAATAAGGTAATAATAATCTTGTGGGATTCATCTTTGAAGAGAGGCTTAATTCGAAATAAATACAAACTTACAGCAGCATCACAAATGGTAATGTATGATTTCTTTTTAATTCCATTACTTAAGAAAACAGAATAATACTTCTCAAAAAGCTTTTCGTATGATTGGATCAAATTATTATTCCAATATTTAGATGCAATAGCTGAGAACAATCCGGATGAGGATAATTCATCTGGTGATAAAGAATCAAATTCTTCCATTATTACTTTCATACCTTCTTCATAAATATCTTCAGTGAAAGTAAGATCAAAGTCACCAATAGATGCAAAAACAACTAAACACATTAGGCGTTCTTCCCTGTTAACATCTTTTTGTCTCATTCTTTCAAGTACTTCCCTTTTACAACGCTTAACCAATTTATTAACTTCATTTATTTCTCTTTCATCCTCAGAATACATAACAGACATGATAAACAATATAATCAAATTATAGCAAGATTCAATATTCTCTTTTTTTGCAGAACTTCGCAGATTTAGTACTTTATCAAGCATGAATTGTGTTTGATATGAAGGATCTTCCAGAGCAAATCTTAAACTTTTAAAACATATCTTAACTTCTTTATGAGTACCCATTGATACTACAGTGAATAAAAAGTCAATGATTCTTGGATCAATTGTAGAAATAACACAAGACAGTGAATGAAAAAATGAATATGATAGCATACACGCAACTCCCCTTAATTCCGTGTTCTCAATAAGCTTCAAAATCACTAATTCCACTTTATCAATCGACTCTGGGATAGAATCGAAAAACTGAGGAAACAATACATAGAACAAAAACGATGTACAAAAAACTTCTTCATTGCTGAGTCTATCAGATATAAAATTATAAATTTTTTTCAAAGAATTCATCTCGATAATGCAAAACGAGCAATAATCAGCCCAATTGCTCAGTTGTGAAAATGTGAGTGGAATCGATTGAAAAATATCATAAATAGATTCTAAAATACTTATTAAATGCTTTTGTCCGAAAAAAGGCAAAAATCCAATTATTGCAGGCAGGTATTTCAGTTTTTCATGATGGGTCGATTTTGGTTTCCTAAATTCATTAAATATCTGGATTATATACAATGTTTCATCCTTTGTTTCAGATTCTATACAATAATCATTTATAACTTGGGTTACCGAAGTAATAGTTTTCATCTTACCATTTGCAAGCGGGATTGTTTCTTTCCAAAGCTTATCTATATTTATTCTACGCGTAGAATTCGAATTACAAAATATTTTTTCCCGCAAATATCTAGCAATTTGGTCTACTGTATCTTTCACACCCATTGTATTTATTTATCAAACAAGGCTGAGTACCATTTTTGCAATTGGCTCAATGAATCACAGCTACTAGTCTTCCATTTTCTTATTTCGTCCGATATTATTGCTTCGAATCTATCAAACGAGGGATTGATACCTGAAGCAATATTGAAAAGATTGTTACGAAATTTCTTTTCAGAAATCCTTGTTTTCATTGTTTGAACCATATTTTCTAAGCATTTAATCCTTCTTTTAAGAACAGGTACAATAGAAACATGTCCATGGGATTCTTTTTCGTCTTCAGCAATTATTTCTTTATGCTTAAGAAGTGTTGCCAGCTGCTTTTCTTGAATATTATTAATTTTTTGGGAAATTTCTTCAATATCATTGTTTAAGCATTCAATAGAAAACATGTCATCTTCTATTAGCATCTTCAAAGAATTCTCATATCTAATTTGATCCAATGATTCGAAGTCAACTTCGATAAGCCTTTTATCAAATAAGGGATCGCTCCAACTACACATGTGCTGAGTTGGGGGACTGTTTGTATTATCTGATTCATTAAAACTGATTTCACCTATTTCAAGATCTAAATCATTTTTCATTTTTTCTAATTCTTCAATTCTATAAAATAATTGTGAATTCTCTTGCACAATAATATTCTTCATCTGGATCAGGCCTTCTTTTTGACTTAGAATCTGGTTTATGTCATTATTAAGCAATTTTTTTCGTTTTTCATTTTGTATTACCATTTCTTGATTATGTATCAATTCCCAATCATCCATTTTCCCTTCTTCAAAACAATGTCCATGATTATGCAGCAAAAATACAGCATTCATTGAATGATCAATCCTACAATCAACCATAGTAAAGCGATTCATTAGTAATGTTATTGATGAAATCAAAGCTTTGTGATGATTTTTCATTTTGCCAATTCTATCATCTAATCTCTCCCTTTCATATTTTAAATCAGATATTTTGGCTTCTAAATCAGATAATTCACTTTTTGTTTGGTAAAATTCATCTTTTTTCTTCTTCTTCAAGATAATAGATGCATCTTTAAGTGATTTGATTTGTTCTGATACTTCTGTTAGATTAATGGCATGCTTATCTAATTGAATCTGATATGTATTAATGGTGTTAATAATATTTGAAACTTGTCTGGTATACCAATCAATCATTTGAGGGTATTTTTGCTGAAGCCTCATAATTGCATTAGATGCAATAATATCATTTCCATAAATATAACCAGAGTCATGCTGTTCTTTAAGATGCTTCTCTTGTTTTTGTAACAATTTGTTTCTTTTTTCTTTTTCTATATCAATCTTTTTTATTTTCATTAATAGTACTTTTGATTGATTAGTCAGTTCTTCAAACTTGATATTCAACAAATCAATTTCATTTTGTATTGATTTTGTAAGTCTTCGTTTGTTATTTTGCACCCTATTTTTGTATTTGCAGAATATTTCTTTCTGTTCATTCGAAAATTCCTCTAAAAATGCAACTCTTTCTTCATAACTATTAATTCCATTCTGAAGATCATATAGTTTATTATGATTGCCATGTAATATCGCTTCAAATCCAATTTGATTTATTAAATATTGTTCAAATTCATTTCTTCCTTGTAATAATGGACCCTTTCGAAGAATTGACATTATACTGTACGTTTAGAAGAGATTTAACATTTGTTAGTTTTAATAATACAACAAGAGCTATTTTGATTAGAACCCATAATTCCATTCATTTTCATTGCAAAACGGGTTTAGGCCGAAATGATAATCTCTTTTCATTTCATTAGGCGGAGATACTAAGGATTCGGTAAAATCTGTGTCATTTGGATTGCTTTTCATCTCAAAAGGCATACAAAATCCATTAATTTCGCAGCTTTCTGTCTCATTATTGGATTTTGGAAAAACTTTTTGAATGATTGGCATCACAATTTGTCTGCTGATACGGTGGGAAGGTGAAATCTGAATGGGTGTTCGATCTGAGCATCTAATAGTCCATTGTCTGAGCAGAATAGGGTTATGAAGGAGTGATGGGAGAGATCCAAGAAGAACGTTTTTTGATTTTGATTTTGCTGATACATATCCAAGTTGCTGGAAGCTATTATTAATAGATGATTTGCACCTGCATAATAGGCATTTCAATTGACGAGTATTGACGCAAATATACTTTCCAACTTTTTTAATACCAGCTACAATAGCACGTGCTTCTTGATTTTTCTTCCTAGATTCAACAAAAGTAAGTACTGCTTGAAGATCATTAAATAATGATGCCGGCTGTCTTTCTTGATTATTGTTACAATGACTTTTTGCAAAACTGTTTCTCATATTCATATAATCAATTTTCTCATCACACCCAAGACATTCCCAATATAAAACAGGAACTTGGAGAACTTTCATTGTGTCTTCGTTACTGGAGGGACTTTCCATTTACAGAGTATAAAGAATTGAAATCTCTTACGGCTTTTTCTTAAAAATTATCGTTTTATATTGAAATCAATAATACTCTAAACGCACTCAGAATCCTCATCCATTGAGAAGTCATCATCATCAGAAGATTGCACATTGAACATGCCAGATAAATCATACTCGGTATTTGAATTTGGATATATAACCAGGTCCTCACAGAGAACAGACAAATGAGATACAATTTTGCTCTGAATATTAATTCTATTCAAGCCTTTGCGGATGATAACTTGGAGGTTCGCGACTTTGGCTGAAGTAAAACCAGTTCTTTTTTGAATTTCGATTATTTTTGCTGTAAGGGAGGATACTTTTGTAAGGGTTTCAATAGAAGGAATAAGCATTCTTTGGATAATCCTAATTGATACCTCAACACATTCATCAAAATCATTATAAAATAAAGATACTTTTCCTTCGAAAATTTGGCATAAAACGAAAACCATTTCTTCTGCTATCTCTCTAGCTTCAATTTGTTCAATCAATGTATTAATTTGGGGATAAAATTTTTCAAATTCATTGGTTTGCAGTGATAAAAACAAAATCAGCCTCCAATTAAACCCAGGTTCATTTGGTTTAATAATTTCACGGATACATGGTATTCCTAAGGGAAAAATATGTGGATCACTACATAAATCACTTATCATTTTTTTCATAGAAAAAAAACAAGCAATCTCAAAAAGTTTAGCTTGTTCAATTCCGATGTGATAACCAAATATAATAATTCGGCATGCTAGCCCCACATCATTGACATATTCAAATAATGGAGAAACAAGTTCATCAAATAATAATACATTTTTCGAATAACCAGAAAAGGTGATAATTAAATCAAATATCCTGCAACAAAGATTAATGTTTTCAATGAAAACACTTTTATTCTTCAAAATATCGATTTTTGTGGATTCGGATAGCATGTTATGGCATACTGATAATGCTCTAATAATTAAATCAGAATTCACCCTATTATCTAAAAACATAGATTTGCTGGTAAACCAAAATCTATAATTACAATTTGACTTGATAAATAAAGAATATAAGTTATTAACAACAATCACTAATAGCGCGATATCTCTAGGAAAAGAAAAATCAAAATGCATCAACAATGATAAGGAAAACATAGGAGAAAAACACTCATAATTATGCCAATAATGATCATCCATTTTATGAATTCCATGTAATCCGAAAAAGCAATTAATTGATTCAATAATAGAAATATAATATTGAACTATAGGGCATTGTATCCCATAATACTCAATTAATGGATAAAAAAATGTCTGAATAGTAACCAAACTCTCAATATTCGAATTGGTAAGTTTTGTTTCCGCCTTCCCTTCTTTAATATAAGCATGAAAGAACCCAGGAATACAAATACCAAGAGATGATAAATCTTTAATATTTAATAGAAAACAGTCATTCGAATATTTGGGCTTTTGCGTTATCAAAGAATAGAAGCCTTGAGAATTCAATAATAAAGACATTTGCAACAAAATATCACCATAAATACTTCCTTCATTGCTATGGGACACATTTTGGAAATTAATACAAAACTGAGGATGATTGGAAAAAGAAATAATAGTTTTCTTTTTAGCTGGACTTAAAATATTATAATGATTCATCAGCAAATATAAAACTGAGAATACTTTTATAAAAAATTGTGGTCTAATACATATTTTCACAATATCTAAAAAACTGCGTACCAATGACGTTTTCATTAGCAAATAGTTTTGCTTGAATGCTTTGACAACCCATATAAATAATTGGTCAGATTCAATAAATCCATTTCTTATCATATGGAAAGCAGTAATGATTCCTGCATGAATATAGTTTTGTGAATGATGAAAGAGTCTCTTTTGTAAAGATATTATTACATTGCTATTATTTTCCTGTGCAATCAAAGAAATCAAACTGCACATTAAATGTAATGATTGAATTTTTGAATTTCCAATCTGTGATATGGATTCATCTAAAATGGGTAAATGAGGTAACAAAACTGATGAAGGTAATTTCAAGATTGTATCACTGCAAATAGAAAGTATAAATCCAGTTTTTGTAACCATAAAACCAAATATTTCGGAAAAAATTATTCGTGAATATGTTGAAAATGAGTGATATATGCTTATTAAAATATCTGAAACACTTCTTTCGATAGAGAGGTGGAGGTATTCAGGCGGATTAAATAAAATATACTTAATAAAATTCATGTGATGATATATTAAATGCTGCATACAAGCAAATTTAGACGAATTCAAATAGTTGATAATATTTTCAAAGAGTTTTCTTTGGTATGAAGCCGAATCCCAAAACAATTTGTGCATCTTGTTTTGAGTCTGAAAATGATTTGTTCCTATCAAAAAAAGATAATAGTCATATATTTCCCAATCAGAATTATCAGATATGGTTTTAATCATTTGTTTCAAGAATCGATTGGATCCATGCTCAAAAGATAAATAGACCTCCTCTTTCTGAGAAAAATCAAGAATATACCTCATTTTCACAAAGAATTCACTCACATTTGATGAATCAGCGCAATAATATGAAAAAGATATTAGGCCAGATAGTTCTTCAGAATCAAAAGAATCTAAAAAAACAAGAGAAATGTTGAATGCTTCCTTTTTCATTTTTGAATCCAAGTCAAAAGTCATTAGGGCCCGAATTAAATCCTTCCCTATAGACAAATTCCCTTCATACATCTTTAAAAATGTATCTTTGAGATAAAAAAAATCTTGGGACGAACAAAATAAAATACTCGGCAGAGATTCAATTACAAATTCTGGAAAACTCGTTGTTAACAACAAAGATTTCACCAACTCTATAATCCCCTTGGTAGAAAAATACTTCTCCCTAAGTTTCACAACCAAATCTTCTGTCTCAGACCTGTTGAAGGAGGAAAAGTCCTTTATCGCTCGATCCAAAATTGCCCACCAATTTCCCTGTGGGTTTTGAATCTATTGCTCCGGTTGTCGTTCGTAAAGTATTTAAAAACAATATAATCTATTTGAAAGAAATGGCCGAATGTAAAACATATATTCTGAAGTAATTGTAACACAATAGTAAAAGTGGCTTATTTATACTATGAATAAAATAGGATCGTGCTCAGTAATATTTCCTGACGCTTATAATGAGAGAGATATTGTTCCCTCTCTTGAAGTTTTATTTGAGAAAGGATATAGTTTAGCTCCTGGGCTAAGTAGCGGTTTTTGGAACAATATGAGATGCACCCAGTTTATTAGAACGGTTTTTATATATATTCTTGAAAGAATCAGCAAGGATTCTGTTAAACCAAAGGGGAAAGATAACTATATATTCCCAGCTCATTTAGAGAACTGTCTTCTGACATTGATTAACATTGTCTTTTCTGACAAATACACTGTTGCTGAAGCTGCATGGAAACCCCTATTTGAATCATTTTTTATGTTTAGAGATGCCAATTTGTCGCAAGTTGTTCTGAAACTGCAGACAAATTTAGAGGGATGCCTAACTTCATTCAAAACACATCTAGATGATATTGTTGTTGATCATAAAAATCGAATTCTGAACGACGCCATTCCAATCCATGTTTTTATGTACATTATTCGATATTTACACAATAACCCGAAAGCACTTAATCTCTTTTATGCTGGGATGAAATCCAGGCTTGAGATAGTTAACTCAATCTCCGAATCTATCATTATGCTTCACTTATTGAATGTAATTGCTACTCTCTTTCCTGGTTTTTCAAAGTATTATATGTCATTAGTTTTACCATCCATTTCTAATTACCTGGCTAAACCTGCCCCTGTTTCTGATATTGCTCAGAATGTAGGCCACAATATAGAAAAAGAGTTAAACTATTCTGGGTATATGTATTATTCTCATTTATATTCTCTCTGTTCAACAAATATGGCTTTTGATGGTGCTATTCCCACTCTCTTTGATCAGAAATCCACTAGTTTTACAAATTTCTTATTCTCTCGTTTTTCCAAGTTTAATAGTGTTCAATCCTGTTTGGTAAATTATGCTCAATACATGGTTAAAAATCAGCTAAGATCATCCAAAGAGATCACCCAGGATAGAGCAATTTCTATTCTTAATGGATTGACTTTTGATGAAGAAGGCATGCAGAGTATTAAGGCAAAGTATAAACTTAAAGATGATATCCCCCTTGGAGAAACAATCGACCCATCACCAATGGTTCCTGCAATACTTCCTCTTCGACTTTGTCGTTTGTCTTTTGCTTTTCAGCCTAATCCAGCCATGCTCACTGAAATTGAGGGAGGGAAGTATCTATTTACATCACCTATGCAGATGATCCTAGACAAAGCTTTTCTATCTCAAATTAAAGAAAGGATTGTTGAATTAAATGATCAAACTTCAATAGTCAAACAACCTGTTATAATAGCAGGGGATGATTATGTTATATCTAATATTCTTCAAGGGCTGTACTCTGCTTTTTTGGGATCTCCAAGAGATTTTTCCAGAATTGCATTCAAATTTTTCTTAATCCCTATTAATCGAGAAAGCGTTAATGAAGTATCCAGATTTATTGGGAAAAATGACCCTGTATATCGGCTTTTTATGGAGAACTCTTTTGATTTAGTTTCATCTATTGGACCTACTCACAATGAAGAATCAATGGTTTCTTTCCCAACAATTGTCGAAAAAGAATCAAAATACGACCACAATATTTGGTTTACTGATCCATCGCCAACAAACATATTCCAATTTAGCATTCAACATTATGTACAATTTGCCAATCATACAATGGGTGTAAATGTTTGGGTATGCGAAATGATATTTGAAGCAGATCCAACAAAGAAAGTTATAATGCCATGGATTACATCTGTTCACATTGGTAATCAATTTTGTGGTCCAACACTTGTCCCATCCCCGAAGCTATCCACCAAAGTCCTTCCTACACTCACTGTTAAGGAGGTGATGAACAAGGAGGAAACATTCGAAAAATGCAAGCTCCGTTCACTTTCTATATGGAATATTGGTAGTGAAATGAACCTTAAGCCTTCTGATCAATGGCTAATAGCTGAGTGGACACCAGAAAAATTTGCATTAAAGGACGAAAAGAGATCCAAATTCGCCAACAAAATCACATCTAAGTTGATTACAGAATTAACTTTTTCTGCATGTGAGAAGAAGCCATCTTTCAAATGCCTGATAGATCAAAGAGAGTTTGGACCCCTTAGACAGTTGAAAATATACAAGTTGATGGATCCAACAAACCCAGGGATACAACTATCTTTGAATTTTGCAAGTTTTATGAACTCTCCTATATAAAACAACTGCGCGTTTAATCATTTTTTTATTGTATCTTTTCAAATCATGGAAAATGGTGATTTGTTCAGAACACTAAAAAAATGTTTAATTAATAATCAAATTGATGAGGATTTTTGTTTATTGGTTAATAGATTATCAATGAAGTATCCATTTAATTCCAATTCATTAGAAAATCTGAGTGAAGCAGAATTGTTAGTTGTGTCGTATAATTTGATAAATGAAAAGAGAAATAAAGGAGAAAATGAACTAGAAATATCTGATAGTTGTTCTACAGATTTCCTTTTTGATGGTAATGCAACTGTTGATGGGATTTTTGATCAACAATCCATATCTAAATCATCCCAAAAAAACTGCGAATTGACTCTTGATCAACCGAAGGTATTGGCAGGGATTTCAAAAGTATTTGAGATTCCAGATTTTAGTGACTTTGATGAATTAGTTACCAAAATATATAAAAAGCTAGGGTTGAAGAATAATGGTAATAGTATTATCCAAGAAATAGAATATGAACGACTTTCAAAACAGAGAATCCTTTCTTCTATATACCACCATTTTGGGATTCAAAAGAATGAAGTGACTCCAATTACATATATTGAGAACAAAGTGAAATTACAGATATATCTAGATATATTGTGTTCTTTAAAGAAAAGATTTTACATTGATCCAAGTGTTATTGATATTGATGAGGCATTAGACTATGTTGAGAATTTTTTTGAATCTATTTTGGTTGATATCAAGGATATATTTTCTTTGTCGAAGACAGTTAAATGGCCTGATGTTTCTAGAGTACTTTTAAAGCAGATTCATAAGAATTCGAGAAGAATCAATAGAGATTTGGATAAAGCATTTCAATTTCAAGCAATAGCTTCATTTTCGGTAAATGAACCAACTTCCAGAGATGCATTAAAAGAAGAACTTTTATCTTTGAAAAATCACAGAGATGAATTAATAAGTAATCTTGATGATTGCAAACTTACAATGGCAAAACTTTCTCAACAGTGTCATCTAATAAAATCAAAATGCAGGATGAAAATTGAAAAGTATAAACACAAAATAGAAGTATTCAAAGAAATGACTACTAAAAAAAGAGGTCAAAATAAAAGATCGAATGTCATTCAAGGATTGATGAAAGATAATAATGAAAATGGAAATATCTCTGATAATAGTTTATATTTTCAGATTGAAGCATTGAATCAAACTATAATGAACCAAGATGGTGAAGAATGTGATCTTAATAGCTCAATGGCTCATCCTGTTTTCTCTAACGAGGTTTTTAATCAAATAATGAATGAAGTGGAGAATCAGAGCACAGAGATATCCAATCTTCATCAACAAAGACTGAACCTAATAACGTTGTTGTCTCAAATGAATGGATTGTTTAATGAATATCAATCATTACATGAAAAGAATAATGAAAAAGAAGACGTTTTATTTGAAGATCCGATTGGAAAAGATACAAATGAAATTGATCTTCCATCAATCATTGAGAAAATAGGTTATGAGCATTATATAAAGGATCATGTTTTATGTGTTATGAAACTATCACACTCAAATGAATCTATGCCAACAAAAATTTTTGGTATTTTCGAGTATTTATTTAAACAATTACAAAACCTAACAGAACAGGCTGACGCATTATTGAAAAATAGATCTGAATATCAAATCAAAATGCTACTTTTTGACAAATTATTTTCATTTTTGAGCAGGCAAACAACATTGCTCATGTTTTTGTCTAGTAATGAGACAGATTGTATTGATGATAAATCAATGGTGATTAAATGCTTGAAACGAAATATTGAGTTTATATCGTCTTTTCCTGGTGATTTTATTGAAGAAAATTCTTTAAAAGATATTTTAAATCTGAATCTGGGGTATGATAGTGTGATCAGATCCATAAATTCGCTTTTAGAATTATTTTTTGGATCCTGTTCAGATGAGAATGATGCTGTTTTTGTGTTCATTAAGCAACTCTTATCAATAATGAATGTTTTAAGGGAGTATTCTTCAAAATCAAGTTCTCAATTAATGAATAGTTCAAATTACATTGCTATTTTAGAGAATTCTCTTAAAGAAGCTAGTGAACTTGTTTTGAAACTGAGGAAAGAAAATGATAACTATCGAGAACAGATTCTAAGTCTTGAAGATGAAAAGAATGAACAATCAATAAGGCAAATCAATAAAATTTTGTGTTTATTGAGATCAAAGATTACTCAACCTGAAATTCTGAGTTCTTTGATTGCCACAATAGAATTAATTAGAAATGAATCAGTTGTGATTGAGTGTTCATCAAATCAGTATAATGATTTTCTCCTTGATGAACTATCTTTTCATAAGAGATCGCTTAATGAAGCCGAAAAAGAGATTAAGCTCCTTAAAGATACAAATAATGAAAGTATTACAACAATATCTGAATTGGTTGAAGCGAAAGGAAAACTTGAAAAACATATTGATGACTTAACATTAGAGTTGAATCAATCACGAGAAATCAACCAGCAAATGGAAACTAAGTTCTATAAAATTAAAAACGCTTTTCGGAAATTGCGAAGTGAGACCAAAGAGCAAGTTTTAATCAATTCTCAAGCAGAAATTTCTGGATTGATATTTGAATATGATAAAAGAATCGAATCATATAATGAGCAAATTCTTAAGCTAAGGAAACAGCTTGAAGATGTTATTAGTTCGAGGGATAGTTCAGTATCAATGATGTCTAACTCAATGAATGTAATAGTGAATCAGAAAGAACAGCAATATAAGAAGTACAAAAAAGCAATAGAACTCAATCAGCAACTTCAAACTCACATTGATGAAAAAAATTGTTCAATTATTCAAAAAGAAGTTGAGATTCGGAAGCTTCAATCAGTGATTCAAAAATATGAATCTTCTTTCCAACAGGAACTTGAATCCCAAACAACAGCTTTAAAACTTTGGTACTCGGATCATCATGATACAATAATTGAAAATCTAAATCGCGATCATTCTTTTATGACCCAAGAATTGATTTCGGCTGTATGCTCAGTGTTCTCTGATTATTTCAATATTTCTCAGCCTTATACAAAGAATTCAATGATTTCTATGCTTCACAAATTGAAACAAACCGTTCAGATACAAGATTCAAATAAACTTAGGTTAAAAGATCTTGAGAATCAAATGAGAGAAATTAGGGTAATTGCTAGCATTCCTCCAGGTGCTTCAGTTGTTCCTTATATTGAAAAACTTGTAAACCATGTAAAGTAAAATAACCGTCGTCACTTTTTATAGCAAATGATCCATTTTGTTCTAGTGTTCAACAGACAAGGAAAGACAAGGTTGACAAAGTGGTACGAACCCCAGACCAAAAAATCCAAGGACAAAATCATTAGAGAAGTCACCAACTCAATATTATCAAGGCCCACCAATTTCTGCACATTCATTGAATGGAGAGATCGCAAGCTTGTTTACAACAGGTATGCCTCATTATATTTTGTAATGTGTGTAGATGTTAATGATAACGAGTCTATGATGCTCGATGCAATCCACTTTTATGTTGAGACACTTGATGCTTTCTTCGGAAACGTCAGAGAGGTTGATATTATTTTTGGTTTCCACTATGCGTATATGCTTCTTGATGAAATTATCCTCGCTGGGGAGTTTGTTGAAAGTTCCCGAGTAAATCCAATTCAAGCTCTTGTTGATCAAAGGGAAGCTATCCTTGCTGAACCAGGCAAAGCTTTCGAACTTTAACAGTAAAATCTTCTCAATGATTTGTTTTTATGATAATTTGAGACTGATTCCTGAGATGAATTTGCTCTTAAAATGTATGTCATAAGAGCCATTTGTATCAGAGAATGTTGTATGCAATTTCAACATGGATATTTATGATGTTTTTGGAGAATATCTACATTTTCTGGCAATGGTTGGGTGATAAATGTTGACATAGTATCAATGTATTTGAAAACAACATTAACAATCATCTTTTGAATAAACTCACTGAGAATAATATTAGAGAAGACAATGATTCATACTAATTATGCCACTCAAAAAGAGACTATTCATTGATCTTATGAAGATGTCATTTGTTCTAATCAAATATTGAATTAGAGAGAAATCTGCATTTTTTTCATACTCTTTCATTTACCCTGTATTATTTAATAACCAACAAAATAAATAGATATTGTACTTTTTCACTTCAAAAGAGAACAGTCTTTTACAGTGTATTTTGTAAGCCAAATAAGTATATTCTATTTCAATTATTACACTGCCAATCAATTTTACCAATTAATTTACATTTTTTTCAATACAAATCGATTATTTCTACATTTTGTAAAAAATTATCGTCAGAGGTTTGGTTTGGCCTTTTGCATGTCGAAGGTATCACTTCGAGTACGTAAATACATTGTTAACAAGCTTCTTGACCGCAAGCAATTTGTTGTTGATTTAATTCATACAGGTCTTGCTGCTCCAACAAAGGAAGATGTCAAGAAGAACGTTGCCTCTGAGTTCAAAGCCGATCAAGATCTTGTCGTAATTTTTGGCCTTAATACCAAATTTGGTGGCGGTCGCACTACTGGTTTTGGTTTCATTTATGAATCAAAGGATGCTATGATGAAAGTTGAACCAAAGCACCGTTTAATAAAGATGAAATTGGCAGAGAAGAGCAAGTTGACACGCCGCATGAGAAAGAATGCCCGCAAGCAAAAGGTAAAGGTGTGGGGTGCTGGTATCAGATCCGCCAGACATAAGACACGCAGGCAACAACGCAAAGAAGAGATGGGTACCCAATAAAACACAAGATTTTCCTATTTTTAATGTGTCTATGAAGAAAGGGTATTCAAAGAAATGGAAAACTGAGTTTTGTGATGGAGCTGAGATGCTCATTCGAAATTCTGGTCATCCATTGACGATTTGTGATCTTTTTGATATATATTCGAGATTTGGAAAAAAGATATGGTCCAAAGAGATGATTAAAGGACTATCAGAGGATTTATTGAAAGATGATCGGTTTGTTGGGATTGAAAAAACAGTTCCGGGTGGAAAACCAGTTCGGTTGTTTCCTGGTCGTCATTATGTGAGCCAAACAGTGTTTTTTGATCTGAAAGAGTTTTCAAATGACTCTGATAAGAGAACCACTGATTTGATGAACTTTCTTATTAATAGCAATAGGGATAAAGATACGAAAAAGATTAAAGCTAATCAAAAGGTTGTTTGTGCCAAAACAGTGCCTAAGAGAAGGATCATTAAAGCAAAGGGACTGATATATCCGATTTTTCACATGTATTTGGCATCTACATTTCGAGACAAACCCTTTACTGTGGAAAGTGCTCTTTACTATATGCCATATGATTTGGTGATTAAGATTTTGCATATTAATGATAAGTCGAATATTTTAAATAGATATCCAATGATGAGGCATGTAATATTTGGGTGTTTTCCTCGAGAGCCATTTGAATATAGTGTCTGTTTTGCTGTTCTTAGACAACTCATTTTAAAGCTTCACCTCAAATATAATGAAATTATTCAAATGCCTAAAGGTGAATATCATCTAAGGAATGGACCAATTTTGGTAGATCTTTTTAATAATTATATGATTAGATGTGATTTATTGTTTAATGAAGGAATATTGCTTTTCTGGAGGATAAAAATGATTATTGATATGATGATAACTGATATTTTAGCTTTAGACCATTGGATTTGCTGTTTTTCTTATGGATCAACATTGAAGCATTTACCAACATGGATTCCCAGTATCCTCAAGTATTCTTACACAATTAGTTTAGACCCTGATGATTTTGTGAGAAAGTTGGGAATGGAATACATTTTTGTTGAAAGAACTATAGCTCAACAAGACAATACCAATAGTATTATTAATAAATTGTCTGAATTTTTCTCCACAAAAACATTGTTGTTATCTGAAGAAGCCTTTTCTCCAGAAGGTTTTTGCTTTCTGTTTAATGAATATGATTACTTTGGACCCAACATCGCTATTAATTCGATTTCTCAATCATTTATATCCCGTTTTGGTTTCTTTTGTGATGTTAAAATCAATTGGGAATCTATTTATGGAAAAATATCCAATGTTACTGAATATAGTTCTAGTAATATCTTGAAGAAAACGCACTATAATAGAATTAGACAAAACAATGAATATGTTTCTGCCTTCAAGCACTGTGTTGCATATAATTTATTTTGTGCATGTGAATTAAGCAACAAACTGCTTTCAAGTGATCAAGTAGAAATTATGGAAACAAGTTTTATTCGAATGAAACAACCTTGGATAATTTCTAACAGACTTTCTTCATATATGTCAATTCTTTTGGTTAGACTCATTCAGTTTTTTAGGTATTCAATATCATATTACTATAATGGTTTCCCTGACTCATTTTTATATTTTGATATCAATCATATACAAAAGATGACATATTATTTATTTTTAATTGGTTGTATCAAAAGCAAGACCTTCACAAATGAAATTGGATTCCAGTGGGATTCAAAAAGATATCCAAGGTTTTGTCACAATACAAATTACCTAGAAGCATTTAACACAATTTGTGATATTATGGATTATTCATACTATCATTCAACAAATTATTGTTCAAGATCTAATAGTTCAATCATTGTGTTTAATTTCCCGAATATTAGTGTGGAGGCGACTGCTGAAAGACTGAAATCATTACCATTTGAAAATGAAGAACCAGATTTTTTAGAATACAAGATAGTAACATTTTTTTTGCCTTTCTTAAATAACTTTGAAATCCCTCATGTTCCTGAAGAGATAACCAACCCTATTCCCATTTCTCAATTTGATATCATATCCCATATGAATGAATTCTCAAGAATTATATCACATATTATCAATGATTATGGAAAGAAACTTGAATCTCACAAACATCTGATTTTTTTAATTTACTATATTATTTCCGTCAGTGGATCAGAAGGTATTTCTTTCAATGATTTAATTGAAACTTTTTGCAATACTAATGATTACTATGTCCTCATTATGAATATTATTGAATTATTAGATACTTTTTTGTTTATCCATGTTTTACCTTCTTTTAAATTTTCTCTCCAAATAGTCTCATCTTATGTCGCTTGCTATAAAAAATCTTCAGTATTTCATGATCTTTATGATAAAATTGATGACCAATATCTGAATTGTGTTTACCTTGATTTATATCAGCTAATATTGTTTAATCCCGGATTAGAGTTTCTGGAAATTGGACAAAAATTTCGAATCATCCCACCTATTGATTTAATTAAAATCTTATCAATAATGGAATATGATGAAATAATATTTTTTATTGAAGATGTTGAACATAGCAGCATTACTGAATCCTATTCTGAACTCATTCATATGCCAAATTATTCATTTCTATTTGAAATATTTCTTTTCATTAACAATCCTAAACATATTCGTGTCAAAAGGAGGTACTATCCAACAAAAAACTCTGAGAAAAACCTGGTGTATTTAAAAATATAGTATATAAATTAGAGAAAATCCAAACCCTGTAGTTGATTGATGATATAAAATATTAATTCAAAGTTATAAAGCGATACCACCTTTTGAAAGAATTATTTAGTCGATTCGACAGTTTTGATCATTTCATTTTTTGAGATGAAAAACAGCGAAGTTACAGGCGGGGAAAAAAATGGACAACTGGATGTTATTAGTTTGTTCAACACGAAACCTCATGAGAATATTGAAGGATTATGTCGACATTTTAGGATGGAACCCACTCCACGTAATATTGCACATCTATTGCATTCTATTAAGGGATTAAATGGCCAACAAATAGGAAATTTTTTGGCAAGAAGAGGGAGTGAGGATATCCTGAATGAATATTTCATGAAAATTGATCTTATGAAACCATTTATTGATGCATTGAGAGTAGCACTCGGCGGTCCAATGGTTTTGCCGGGCGAAGCACAAATGATTGATAGAATAATTATGTCTTTTGGATCCTGTTATTTAAGACAGAACCCTGGATCTTTCTCATCCGAAGATATTCCTGTTTTTTTAGCCTATGCCCTGATTATGCTGAATAGTGATCTACACAGTTCTCATGTCCGGGAAAAAATGAGTGCCGAAGATTTCAAACGTAATGTAAAAGGATCTATACCGCAAGGTAATTTGATCACTGATTCAACCATTGATCAGATGTATCAATCTGTCCAACGGAATCCTATTATTTTCGGGATTTCTTCCAGTAATTGATAAAAGACTAATTTATAATGAGTTATAATTGGGCTCTGGGACTCAAAGAATAGGAAGTTTCTTGTTTATTTCCCTATTGGTACTTGATGAGCTCCTTTGATATCAGTATTTGAGAAATACTTTGTTGAACCTGTGACAATCAAGCGGAAGTCTTTGGTCAAGAAATGCCATGAACCAGAAAGCTTAACTTCAGCTGTCAGCTTTGTGCCTGCTTTTACTTTCAACTGTACCCAATCAATCATGTTAAAAGTATTAGATTGGGCAATCACTTGACCCTTGCTATCATAGATTGTAAGATCAAAATCATCATATTGGAAAACAGGAACTAAAACTACGGTGACATACTGTTCACAATCAGATGTGAATGTGAAACTCTCAGACTTGCTGTTTTCGATTCTTCCATTAATCATGAATGATGTATCCAAATCTTTCTTAGTCTGAGCATAACTTTGAGGATAAACTTCAAATAGCTCATATTCACGAGTCTTGCCTTCATATGGAACAGATATCTTGGTCATAACTTTCCCATTCTTGTCAACATATGCACCCCACTTGTCAGTCTTAAAACCATGAGCGCCAATTGGACCAAGGGGACCTAGTGGACCGAGGGGACCTAAAGGACCAAGGGGACCTAAAACTGTCCATACACCACCAGCTTGAAGCTGTTTTGCAAAATCATTGATCGCTGGAAGGTTCTTATAGTAAGCATTGTTTGATAATGGACCTTTGGAACCAAGAGGACCATCTTCACTCAATGGACCACCAATGCTTGCCATGGATTTTGACCACTCAGACCAATCAAAAACTCCACTGATCCATCTAGAAGGATTCCATGAATTGTCACCAATGGGGCCATTAACACCAAGTGGGCCATATGGACCAATAGGACCATAATATCCAAGGGCACTATTCACATCAAGATACAATCCAGCATTGGGTGGTGTACGAACTGCTGGAACCACTGATGATAAGTCACCCTGGAGGCTTTGAACAGACTTTCCACTAACATAATACTCAGTTGAAAAATGGTGCTGAAACAGGTAGAAAACAAAGAACATTTTGTCAGAAAATTTTATGGAACTGTAAAATTGTTTTTACAGTATCATGAAGGTGAAAATTACCTGAACTGTGGAAAACTTCGTATTGCGCGAATATACACAGTTGTTATCGAACGACCTTGGTGGTGTTTCAATATCTTGAGGATTGAAGTTACTATAGAACGATGAAAAATGTGACAGGGTATTAGGTTTGTGAGAAATAATGGGATAAATGAATTGAAGGGTAATTGACTCTGTGTTTGAGTTGTCAGAGATTTCTGAGTTGATAATAGTGAGTGAGCTTGATCCTTCATGTGTGAAGATTCTGTCTGAGTGAGATATTTGACTTAAGGATAATGTATGATGGGATATGCCTGAAGAATGGATTAGGGTTTGTGTATTTGAGTTACAATAGATAGTTGTAAAAGTTTTTGCAAAGTCACCATAGAGATTGATAATTCCTGTGTTAATATGGGAAGAAAGTGAATTTGAAATGATGTTTGAGTTTTCAATAGATCCCTTCAGGATTGCTAAAGCAAAATTATTGCAATTGTTATTGATGATGGTTGAATATGTAAGCTGAAACTCATTAGTAGTTTGTGATACAATAACACCTCCAATATTACTTGAAGCATTGGTATTAGCAATTTTTCCATCACCATTAGATAAATAGAATTGATCATTACAATTACCTTGGACAATTGAAATATCTGTAAATGATGGGAAGGGTGAAATTGCATATATGAAACCGCCGAAGTTGGCTTTGCATGAAGAAACGCATATTTTTCGAAGATCGATTGTTTGCTCATTAACAAATGATGAGTAATATATTGCTCCACCATTTTGGGTCACTTGGCAATTGTAGAACATGGAATCCTCGATTTTCAGCAAAGAGTTCTCTGAATTCATGTTAGTATAAGATATCACACCTCCATTTCCTTCATAGGGCTGGCTTCTAATGAAAACACAATTACTTATAAACAGCAAAGCAATTTGATCATATGATTGTCCTACCTGCATGCTTTCAGATATACATGGATTAGGTGTACATGATGGGTGCAACGATGGAATTGGAGTCGGAATATATGGGCAAAAAAATGATGTGTGAAACTCCTGATTTAAGGTTCCTTGAAAACCAGTTGAGACATTTTCTAAGAAGTTCACTGTTCCTGTGGAAGTTAGACCAATATGATCAATTACACAATCTTGTATATTGATTGTACTAAAGAAACTGGAAAATAGAATACCTTCATTCATGTGAAAAATACAGTTGCTGAAGCTAATAATACCTATTGGACAATATATTATGTTATTATTTGGTACTGAATTCTCGATAACATTTGTATACCTTGTGTTTCCACTGTTACAGTTGATTTGAATTATGTTTTGAAATGATGCACTATTATAGCCAATAAGACTGAATTCTAATAGAAAGTCTAACGAATTTATATATAGAGCAGAGTTTTGAGGAGAAAAATTACCAGAAATATTCACTGTTGAAATTACTTGGTTACTATTAAATGATTCTGAGTAGATAACACTTTGGCCAAAATTATCTAATGTTTTTGCACTTTGTATTAAATAACTTGTGTCTATTTGAATTTGCTGGCCATTATTGATGTACAAAAAATTCCCAGATCCAGAGGAAGAACAATCATTAGCACAGATCTTAGTTAAAGTAATTGTACTTTGAGAAGCCAAGGAGCAATATATTGCCCCTCCATTACCTAAGATATGAATTGTATAAAACATAGATTTGCCAATCAGAATTGAGTCTGTTGTACTTATTGCAGAGTTCACAATGTTTATTACTCCTCCATTATCTCCGAAAACTTGGTATCTGACAAATGAACAGTCTTCTATGTGAAAACTTACCAATTCTCCTGTATATGATCTTCCAATATTTATATTACTATTCATACATGGCTGAGGTGTACATGATGGTTCCAAAGTTGGGGCAATTGTTGGAATATATGGACAATAATAAGATTCAAAATGCGAAATCTCATATGGGGAACATGATCCATAGCTATTGTTCAGAGAAAGATCAATTGATCCAAACGTTGTCACATCCAAATGGTCAATATAACTATTTGAGATGGTGATTTGAGAATTATCTTGATTATAGGCATAAAATAAACAATCCTTATTATCTCGGAAAACACAATAATTCATTGAATAAGTCCCATTGTGTGTATGAATAACTCCATAACCATTAATTGGAGAGTCATTTCCAATAATATTGTTGAATTCCAAAGACCCAGAATCACATGATAAACGAATACAAGTGCCAACTGTTGGATGATTATTGACAAAAGAACAAAAAGAGCAATGAAAATTATGTGGAGCAAAAGTACTTAATGCAGAGTCTGTCTGGGCTTTGTTTTGAGAAAAATTGGTTCTCTTAACATCCTGATTACTGAATGTTAAATGCAAAGCCCCACTTAACCCATCATATTGGCATGATACAATAGATAAATAATCAAATTTCATAGAATCTCCATTACTAGTTGTTCCAATTTCTGCAAACTGAGAAGTTAATCCTGCTCCACAAGAGTTTGCACACACTCTTTGGAATTCACATTGAGAATTCACAAAACAAATGAATTTAATTGCACCTGCATGATATGAAGCTCCAACTGTACAATTAAAAAACATACTATCATAAATTCCAAGGCTTGTATAAACACTTGGAGGGCTTATATTGTAGTAGTAGATCACCCCGCCATCTCCACTAAAAGGATTCATTCTTGAAAAAAAACAATCATTTATACTATGTGTTCCATCACCATAACTATATGATCTCCCATAGTCTATGTGCTGATCATTGCACAAGCGTCTCAAAGACAAATTCACAAACATATTTTTGAAACACTATTTTTATATCAAAATTCAATATAATAATTTTCATGAAAACGTTGAACGGCATTATCAAATTGGGTTAGTGTCTAATGTATCTGTAGGAATCAACTCTCCCGCCATGTCTCATAATCAGTTCTCTGTCGGATAGTTTTAGCAAACATTGTTCAATTTTTTCATCGGTAACGGGAAATCTTGATGGGACTGTTGTGTATACAAACTCCATTATTTCTTTGGTTGAAGCCACTTTTGCATTCTTGAGGAATCTCATGATTGCGGCATCTATTTGATCATTGCAATTCGAATAAACCTCAAAGCCAACCAGATTATTCTCGCTTGACAAAACGGATTCTGTTGTTTCGCGAACGGGAGGCCCGACAAAGATAAACTCATCATTTTCAATGGTGATAATACCAGTTTCTTTCAAGTATCTTAATGCATATGATAAATCAACGGGTTTCACAGCTAATTCAGAACATAATGAAGATTCTGTTAAAGGTCCTTTGGATACAAGAAGTTGAACAATAAATGAATGAAATAGGGGTAATTCAAAATGAGTGCTGCCATTGGAAAATTCAACTGTGGACTGACTGTCTGCAATAAAAACCAGCTTCCTTTGTTCATGGAGTTCGTTGGGGATTACTGTTTCATCAAAAAGCCTCTGAAAAAGCTCAGGGGGTTTGAAAGTAATAGATCTCATAGAGTGCCAGTAATACCTATTCAGAAGCATAAACCTAGTGATTGTTCCATCTGTTTGTTTCTCATAAATTGAAGCACTTGAGAAATCTTTTATCATATTACTAGCCCTTTCAATGTGTAATCCTATCGAATCAAAAAATCTAATTAACTCGGCCTCATCATTAACATTAGATCCGGCAAAAAGCCTGTTTGTTAATAAATTACAATAATTGTTCTCAAATTCAGCATCATCCATTAAAAACAGACTAATTGTGCTCAATGATTCTATAGGCTTTGGAAATCTGTCAATGTGAGAGCATAGCTTTTGAGAAAATGAATGCTCATCAAGATATCTTAAAAATAGACTTTTAATATGACCAAAAAAGTTTTGATCAAAACAATTGGTATTAATTTGCTGAGATTTTTCATACTCAGATGCAACAAAATCAACAAAATCGACAAAATCTGTATCACTATGTTCTTCTAGTTTCTTTTTAATAACATCGATAAAAACATTTGCGAGTTTTGGTATCCAATCCGAAGTTCCCATTGTAACAATAACATAGAGTTGTGCCAACAATTGAGGTTCACCATATATAGAATAGAATAAATCTTTTGATAATAACCTGGGGATTTCTGGACTAATAACTCTGGTGCAAAATAGATCCCGAAAAGCATTAACAGATGAGGGCATAAATATTTCTGAAACACCAGAAGAGAGTTCTTTATACATATTGTGCATGGTTGTCAATAGTGTTATTGGGTCCATTGAAGAAAAAGGCAAAGTGGAAAAAAACATGTTAAACTCTGTTGTTAAAGAGCCATTAATGATCCGATTATACAAATCAGGAGAAATTGTGTGTAAAAATAGCGAAATCCTAGAAATCGACGATGAAAATGGTGCATTTGATCGGAGAAATGAACACGCTTCATCATTAACAGATTTCTGAAGTAGCAAAATAGTTGATTCATGCGCAAAGTATTTTGATTGAACAGAAGTAATTGCCAAATTAAAAATTTTTTCATTTTCTTCCACAGAACTATCAAAAAACTGAAATAATGATGCCAAATTCTCAATGCTCAAACAAAAGTAATTAATTTTTTCCTCGATTTTCATAATATCGCTTTCTTTATCATGCCCAACCTGGTGCATATGCTCTATAATAATATTGATCAAATCTTGGATATTTTGTTTGATCTCTGGTTTTGACGAAGCTTCGCAAAATTGCCAAACCTTATAATATATTTGATCAAAATAAAACTGTTCTGGCGATTCAATAAAAGATAATACCTCTTGCTGAAACTCTTCACACATACTGACACTTTTAAACTGAGCTATTTATTACTTGTTGATTCTTGGAGCAGAGAGCATCCTAATACGGTCAGATGTCAATGGGAAATCGTACTTGAGACCTTCGGTTACTCCATGATCCTTTCTTGAAGATCTAATTGCATCAAGAATAGCCATTCCAACGGAATTGGCGAGTAAAAGTGGAGGCTCTCCAATTGCTTTTGAACTATATACACCCAATGGGTTTCCTGAATGTGGGAGAAGTCCAACATTAAACTGAATGGGTACATCATTCCATCCTGGGATCTTATAATATCCTGGACCATTTGTGTGTACATGTCCTGGTTTGACCCACTTATTAGTATCATTATCACCATAGACGAATTCTTCCATTGTGATCCAACCATATCCTTGAAGGAATCCTCCTTCGACTTGGCCAAGATCGATTCCAGGGTTAAGAGGATCTCCGGCATCAAAAACTATATCAGATCTGAGAACTTGATGATCACCAGTCAGGCAATCAATTTCAACAATGGAGGCCGAAGCGCCATATACATAATACTGGAAAGGAATACCTGTCTTCTTCACAAAATCAAAGCCAACGTTAGGCATTGCGTAGAATCCATGAGCAGAAAGATCGACTTTATCTGCCCATGCGGCTCTAACAGCCTCAACCCATGTTCTTTCAGGAGTGCGATACTTATTCAATCTCATGTTGATTTGTTGGCATGCGTTATAAATTGCATGACCATTAAGATCGGCACCAGATGAAGCAGCTGTAGCTGATGTATTTGCCACTTTATCTGTGGATGTTTCATCAATGTGTACAAGATCAATTGGAACCCCTAAAGCTGTTGCGGCAACTTGACACATTTTAGTATGAAGACCTTGGCCCATTTCAACACCAGCGTGTGAAACAAGTACAGTTCCATCCTTATATATGTGTACTAAAGAACCAGCCTGATTAAGAGATCCAAAAGTAAAGGCGATACCAAACTTCAGAGGTGTCATTGCTAAACCTCGCTTCTTAAACTTGTTAACTCTGTTATATTCATCAACTTCTTTGCGATATTTTTGATAATCAAAACGCTTTGTTATATAGTTCCATGTGGGAACCACATTGCAATTTTCAAGAACAGTTCCAAAATGTGTTGTTTGTCCTTCTTGATAAAGATTCTTGAATCTAAGTTCATATGGACTTTTGTTCATATGTTCAGCTAAACGCTCAACAATTGATTCCATTATCAAACAGCCTTGTGGTGCTCCAAAACCACGGAAAGCAGTATGACTCATGTTATTTGTCTTGCACATCCAGGCATCAGCTTTCAAATTATCAATTTTATAAGCAGAATCAATATGCAGGAGAGCTCTATCTGTGATTGCAAGGGAAAGATCAAGTGACCAACCACAATCAGCATAGATATCAACCTTAAGAGATTTGATTAAACCTTCCTTTGTAGCTCCGACTTTATACTTTGCAAACATTGGATGACGGCCACCCATAATAGACATATCAACATTCCTATCAAGCACCATTCTAACTGGTCTTTGGAGCTTCTGAGCTGCAACGGCAACGGCATTTGAAATCATTGTGGACCTGGTTTCTTTTGAACCAAATGCACCTCCAAGTCTTTTTACATGAACATCAATCTTATTCATTGGTATAGATAATATCCTGGACAATTCTGATTGAGTAAATGTTGGATTTTGGGTAGAAGCATGAATAGTCATTTTCCCATCTTCACCAGGTATAGCTTGGGCAGCATGAGTTTCAAGATAAAAGTGAGATTGATGACCCGTGGATACTTCTCCTTCAAGTACAATTGGTAATTCCTCAAATGCTTTATCAGGATCGCCATCTTGAATAGAATGATGAATTGAAAAGTAGGATTTAGCATCAATAGCTTCTTGAATATTCAATACAGGCTTGATTTCCTCATATTGAATATTAGCAAGCTTCGATGCTTTCCATGCTGTTTCTTCAGAATCAGCAACAATCATAGCAATTGGTTGGCCAACAAAAACAACCTCATTCTCAGCTAATACAGTTTCATCTTTGACAACATCACCAACTGAATTGGGTCCACGAATATCTTTATATGTTACAACATCGACAACACCAGGTACAGATAAGCATTTGGAATAATCCGCTTTAATGATCTTACCTCTAGGCATGGTCGACATTACAAATGCAGCATGAAGGCCACGGGGCTGATTTGGCATATCATCGGTATAGACTGCCTCGCCAGTTGTTTGCTGAATCGCTGCTCTATGATGCTTGGAATGATGAACATATGGAGGAGAATTCTTACACTGTGTTTCAACTTTTACCCCGTCTTTTGTGATTTTGGTTGTTGCAACAGTAAATTCGGCTGGTGGTCTCGGGATGATATGAACTGCAGATTCATCATATGGTCTTCCTCTCTCTTTCTCGGTTTGATGGAAGAATTTGAATAAAAACGATGTTGACAATTCACGGCGGTATGGAACATGTCCACCGGGTGCATTATCAGAAATCGGGAAGTCCTTCTCAATAATACCCATTGCTTCTTGAATATTCTTCAAGTTGAATTCTTTTCCTAACAAAAATTTTTCGGTTTTTTCGGCTCTTGCAGGAAATGGACCCATTCCTGAGTATGCAATTTCAATATTTTCGATAATATTCTCTTTTGAAATTCTTGTTTTCATTGCAGATGATACAATGCAAATGTCATCTTCGCGGCGGTGTGCCTGCTTGAAAACAAAGAAATGTTCGTTTTCTTTGCATAGAGGAACTTCGATCTGAGTAATAACATCTGTTGGTGCCAATTTTATGGTTCGATACGCTGTAAAGAAGTGATCCATAGACTCTTTCCTTTCTTTTCCGGTCTTAGCATCCCTAATTGTGAGTATAGAATCAGATGCGAGTAAGAAATTGGACATATCTGTCACAGCTCCAGCATGAACAATATTTCCAACTACACATGCTGTGTTTCGAATCTGTGTTGACGAGAAAACAGCCAACCTATCATGTAATTCTCTGAGAATCCTCTGCTCATGAGACTTAACTTCATGGCATTTCTTGTGACAAAACATTTCAATATCTTGAAGAGAAGTATTGGCTCCAAAAACTAATTTTCCATCATTAATAGAAATATGGTAAAGCTCGGGGATTCTATGTGATGAGATGTAAGCTGGAGCTGTGGGTCCTTTCCATTTCAAATCCATTCCTACTTCACTGCTTCCTACAACAATAACTGCTTTAGGATATGCTTTCTTCAACTCAAGGAGCTGATCAATAGTTGTGGGAATGTAGAACTTAGATCCTTTGTGCTTGATTTCAACAGGATACTCTTTAGAACCATTAAAATCTTGAGGAACATCTGGAACCAATTGAGTGGATTTAAGATTTTTTGAGTCATCTTTAATACATTGATCAGCAGGCTTTTTATCAGTGGAAAACTCCCTCAGTGACTCGATAATACCTCTATATCCTGTGCAACGACATAAGTTTCCATCGAAATTCTCATCTATTTCATGGGCTTTTGGATTTGGATTCTCCAATAACATACCATATCCATTCATAACAAAGCCAGGTGTGCAATAGCCACACTGCGTTCCATGGTGTTCTACAATTGCTTTTTGAATAGGATGGATTCCTGTTTGAGAAGTACCCAATGCTTCAACAGTTGTAATTGTTTGGTGATGAACCTGAGCCAAAGGCATCAAACATGAGTTAACAGATCTATGCCTTATACCATTAGTAATAGGATCAAAAGAAGATACAACAACTGTACAAGCTCCACAACCACCTTCTCCGCATCCAATCTTTGTCCCCTTCAAATTAGTATCATCGGACCTTAACCAAGAAGCAAGTGACTCGGTAGGATTGAAACTACCTTCCTCTAAGCAAACGCGCTTACCGTTCAACACAAATTCAATAGCATTCTTAAACTGAGTTGAATGTCGAACAAGGCTGCTCTGCAACATTTACAAAAAATAATCACATCTACTTTCACTTTTTCAGAGGTCTTTCTGAAACAGTTGGTTTATCAAACGATGTTTTGAGTCCATTTAATATTTTGAGAAGGTAATTTCAATATAATCATTGAAATTACGATTTGAATTTACATTTATCGTTTTACCCAATAAGATATGGTGGAAACTCCTACTAGAGTGTTTCTAATATGATAATCAACATCTCGGACGCTTAAGAAAAGTAAGTTCAAAATACTAATCAAGTTCATTTAACAAAATATCTGCTCAAAGTGAGAATAAAAGTGTATAACTATATCATGAAATGAACTAAATGTATTGAATTAGTATTATCTTCAATGAGATTTGCTTGAATTCTCCTATTTATAGTTTTATTCCCTGTTTGTTGTCCAATATTCATAACTGCATCATTAACAAATATAGTGAATCGATATAAGAATTGTTTGATTATTTGAGAAAGAGAATAAATACTAATATGGTTAATTTGGCAGGATTTCGTGAATTATTGGTTATTCATCGAAGATTGTTTCCCATAATCTATTTATAATTTTATTTTTCAACAATCAAGATAGTATAAACTATTCTATTCACCGATAATAGTAAATATTATCGCAGATTCTCCAACAGAATATTGATTCCTCATTGACCTGTCAATCCAACAGTCAAGGCAATAGGTTTGTTAAGGTTTTATTGTATTGATTCAAAATGTTGGAATGTTAAGAATAATTGAAAAGGTCGTCGGTTACATCATCTTCACAGATCTCTTTTGAATTTTTTTCGCCCGAATGATTACAATGACCGAACATATTGAGTACTTTTTTGAAAACTCCGAATTTTTGAAAGAGAGTTTCATTTAAAAAAATAGTAATAAAACAACAGAACGGTTGAGATTTTGAAACAAACCAATTATGCTCAGATATCATTATGGAATCCGATAAGAGTTGCGGAGGAAGAAGGAGCAGCCATAAATCCAAATTCACAGTTGAGGAAGATGATAAGCTTAAAGCATTAGTGAGAGAGTTTGGTGTGAATTGCTGGAGTTTGATTTCAAAACACATAGCCGGAAGGCGTCCAAGACAATGCAGAGATAGATGGAAGCATTATCTGTCTCAGGAAATGGTTACTACAACATGGACCGAAGATGAAGACATGGTATTAATGCACTATTATCATGAGTATGGTGCCAAGTGGTCATTGATATCACGATTTTTCCCAGATAGAAATCCCGTTGTTGTTCGAAATAGATGTTGTAAGCTACTTCGAAGGAACAAAGAGAAAACAATAATTGAAGAACCTGAAAACAAAATTGAAGAAACCAAACAGATCAAACATGTGTTCCCCTCATGTGATAGCCTTCCTTTCCCCTATATCGAACAAATCCGAATAACTCCAATGCTTGTTTTTCCGTTTGGAAATGATTAACCTAAATATTCTATTGGCAATGTAAAAGGGACAAAAATAAATATTCAAAATGTGGTTAGCGTTTTAATTGAAAAAGCTGAAGTTCTTTGATTCAATTCTGTCAAATAGCTGTCAGATGACATAAATGTTAGTAGCATTGATTGGGTTAGTACTCAGTTATGAATACGTTCCTTGTGACCGATCAAATCATGGTGGTTCCAGAAGCCTTTCGACCATCCACTATATTGTGATTCATTTTACGGCCAACAATGGTGATACAGCCCGTGGAAACGGCAAATACTTCCAAAGACCAAATCTCAAGGCTTCTGCACATTATTTCGTTGATGAAAACACAGTTATTCAATCAGTAAAGGATGATCATGTTGCATACCATGCAGGAACAAGTGGACAATACCACCATACTCATGCAAGGAATAAGAATTCAATTGGCATTGAGATGTGTTCAGAAAAAGATACACGCGGCCGTTACTATTTCAATGAGGCCACTGTTGCAAACACAGTCCGCCTTGTGAAAGAACTTATGAAGAAGTACAACGTTCCCCTTACTCACATAGTACGCCACTATGATATCACACACAAGAACTGCCCAGCTCCATTTGTTGAGAATCCTTCTCAATGGGATGCTTTTAAGGCCAGACTTTAAAAACCATGGAATCGGCGATTTTTTTCACTATATTTTGTGTATTGCAGGGTTTGTTTCGTTGATAATCTCGCATGAGAACCCATCTATTTCTCCAATAGAAGCACGGAGAAGAATTTCGTCAACATATAATGAAATCTTTTTCAATTCTTCTTGTTCAATTAGATCAAATTTTATTGAAACCCCATAACTAAGGATCACTGCTTCAGGACGGATATGATAAATGTATGCGATTACTTTGATCAATAAATCAGAAGATTTTAGAAGAGAGATTTTGTCTATCAATTCTGCAATAGAATATTTTCCATCCATTTTTGGATTAAAAAAAACATTTCCTGGTTTTGTGTCAACAATTTGCTCTGCGATACTTTTTGTATGCTGCTTTGGTATCGCCAGTTCTAATTTATTCAATAAGAATTTCAATTTAATGCTAATAGGCAGTAAAGAAGGAGAGTAATATGAAAGAGCATTTTCAAAATCCTCCAAAAGTAATCTCACTGCAGCAGGTTTAATTGAGTCTTCACTATCATAAGAATCTCCATTGATAAAAACCTGCCTCATATCAGCAATAAATTCTGATGGAATGCTATAAATTCCTTTGTTTAACTTTGTCGAAATAATACTTAAAGATATTGGAGTTTCAATCTTCGAATTTGCTATATCATCGTCACATTCCCAAAAAAGTTTGGAAATTGGCCTCCGTAATACAGCTTGAAGGACATATCTGCATGCGACAATCTGATCTTCATTCATAGACAAGTGATTTAAAACACAAAAAATGAACACAATAACAAGATATAAATATGCCCTTTGCATATGTGAAAAATGCCACGGAATAATTTTTTTGTCAGCAGATAACTGGAATACACATCTATCTAATCGAAGTTTGCTTCATTCACAATCCTCGCGAAGAATTATTGATTCAACTTTTTCAAAAGAATTCATTTCGCATAGCGAGTCGAGTGAATGGGAAAATAATAAACTATTTATAGAAATCAAAGAATCAATGAAAAAGGAGAATTTTCCATTGTGTTCACATTGCGGTAATTTGGAAATACAAAATTCAAGAAGAATCGAATCATTTTATCAATTATCTGTTGATCTTTATAAGAGATTAGATATTCCTGATAAACAAGTCATTATTAATGAGTTGAAAGAAAAAATATCTTTGATTGACTGCGAGACAGTGGTGTTTCAAGAAGCATCAGATTCTTTCAGATCCGAAGTCAGGAGGATACATCCGTTGAAGAAACCACAAAAATTCAATTTAGAGATTTACAATCCTGCTGATAGTGAAAGTATTGTCGCTTCAACATATACAAGTAATAGGCTTTTGCCAAAACTCTCATCAATCATGGTATCTGTCACATTCCATATTGCATCGTACAGATTTTTTGGAACAATCAATGGACTAAAACTTGGTCAAAATTCTCAGTTTTCCATATCAGCTGAAGAAATTAACGCCGCTCTAACATTTCTTGTACAAATGATAGAGTATTTTCTTGAGATAACAACACTATCTCGCCCAGACATAGCATATACCAGTTTTCCAATCATTGAAAAACAGCCTCTTAATGCAAGTGATATTTTCACCAGATGGGGAACAAATAAGTTTAATTCCGTTCTTCTTATAATATTCCAGATATCACACACAATTTTTCAACATCCTGATATTATTACACTATCAGCTGCCCCTTATGAAATTTCTACCATAAACCATACAATTGGAGGAGAGAATTTCTTCTTTGAGTATGGATCTCCATATAAATGGAGTAGACCAATGAAGCTATTATTATTCAATTTTAAGCTAATACAGACAGCTTTGATTAACTCAGCTTCAAAGAGAATGTAAAATGTTTATTTAATCGTATAATTGTGTGAATGGATCAGGAATCTATAAAAGAGCTTTATCAAGGAGTTTTGCATGATATATCCACTCCAACCGCCTCAAGTGATAAAATAGACTATTTTTTTTCGAGTGTGAAACCAACAAAACAGGTTTTCGATTTTATTAAGAAGAATCAATGGGGGTATTGCTCTTTGCCCGAAACAGAAAAATCCAATGATATTTTTTCATGCTTGGATGTATTTTCCAGTTTTATAGGAAATTATTATTTATCTCGTGCTCATTCTCGATCCTTGCTTCTTTCAATCATCCCATTTCATTCATTGCTTTTAAAAATTACTTCTTGTCCTATGGACTATTCTGAAAATACTTTATTGGCTTATTGGACTGCGTTTACCTCGAAATTCAATTCTGTTTATTGTGAAGTATGTCCTTGTCAATTAAATGGTATAGTATTGGATTTATTCGGAGAAATAGAGGAAGCTATAAGCATTCTCTATAAAGAAGATGAAAGAAGCGCACATTATAAAACAATGATGGGTAAACTGAATGTCTTTTTCACCGAAAATGAAATTAAAAAGGGTTTAAAGGACAAAATAAAGGTTTTGATTTTTGATACACTTCCATTTCTAAAAAATTATGTACAAACTCACCTTAAAGATTGCGAAATTCCAATTAAGCTTTTAGCATCTTTGAAGTCTTTCGAAGAAACAATAACATGGATTGAACAATTTAATAATATTATTGACAGAATCAACACCCTTCGAAACAGCCAAATTTCTGAAATTATTACAAACAAACCTTCTCCAGAAAATCAAAAGAAGATGATTCAAATTACAATCAAATTATATCCTCAAGTATTTCGCGAACTTTATTCTTTTTATATTACCAAAGAAGGAGATATAGCAAAGTGGTATTTTTCTTCGTTTGAACAACTAATGTCTATTCAGAATTTATTGTCTTTGAGTTTTGATGGAGACATTTATGACCAATGGAATGTTTTTTTAAATATGTTTAATAGCCACTATTCTAATATTGACACGAAACTGTCCCAACAGACTGTTAACAAAACTCTTTCTGATTGCATATTGGCATCAGATTCAATTCACGATTTTAATGAACTTTTAAGTGTTTATGAAGCATCAGAAAAAAGCCCAAGAAATCTATTTTTCTCTCATAAACTTTATATTGAGTTTCTTAGTCTTGAAAAGAAAATAGATAGAATTGAATCCCATAGTAGTTTTAATTCATTATTACAATTAACAAAGAATAGATTGTTGTATAATTTTTTAAATACCTCTAATTCCTTACTCAGTACCATAATTGGGACATATTTTTCCAAAAAAACATCTCAAATGTCAGTTTCTGAATGTGTTCCTCTTCTTATCTATCTTGTGAATTTTACTTTTCCCAAAAATACATATCCAAGTTTCTTTTTGGGGATTTATCGACAATATTTAGAGTTTATAAAAGATTTTATCGAGATATCCGATTCTGAAGAATTTGTTAATGAACTTTTGTCTTTTCATCCAAGTCAATCATCATTATGGAATCATTTATTATCTTTTGAGGACATCAAAACTCTTTTAAGTGATATTGGAGAAATGTTTCCAAATTATTTGATGTCACAAAACGTATTATTACAATTTAGTGAGTTTGGATCATATAAATGGTTCCAAAGAGCTTCATCTCTTGTGCCTTTATTACTATGGGGTAAAGACTCTGTGAATAATTTATTGCTCAAGTTTGATAAGATATCTCAATTTTTTTCGATTGTTGGAATAATCAACAACAAATATGGAAACAAAGGGTGTCATCTTAAGCTTAGGGAAAATGAAGATTCCTTTTCTATGAGTTTGCATAAGGTTTTCGTCAATCTTAAGAAACTTCCATTTATTAATGTTTATAATGTCAGAGAAGGTAAAGAAATTCGTATTGCATTAATACCAATTCTCCTTAAAATGTTATATTATGATTTTAATGATGAAAAAGAACATAATAAATCACTTAATGTGCTCTCACATACCATTTTTATTCCTAGATGTCCAGAAGTATTAGCAAGTTGTTATCAGGTTATTGAATATTTTGAAGAATGTCAAAGGTCATATCCCGAGTTGTCCATAATATTATCTGAAATTAGGCTAGTGTTCTTCTCAACTTTTACTGGGGGATATAGTCAGATGGATAGTGCAAAATTATTATCAACTAAGCTCAATACTGAGGCATCAAGAATATGCCCACAGTTACAGGGCGAACTTGATTCGAAATACAAGAATATACAAAAGTATTTGGTTTTGTTTTCTGTTTTTATTCCAATTTCTGAATGTTTATCTCAGATAACAGAAGCAGGATTTGTTTTAACCATCAATTCTATTGTTAAAGTAATGACTGAAGCAAATCATATTGAGCTTATTAGATCATCTTTATCAGAAGCTTTTTCTTGTGAAGCTATAGATCCTTCTTCAATAGATATTTGCAATAGAATTTTAGAAGAGATTAATACTCATCTCCCTAATAATCTTTTGATTGATATTTATTTAAGAAGTTCCAATCAGAATCATCTGAGCTCAATAATTAGTAAATTTGGGAAAATTGGGAATATTGTAATGCCTTCTCATCTTTTGTCTTATTTCAGAAGACTGAAACCTGTTTTTACTAGACTACTAAAACAATCTCCTGTATTGGCAAATTCAAAAATCCCAAAAAGCATATATGGAATTTCAAAAGCATTATCTGAGTTTACTTTGTCGAATAATTATCACAGTCTATCACATATTTCATCTCTTATTACACAAATTGAAAATGAGTGTAAATCCGAGTCAATTATTCTTGAGTATGATATGTTACTTAAATATATATGTAGGTTCGCTAAGAGGGTTCATCTATTTAGAACAATATATTTGCTTCAAGAGTATCCATCGAATATTAATTCCCAAAAAGCTAACGCAATTTATGGTTCTCTCATTCAATCATCACTTCATAAGCTTAGTCTTGCTGTAAAAGAATCAGGAAATGTTTTTCAAGATAAAGCAAGATCCCAAATGATCTTTTTGGATCCTGCCTCAATTGAGAGCATTGAGGAAGCTGCAATAACTTTACATGGAAGGACTCCTGATGATTTTGTTCAAGCTAAACTTTATGAATCAGAGAGGATTAATGCCGATGCAAAAATGGAATTTCAAAGCTCAGAAGGAATATCAGATTCATTTCGGTATTCTGAATCTCAACTACAATCTCTTCATGCCATGTTTGCAGATAACCAGAATACGATTCATTCTTTAACAAATGAGAGAGAGAGGATTAAAATGGAACTAATATCCCTTGAAGAAAGGATGAGGGGTACACCTTTGGATTCTCAAATTCCTGAATCCGTATCAATGTTTTTTACACATAAAGAGCTTATTAATCAGCTAACTCAAGTTAATCATAATCCAATTGTTCAGTTTTTGGATAATCAAATTCATGAAGCACTTAAATCGAATATTCGTCTGAAAAAGCATCTGGCTTTGCTTGATTTTCCTCGAGAATCTCCAGTTATGAGTCATAATGAATTTATTAAACTTGTTGAACAATTTAGAGAACAGATTTCCAATGATATCCCAATTGTTTCTACTAGAGCGAACGATTCAGCTAACAAAAGATCTGAATTAAAAGAATTACAAAATGAGAGAGATCAGTGTTTTAGGAAATTGGCATCAATGGTTTCCACACAGAAAAGTTCATCACCTAGGAGAACAGAAGCCATGTTCAATGAATTGTATGCAATGGCAACAGCTAATAGGGAGTTAGGAACCAGGAAAAATCAAAGAGAAGCCTTTGTTGAATTTGCTGATTTGTATGATCAATTCCTTTTAGAAGTTAGCGAAGAATTGGCTGAGTTAGAGATTGAAAAGAGGAGAATCATTAATAAAGCACCAATGTCTCCAACTCCAGAAGAGAAGAGGGGGTGGTTATTGAATAGGCTTAACAATATAGATCCATGAGATTGTTTCCAAAAAATTAATTCCATATGAGGGATTTATTGAAACGTTTAAACACTGTCGAGTTTTTAGTTTTGTTTTGGAGGATCAAAGAACAAGGGTTGATCTTCTTTGGCGGCTATGGTTTCTTTCTCAATCACAAGAAGTGTTTCTGTTGATCTTATTTCGGACCATATAGATAAACCAAGCCAGGAAGGAGATACGGAAGCCAAAAATATGGTTAACAAAAGAAGCATGGCGGGCCATGAATTAAAACATTCGCCAAAGAAACCTTGCCAATCTCTTCCAGCATTAAATGCATTCAAAAGCCAATTTGATTGGAATATTCCGGAAAAGGCAATTAAAAGAAGGATATTACCAATTAGCAAAACCAAAGAATAATATGTTAATGTATTAAGCTGATAAACAAGGTAGAATGTAACAATTAATACCTGCGAAATATATACAATGATTGAGAGAAAATCTCTTCCAAGATCCTTTCCGGTATTTGTTTGCAAAAATGCTTCACCTGTTAATAGATAAACTACTGTCATTGTTGCAATAGCCTGATATATTGCCACATACATCCAATTCAGATTGCTAAATGTTATTGTTAATGGGTTACGAAGCTTCTTATACAAGAATGACAATCTATATAAAAAGTTTTCCGAGACATCTTTTTCAAATAAAATTGCTATCATTGGGATTAATGTCCAAATTTGGTTGAAAGTCAACAAAGATAGATCACCAAAGAAGCTCTGTCCACTAAATCCAGTCCAAAACTGGTAAATTGCTTGACAAAGGGCAAACTGAAGGGCTTTATAGAATGAAAAATGAACCGACAATACAGATCTATGAAGTGATGTGTGCCCATGGACTAATATTAATCGACATAAATTCCTAAAAGAAGGAACTGCAAAATCACAAGTGGTAAAACCTTGCCTTCCATTTTGTCCCAGCATTCCAATTCCCACATCAGCTGACCTAAGAAGCTGAGTATCATTGGCTCCATCACCAATTGCTAGAACACGACGTCCAGTTTGTTGAAGAGAAGTTACTACGTCTGCTTTAGTTTGTGGTTTGCATCTGTAAAAGATAACACACCTGGCTCTCATTAATCCATCAATAAATGGTTCATTTTGAAGAGCCTCAAAAACAAGATCTCCACTTTCACAATTAATCATTGCTGTAAATGAGTTCTCCGGGACCATCATTGATGCGTTAGCAAATTCAGTAAGCCTATTTCTCAGATCATTATCTCTTAAATGAACAAGTTGGTCAGTTGTTCTTAATAGCTTTAACATGGCAGCAGTAACAATGGTATTGACATGAGCATCACCTGTTGCTACCCATATTTTCAAACCAGCCTGTTGTAGTACATCAACGGAAATCTGAACATCCTGTTGAAGAGCATCTTCAATACCAATTGAGCCCAAAAATCTATGCTCTTCTTCGAATATGGAATCTCCAGTACTTCCACCAAATTCATCCATTCTTCTGCAACTTATGGAGAGGGCACGGAATCCTTTCTTTTGGAATTGCTCAAACATTGCTGCCATATCACCAGAATATGATGTACATTTTCTTACCATTCTTTCTGGAGCACCTTTCATATAAACCATAATCTGATCGTTCTCGTCTTTAACCACGACAGACATTCTCATTCTCTTCCTGTTGAATGGAATAATCCTTAAAATTTGATACTCATATGTTCCAAAAGGACATTTAACACGAATATGTCCAGGTGATAGAGTGTAAAACTCCCATCCAAGCTTGATAAGCGCTCTCACAATAGCCAATTCATCTGCTGATGACCCAAATAACTCTTGGTTCGCACTAACCCTAATTGAATGACAAATAGACAGTGCTTTAAACATATTGATAAAATCAAGATCTTCTTGAGGGTTTTCCAACGTTTTCTTTAGTGTTTTATCTTCAAAAATTGTGGATGCTTCATTATCTCCAAATTTGCGATCTCCAACTGTCATTGAAATAAGTTCAAGTTGATTCTTAGTCAATGTTCCGGTTTTATCAGCAACAATCACATCAATAGCACCTAAATTCTCTGTAATATTAGTAGAATAAGCCATAGCAGAAGCTCCAGTTTGAACATCAACAAAGTTTAGATCATTAGCAATGAATAAACCATAAATGAACCGGAATAATGGCAACAATATTTTCAGAGTAATTGGAATCATAAAAGATAATAATAAGAAATTACGAACCAAAATAATTACAAATACCCAGAAATTTCCAGATCCATAAACTTCGATTGTTCCCACATATGATGGAACACCACCTGGAGGAGAATCATGCATAATCGATTTGTAGCCTAAATAACCTAGAAAAGTTGCAATGGAAAACTGGAATAGGAAAATGACAACAGACAATTTTTCGAGATAAACATCTATCAAAGTTCTTCTAGCTATGTAGTCTAATTTTACAGATCCTGATCTACAATGTGATCCGGTATATAAAACAACAAAATAATGTGGACCATTACTACATATGATTGAACCTCTTTCCGCAAAATTCTGTGTGGAAAAGCTTGTTCGTATATCTCCTTGGTCATTAACAGAAAACTTATTAGAATTCATATCATCTGAATGCTCCTCACCACCTGCTTTTTTAGTACTCTTCGTGTTAGTTGTTGATGCTCCAGTAATACTTGTTTGAGAGAATGTGATCGCTCCAGAAACATCTCTAGTATCAATAGATGGATCAGTGGCTGTTATAACGCCATTAGAATTTATTAAGTTCTCAAGTGTGAATTGAGTAGGAAGATTAAGAGGGAATCTGTCTTTAACATCTGTTTCGCCATCAATTGTTGATGTATCGATGAATATAGATATTTCATTAGTTTTGAGCAAGACACAATCACAAGGCAAAGGTGATTGGTCATTAATCATTACAATATCTCCAGGAATAATTTCTTTGGCGAGAAAAGTACGAGTTCTATGATCTCTTATAACTTCGTAGGAAGCATTTTCATTGGTTTTAGCCGATGATGATGTTTTGTGATAATCAACAGCTTGCAAAAGATAGGAAATAAGAATAACAAAAACCAGAGGAATATATGTAGTTAAATAATTGGTTGATGATAAATCTGCTGGCAATGCTTGAAGAGTTCCCAGAACAAGGAAATAAAACGAGTAAAACGTATTTATTTCGACCCAAATTACATTTACAAGCAAAACAATGTAATGAAAGAATGATGTAGTCTGTGTATTCTTCGGGAAATCGCGATTAGCTATGGAATTTCCAATTTCTACTCTGTGAATAGGCTGAACCCCCTCCATTTTTTAAAGGGAAAATAAAGGGAAAAATAACAGTTATAACGATACAGTAGTTTACATTGTAAATTGTAAAGCAATATCAGGAAATAGGGTACCGCACATATCCCCAAAAATCCTTTGCTCTTCGATTGATATATTGTTTCTTTTTGGATTAATAATTTCAATTGATCCGGAGACTTTACCATTAGTTCTGTAAGGAAAAGAGAATGATTGAATGAATTGGACTTTCAAAGATAAATATAGATTTGAGTTAAACCCTTCATCACTGTTTTTTGTCAGAACTGGTTCTCTGTAGTTATAAGCTTTCCCAGCTGAGCATTCTTCGAATCTACATTTAATATTTGTTGGATGGAACACCATATTTCTTCCATCAAATAAGCAAAGAAAGATGGTGTCGCATTCAAAAAAGAGTTTTGCTGTTTGAATTATTGCATTCCACCGATCCATTCCATTTGATGCAATAAGGGAAGCTGTCTCTGATGAAGTTTTATACAAAAACTTATCTCTTTCGATTTTTTGGGTACTTTTTTCTTTTGATTCCATGTATTTTGATACTTTGATTGCATCACATATTAGTGGAGATAAATCGGACAATAACCTAATATCTGCCGAAGAAAAACAAGGTGAATTTGGCTTGGCTCTAAGGGTGATTACATAATGCTCTCTTCCAAATTGAATCGATTTGGATAGAGATGATCTATTGGCAAACCTACCATCCAATGTTGTGCTATGCTTGGGATGGATTTGACCATGTGGAACATTGATAATTGAAGAACTTAAACCAGATGAATATGATATTCCTCCTTCATTTTCGTTGAACTTTGAGCCATCTAAAAGACGAATCAAGCTCCTATACCTATCATCAAATTCATAAACCTCTGCATCTTCACAAGGAATATTACTTACTAAAAACTTTGATATCTGTGATACAGTATGTTGAACAGAAGCATTTTCTATATCAATGAACATTGAAGATAATGTTGGAGGAATAGGACGGGTTTGGGGAAGAGAGAAAAACTTCCTTTGAATAATGTCACGTACTATTTTGAAAAACTCGAAATAATAATGAGAAAACTCGCATTGCTCATTTGTTGCCTTAGATTTGAAGCCAATGACTTGCAAAACAGCAACTGTTTCATCTGTAGGTGTTGATATTGGCAAGAGAAGCATAGATTTAGTTCCTCTAAGTAATGGTAAATCATTCGTAATAGAAAACCCTGTGAAATTACCAGGATCACCTGTAATATAATCATCCTTTTTGCTAAAGGGTACACCAACCACGGACTGGTCCAGTGGAAGAACATATTTCAATGATTGCGAATAAATAAAATTGTTATGATCAGATTTGATCCAAAGGGTAGCTCTCTGGATAGGCATTAATGAAGTAATTTTTGCTTCAACATCAATAAATGTTGTGCATGAGTTGACTGCATTAAAGATATTGATTTCTTGAGTCATATTCATTATAAAACGCTGAAGCTCGTTCTGAGACAGATTAAGGGAAAGATGACTTAGAATCTCTTCATCAAGCTTACCCTCAAGAAACATTGTTCTCAAAAAAAGCGGAGATGCACTCAGATACCGAATACAACTTGATGGATTCATTGCTTTCAATAAATCAAAAGAAATATAAACTTTCAAAGGATCATTAAACTCTTCCATTGATATTGGCGTATTTTCATTACTTGTCTCGAAAGAATTCACACTTTCTTCAATTCGAAGACTGGAGATAAATGATCTTCTCTTAAATCTATTTGCAGTTGAAGCCAAATCTGGATTTACATGGGATCGTGTCGTTGCTTGAGAAAATTCTCTCGTTGTTGTTGGCGTCTTGGACATCTCTTTTACAGGCTTCGGAAATGGAGGCACTGATATCGAAGAAACTGGACGCCTTGAAGTTCTAGACATTAAAAGCTTAACGTACAATTGTTGTTTATTATGGTATGTTTCTCCTGTTTTCATTATCACCTAGTATCGCGTTTCTAGCTGCTTGCTTATTAGAATTAGCAATTACATGAAAGGCAACATTTTCAGAAATTTCTTCCAAATTATCTTGAAATGCCTCTGTTTTCTTAGGAGGCTCAATCGGTGAGTCCTCATCGGGTTTAGATGAACAACAACAACATATAATAGTAATAAGAAGTATTAAAAAAACTCCAACTCCACCTCCAATATAGTAGTAAATTGAATCCATAAATATACTTTTTATGAACAAAAAGATTTAGAAATTTGAATTACTCTGTCTGTATTTTTTGAGATGTTTATTAATAAAAGTGTCACTGGCAGTGTAATAAATATAGGGATATATACATATGGATATTCTGCTTTCTATTCTCTGTATGCCTGTTAATAGCAGTAACATCAGCCGCGCACATAAACGTGGAGTAATGAGTATTTTTGTATGATGGTGTGATGGTGAATTGGTTGTGGGATTGAGAAACAGCTCCACTAGTCAATAATCCAGAATGTGAAATAATGCAACTATTCACATTAATCTTGGAAGAAACTTCAGTACTAAATAGGGTATCCATATTATACAAAAAAATACATTCGTTAAATTGTAGGGTTGATGATCCTCCTGCTGATGCGATTGAGTATCCTTTTGGACTTGTGTTTGATATAATATTGGAGAGCCTAACATTTTCCACTCCTCCATATGTCCTAATTATGAGAGAATTATAAGGGTGGTTGTTTGCAAAAGTACAATAAATCACCATATGCTGCTCGGTATTACATGCAGCAAATCCAGATGTAAAACCAACATTGCTTGAAATATTGCTATTTTGTATTTTTTGATCTCCAAATTGGGATAAAATGGTATAATAACCAATATTTTCAAGGCATGTGGTAATTGTTAGGTAATCAAACTCGATTAATAGATAGCTTTCAATATAACAAAATTGTCCATAGTATGTTGAAGAACAATTATGTGCGCAAACCATTTTCATTGTTGAACTCTTGGCAATTGCATTAATAGCTCCACCTTGAAGAGAGGTGCCCAAAACTTTACAACCTGAAAAAACACATTCAATAATGCTTAAAGATGTTATATTCGTTGTTATCAAAATCACTCCTCCATTGGAATTAAGATTATCAAATCTTGCAAAAAAACAATTGTTAATATTGACATTACAGTCCTCATATGATCTTCCTGTAATTATTCTTTCCGATAAACACTCTCCTAATAACTGCTTATTAGCAATACAATTCGATAAAAAAATATATAAAATCACCATCCAGTAAAGTCACCCAATATGTTGTGATGACACCTCTATAGATACTCAAGAGAAATTGGTTATTTAAGCTATTAAAGTTCTAAATAGACAATTAAATTATTGGAGGAAGAGATACATAATTTTCATCCATCCTCTTTCACAAATAACACTGTTCATGCTAAAACAACAAGGTTTCTTATTGCTGCATTTACAGCTAGTTTATTTTTATGTTTTCTAGTTCCAAGGATGATGAAATCATACATTGATCAATGAAATGAATATTTATTCAAAGAGTGATCTCATAAATCAACGTGATCACTCTTTCTTATTCATTCCATTGTATCCAATGGATGAATTTTATATTATCAAGATTATTTTGATATATCCAATATATGATGTATTGAATTATTCAACTCAATTTTCTTGTCCATGAAAAAAAATTCATTTGATGTATTCCACTCATAATGCGAGAACCAAACATATGAATTCATGTCGAGGTGTTTTGCAGCATTATTATGAAAGATTTTGTAATAAATGCAGTATGGCATGTATAAATGTGATTTTGCTGAAAGTATTATTGGTAATTTGCTACCAAACAACATCAAATGAATTTATCAGTGATGTTGATGTTATTCACTTTCAAAATGATTGTTATAAAATTGGTGGTGTTTTTGGGCAGTGAATAAATGATTATTCAGCTTTAGATAGGTCATTTTGCAATGAGAATATTGATATCTCAAACTGTTTCTTCATTAGAACTTCATCAAATTTAGCAAGTGGTGGGGTGATATATTCTTATGTTTATGGTGTATCATTCTCTATGAGTATATCTTACTCAATGTTCTATAAATGTGTTTGTGCTCATAATGGAGGCGCAATATACTTTAGTTCAACATATTCATGTCTCAAAATGATATGTGCTAATCAATGTTCTTGTGGATCTTCTATTACGTATATGTGTCATTTTGCATATCTTTCAGCTTCTCAGGTGAATCGATGTGAATATCTATCAGTTTCATATTGTTCAACAACTACTGCTGGTTATTATTCTATGCTCTTTTCCTCAGGTAATCAGGGATTTGACAACACAAACAGTTCAATGAATAATGCTGTTCAGTATTCCGGTATTAGGATCTCTTCACCATCCTCATTCACAAGCTCACATTGCACTTTCTCAAATAACAAGGTATCTAATAGCATTTGCATAAACTTCGATTCTTATTCAGGAGCAATCTCAATGTCATATGCTAACATTGTTCATAATAACAGTCCATCTAACTATGGAGTTGTACTTGTCGAAGGTGGAGGATCAAAAAATTTGGTGAATTGAATTTTTCAGTATAATAGAAATTATCTATTCTGTGTATATTCAGGTTCACTTGTAGTATCTCATTCTTTTATAGATCATTCAACATCATCATTCTCCAGATCAACAGCAGTGTCAGTTGGGAACAGTAATTCTTTAACAATAACAATAACATATTATTTTCAATTCTATAAATTGTTACATTGCTTCGCTGACAATCCATTACCTGAAGTAACACCTGCTAGATCTTATGTTGAGCATTCTCAAATTCAAACCGCCTTTCCAATACACACTCCTTTCAATACACACTATCCTGTTCATACAGTTTATCAATCTCTTTATCCACCTAGAACAAACCAAAGATCTTTTCCTCTTGATTATCAAGAGGTAATTAATTGTGATAATCAAAATTCTTGGCAAATGTTGAATCATAGATACATTAGTATTGTTTTTTCATATTCTTATGTGCTTTCTCTTGTCCTTATAATGATGAATTGATACATAGAGCAATGAATTGTATTTTAATCAAAGATTACTAAAACAAACAGTCAATATTACTATTGTTTTAGCTATATATTAAATTTAAACTTTTTGAAAAGTTGATGAATAAGATAATGTTAAATCTGCTTTCATTCAAGAAGTATGTTATGACTTTTTGAAAGAATTGTTAATCTTATTAAAAAGCAGGTTCCAGTTTGGTTATTCGACTGGTAAGATCCTACTGCTTTTAATTGAACATTCAGACATTTATATAAACTCAATGGCAGAGTCCTGAGATGTAGCTATTCAAGCAAGATTCCCTGATGATCCTGCCGAGCACTTGGGTGCACAGGTCAATCTCATTACTGAACTAGTATATGGGGAGTTAATGGATCCTCAACTTTAAGAACATGTACATGATTTGAATTGCAAGGTTTTCAGGAATATATATTATTAGTGCACCATTATTTCCGATATTTTATGATATTCATGACAAAGAACATGAAGAAATGTCAATATTTCCTGATGACCATGATTTTCTATTATCTTTATTATTGTTTTTAAACTCTGATCTTAAATATACTCAGCATTATCCAATCCTGGCAAACTCATTTGGTTGTTCACATTATCCCTTACTAAACAATTATTCTAGGAAATAATGATCCATAAAACTAATGAATTCAGGATCTTGAACATCTAAGATATATGTTAATCACTAATCATCGAGGTTTTATATAACAATCATACAGTTTATTGACAACCATTGAGTAGTTACTATAAGCAAAGATGATTTAGAATATAAATTACGGGCCAAATTAACGATTTCTTTAACTGGTATAACTACTCACTGCCAAATACATTTTTATAATCTGTTGTTGAATATCTCTTGAAATAAATGACTGACATAAATTCAAAAAATAATCAAAGCTGATTCATCACATATGATCATTCGCCTCTTCATTTAGCTGCTCAAGACATTCATTTGAATGTAGGTGAATACACAGTTAATCATAAAGCTGAGATCAATGAAAAAGACAAGGATGGGAAAACACCATTGAGATTATCAAGCAAAAGAGGACACGATCTCTTATGGGGCAATATTAATCAATAATACAGTATTATATCATTCAATTTCTCTAAAACTAATAAGGAAAAAAATCTGGGTCAAAAGATTTAACAAATCATTTAAATAAATGGCAAGGATTCTATTAAATGATGGAATCAAAAACAAGTTTAGTTCTATTGTTACTAATTATACTGGAATATTATCAAGTGAAGCAATACGGTTTTGGAAATAGTGAAATTGAAAAAACATTGAAGACACAGAGTGTATTGTTTGGTGTTAGTTCGGGATGTGTAAGTGAGAGCATTGCTCAAGGAAGGTCTTATGAGAGTTGTAATATCGATATTTCTTACTGTTTTTTCACGAGATCTGTGACATACTCCGGATCAGGTGGGGTGATATATGTGAATGGTGGATCTTACTCAATGAATACTCTTAACTCTATGTTCTGTAACTGTTCTTGTTCATCCGAGGGAGGTGCTATATACTTCAAATCTGTGAATTCAAATCTCAAAATGATATGTGCTAATAGATGCTCTGCAACTACTTCCCATTTTGCTTTTGCTTCTGGAACAAACCAGAATCATGTCGAGTATTTATCGTCCTGCTATTGTTCATACCAGACTAGCGGAGATTCTTCATTGATATTATATTTTGGGAATCAGATCATCGACAAGACTAACAATTCATTGAATAATGCATGGCAGGTTTCTGGTATATGCCCTTCTTCCGGTTCATCATTTACAAGTTCATACTGTTTATTCTCTAACAACAAAGTGTCTGACTGGATTTGCATATATTTTGCATGTGCCACTGGTACTATGTCTTATTCCATTATTGTTCATAATGATAGTCCATTAAGAGGGGGGATTGTTTATGGAAGCGGTACTTTTTATATGAATTTTTGCGTATTTAACATGAATAATCATACATTGTTTTATTTTAAGTCAGGTTCTGTTCAAATATCTCATTCTTTCATATCTCACTCTCATACTTTTTCAACTTCAGCAACAATATCAACAGGGAACAATAATTCATTCACAAAGGGGCAAACATACCAAATTGAGTTCTTTAATTTCCATTTTTGTAATACCGATAATCCATTGTCAACTCCATTAGGTACCATTGAACAAACCCCACAGCTAACTCCAGATCGATCATATGGAGAACCAAGCCCTCATCAGTCTCCCTTCCCAGAGCAAACTCCTCATCAGTCATTATTCCCAGTTCATACTCCATATGATACACATCATCCAGTTCATACTCCATATGATACCCATTATCCAGTTCATACTCCATATGATACTCGTCATCCAGATAGAACAAATCAACAATCATTTCCGATTGATTTCATAGAACGAACACCATCAATCTCAAGTGAACAATCCAACAATAATGTTGACGAAAGCAAAACAAGCTCAGCATTCATGTATTCAACAGTTGTTTTGTTTATTATGATTTTGGTTATTCTATCATACATTGTTGGAACTCAAAGGAATCCAAATAAGAATCATATTTCAACATCTTCATCATCTTTAGACATTAAGCATAAGAGAGAAGAAAATGTTAAAAATGAACAAGAGAATAACAATACAACTGATCGAAAAAGAAATCTTCATAATCATGTTTCTAGTCCATATGTTTTCTGAGTATAATAAAAACGAAAATTACTCTCAAGAATATTAATAGATTCCAAATTCAACTAAATAGATTTTGTATTATTTAAAGGGATGCAATTTGGGATATTTGTGGGATAAAAATGATTGTATCAACCCACACTATATCTAATAATGAGAAAGATAATTTGATTGAAGTGCTGAGAAATGGGATTAGACCTGATGGAAGATCATTGAATCAAACCAGAGATATTATTATCAAACCAATTAGTCAATTAGGTGTATGTGAAGTTCAAATTGGGGGCACATCGATTGTAGCATCGACATCGGCTGTTTTATCCACGCCTTCAAGCCGAAAACCTGAAAGCGGATCTCATCAGATTTTTGTAAGCTCGGCTCTTGACATATTTAAAAGAAATACAAGTCAAATACAGACTTATATCAGATGGATATGGATGAAAGTCCTAGCATTGGAAGAAAGAGCCCTGTGTGTTAAGCAGGGCGATAAAGCATGGTGTTTGAAGACAGCATTAGTTATTCATTCTGACGATGGAGCCATTATTGATGCATCTTTTGCTGCTATTATTGGTTCATTGGCTTCATTAAGATTTCCTTCTTTTGATGTTAATTCTGGAATGCTTTTTCCATCATCTCAGCATAGATCTCATCCAATTGCTCTAAGTTGTAGACCATCAATAGCAACAATAGCATTGATCAATGGCAGGCTTTTTTGTGATCCATCCCAAAGTGAATTGCTAATGAGTGATGGGTATTCTATTATTGGATTTAACGAGTACAAAGATATGATATTTATGGACTCATCAATGGTTCCTTATTCAAGCGACTTGATAAAATTATCTTTGGAGCAATCGACAAAGTGGTATTCATCTCTCAAATCTGTTGTCGATTCATTTGATCCCCAATTGTTATGTGTTGGAAAAGAATCTGATTACTTTGGATTCGAACCAAAACCCTTTGTTTTCCCACATAATTCAAAGCTACCAAAATGCACAAAAATTGATATGTGGAAAAGTGATGGAAAAGAGACTTTCCAGTTTCATATTCCAATAATAAGAGAAGAAGTAATAGAAGATAGCCCCAGTATAGACAACAAAGAAGGCTGGTTATTTTCTTCTATATAAATTGAAGGGAAAATTTTAGTTTTTTTAATGCGGAAAACGATTTCGAACCATGTTGAAAGCGAACGGTATCCTCGTCTGACCCCTGAAATGATGGATTCACTTAAGAAATCCATGGTCAAGAACAGTGGGACATTATTAATGGCATTCAGGTCAGATATACGGGTTTTTAAAATAATGCATTTGGATTGCATATGTGTTTTGACTCCTTTTGAAGTTTTCTTTTTCTCACAGGTACAGAAGAAAAAAGAACTTCTATGTAGGATTCATGTTTCAGATTTGGAGTTAATTGCGTATTCTGAAGAAAAACATGTACTTCTTAGAACAATGGAATCAAACATTGTTATTTATTCTGAAGAATCGCTAAAGTTGGCTCAAATTTTTTATCGTAACTATCAGTTGATTTTTTCAAACCTTAGCCAAGAAGAATCGTGTGAAATCAGATCATCAGATATGAGTTTATTCCCAAAAATCACAATCAGCATATCTCCTTCTCAAAAGTTTCAACTGGCTTATGCTTCTATTTGCTCAAAGCTTGGAGTTGAATACCACCATGAAGTTGTGAGATATGTCCACTCTTTAGTTCTCTCACAAAATGGTATTTTTGATGTGTCTCAGCTTCCTCTTGGTCTCTATTTTAATGCCAGTGAGCTTCGCCCAATATTTCTAGCTCTTGATTTGATGAAATTCATTCATGGAATTTGCTGCTCTTCATTGGAAAGACCAAATATCCTTGAGAATATTTCCTTAATGATTGAACAGAGCAAAAAGCTTCGAGTAATACACTTTTCAGACTGTTCTATTCAGAATGGTTTGAAATTAGTACATGAATCATTTAAAGCTAATTCTGATGTTCCTATTTCATATTGGAATCTTGACAACAACAAAATCAAAGATTTTGATTATTTCCCTTCAATATTAGCTATTGCACGTTCTCCAGTTCTTCATATTAGTTTAAATGATTGTGGTATCAAACCAAATCAAGCAACATCTTTGTTCACAGTTCTCGAGCAAAATCCTTCTATGTGGACGATCCAAAACCTTCATATCTTTGGTATTGAAATGAACGAAGAATCACTCCAGGCTTTTGATAAGTTTCTAAAAACACTATCAGATAATGATTCATCTTGCCTCAAATCATTAAACTTGGGATTATTCAAAGGAAAACTTAAGAAGCTTTTGAATTCATTGAATAGGTATCCTCAACCTATAGAATCGTTGGTTCTTTGTCAATCAAGCATTGATGATTCTGCTATCGAAGAGATTATTGTGCTCATAAAATCATCTAGAACTCTTAGGCATCTAGATTTAAGTGGCACAAAATTATCATATGAGTCATTAATTCAAATTATTACAACAATTGGCGAGAATCAGTTTCTGAATTGCTTCTCTATTGACTTGAATACCCTTGATTTGAATGGTAAGAACTTGTTACCAATTTTTAGAGTTTTCTTAGAAAGTGATTTAAATATGTGGAAATCAATACGTTTGGAAAATAACAAAATGAATTCAATTGACCTGAAAAACATTGTACCTCTTCTTCAAATGATGAACAACCTTGAAACATTATCATTGTCATATAATTTTAATGCCACAATGAAAGATATCGGACTTATACTAACAGAGATTCTAAATATTCCTTCATTAAAAATACTTAGTATTGCAGGAGCAGATCAATATGCACTTGGGGAACAACTCATTCCTTTAATCGAGCAGATTTCCAGAAAACCAATTGAGTACCTTGATATTAGTGGAAATAATATTGGAAATAGGGGTATATCATCAGTAATATCTTTCATAAGAAACAGTACTTCTCTTCATTCAATTAATCTATGCAACAACAATATCACATCGATGCAAGTTTGGACAGAACTGGCAGAGGTTGTAGAGAACCGGGCAAATATTCTTGAATTCATATATCCAATTGGTGATGCCAAAAATACCGTATTGCAATCAGACAAGTCAATCCAAAAAGAAGTGATGAAAAGATTAAGTGATTTGCAGATGGTTGTGAACAACTCTGTAACATCTCATAGGATTCAAGCCAAAGTTGGTCATTATTTGCCAATAAGGCTAATTCATGAAAGAATCAAGGTAACAAAACTGATATCACAAATTTCTCAAGGAGAAGACTTTCCCCCTGATTCTAATATTCATTCATGCGTATGCAAAGAGTTTAGTCTTTCTCTTCCTTATCAAAGAGTCGGAGAAAATGTTGAAGATGGGGGTGACATAATTCAAATTAACATCGGGGAACAAGATGCCTATAAAACTGAATCAATGAAGTGGATTGTTAAAGAAAACACCAAATCTTTTATGCCACCAGAAACAATTGATGCCCGCCAAGAAAAGTTTATTCCTGCGTTTACATCAATATCTGACCTTGATTCTATCCGAGTTCTTCCCCATCAAGAAGTACCATCACTTCTTGTCAATTCATCAGTTAGCATCGAAGAAAAACCAATTTCCCCAAATGTGATTGAAGAAAGAAAGATTCCAAAAGAAAGGAGGCTGCAATTTGATTTAGAAAGTGACACTCCAAAGCCAAAAGCTAAAAGGAAAGTCAACTACTTTGTTGAAAGTGATGAGAATCAAAAAGTTCAAAAGGTTAAAGCACCCCTATTTGAAGATGACGATATTGAAGAAGCTCACTGGAATCCTTCTGCTTTGAATGATGAACAAGAAAGGCCGGGGAAGAATCACAAATTTTTATTCTCTGAAGAAGATGACTAGCTTTTAAACCTAAATTGTTCTTTTTGTTCATCTCGCGTTGACTCAATAATAAATGAAGACTGTTTTACTTGTATATCCAGACTCAGAAGGGAAACGCCAGAAGAAGTTTAAAGTTGCTTCATCTACAAAAGGAGGTGTATTTCGAAATTATATTGATCGAGAATTGACGCAGTTTTTCGAGGTAGATTATTTTTTGGTTTTTCAAGATTCCAATAGCTCTTTCTCTTTTCTTGATGAAACTTTGCCATTTAATGCAGTATCAACGGAAAAAAAGCTGATATTTCTTCTTGTATATAGACATGTTTCATTAACTATAATGACAATTCTGGATGTCACACATCAAGCAAAATTAAACTTGTCTGAAACAACGCGATCAAATATTGAAAGTTTTTTTCATACTAATGATATTGATAAGTATGTTCTTGCTTTTAAACCGACGTCAGATCCAACAATCACACGAGTGGCATCTTCATCGATTCCGCTCATACTGCAAGGATGGTATGGGGAGCAGCTATATTTAGTTCGGAGAGTTCTTCAATCTGAAAAAGAACCACTTGATTTATTGTTCCATCATTACGTTTTATCATGCACACTCGGACTTTCATTTCTTTCTTTATTCAATTGGGCAAAGTCCGCTGCTCTGCACTATATTATTTTGGGAAACAATACTATGCAGCCTGTATGGAGCAAATTCCCAGCATTACTCCCTCCGCATTTAAGAATGGATCATCAAGTTCAGGGTCTAATTAAAGTGGCATTAGGTGAGTATTCTAAGTTATCTGTTCAAGATGCAATGAAAGAATATATTTTAATTGTTTCTTCAAAGAGTGCTCAGTGTTGTTATATAGACAGAGTACAGTTTCTATTGATGGATAATAAATGGAGAATGTCTGCCTCCAGGTTTTTATATCTTTCATATAATGGGATATTCATTACAAAAGATATTGGCGAAAATCTGTTGAATCAAGCACCAATAACCCTAGTTAAGAGCTTTGTGATTGAAAATGAATTTGTTTTAATTAACTTTGATAATGGTGAAAAATGGAGGATTAAATCCAAACTCAATAAATGTCTCGTATCGATAATTGATGAGTTAAAGAGAGCCATTCCTAATAAAATTACTTCTCATGGATCGGAAAAATCAATTGACATTGCATTAAGTGATTATTCTGAAATTATTGATGAGTTTCCTTCATTGGCAACAGATCAAGAAGATGAGAAAATATGTAAAATTGAAATAGATGAGGTTTGTAAAGAACAGGCAATTATTAGGGGAACAATCAACACTCTTCCAAATGGAGTTACTGAAATAGTTTTGCCTACTGAAGAAGAAAAAGAGAAGCCATTTGATTTTGAACCAAAAATGTATCGAGATCTACGATGCATTGAACAGATTAAAATCATAAACAATGATAATGAAGAAATGGTAATGAAAGATATTCCAAATATTACATATTTTATTGATAGAATAGGAGTGTTATCAATGAAGGATTATCCTTCAAAAATTATATTCACAATAACACTACTAATTGTCTTGTTATCATTATTGGTCAAATGGGAAAACTAAATTATCTAGCAACAATTAGATTGGGAGGAACTGCTCCTTTTGGTATTATCAATTTTCACATTTGGATCATTGTTTCCAGCAAAGCCATATGCTTCTTCTGCAGCTGAAACAAACAAAGTGTTAATATTTTCCCCAGACAAAGCAGAAACAAAATATATGCACTTAAATAGAGGATCATATTCAGAATGAATTTTCTCAATTGTATATGCATTACCATCAGATATATCAATCTTATTCACAGCCAATATCATTGGAGGCGGCGGATCGCAAGCATTCTTGATGATGCTAATCCACTTCGGAATAGATTCAAACGATTGCATGTCATTGATAGCACAAGTAATAATTCCAAGTGTTGAAGATCGTGTATATAATGGCATCAAAGCTTGAAATTGTTCTTGTCCGGCTGTATCCCAAACGAATAAATCAACAGGACCATGATTTAAATTAACCCTTTTTCTTTGATGATTACTCCCAATAGTAGGTTTTGTTTCTCTAGAAAATTGGTCAGTAATCCATCTGATTATCATTGATGTTTTTCCACATCCGGAATTACCTAAAACAACAACCTTAAAATGTGGTACTTTGTTAGAATCATCGATCATTTTGGCACTTTTTGACAAATTTTACAAAAATAAATCATACAAAAATTGTTTAAAATTAATTCTGATAAATCAGAAAACAGGTACTATTGTTGTTATCAGTATGCTAATAAAAGAAATGCGGTAGTCTTTTCTACTTACATAATTTGTGTGAACAATATTTGATATTTTGTATACGATGAATACGATACCTGATCCACCATTTCCTCCTTTACAATCATAGTCAGTGCACCATCCTCTTCCTCCGCCACCTCCACTCCCAGAGTTGTGAGGAGCGGATTTTCCAGGACTTCCACCATTTCCGCCTCTGAAACTCCCATCTCCATTGTTTCCATGAGACTGGCCGCCTCCACCGCCTCCTGCATATGTGAGGTTTGTTCCATTATAGAAATATATACCATATCCCCCTTGCCCACCTTTTGTTTGGACACCGTAAAAGCCTCCACTTGTAGATCCAGCTCCTCCTCCACCACCACCATTAACAGGATGACCATTGCTTAAATCTCCCTTTCCATTTCCGCCAGAAAATCCTCCACTTCCTCCAAATTTGGTACCAATCCCACCGCCACCACCGCCATTACCTCCATTCCTTCCGTTCGTTTGGCCGCATCCACCGCCTCCTCCTCCTAAAGCAACAATATGGCCAAAAGATGAAGAAAAACCACTCGGAGCCTGGCCCCAAGCACTCAATGCTTTCCCTCCAGCTCCAATAATCACAGTTTGAGTAGTATCAATCATATAATTATAGCCCCTAACAACAGCTCCAGCACCTCCACCGCCACCAATAGCAAATCCTCCTGCTCCTCCTCCTCCAATAATCAAATAATCCACAATTACTTTGGTTCCAGGAACTATTACAAAGCTCCCATTATTAAGGAATGTGTGAACACGTTTTTCATTATCTTCATATATTATCCCCCCTGAAGGAAAGTAACTATTCCTTATTTGAATGAAGAAAAGCAATGGAAAAACTATCATAAAAATGACTTTGAGTTTTATTTCAATTTCTTTGAATCGCTTTTAAGTATCCATTGACCTTCAATGCATGCAAATATGATATCTGAAGACCTTGAATTCTTTTTTCTTTTTATATACTTTTCATTGAAGGGTAAACCGGTGATTGCTTGAAACAATTTTGGACATGCTTTAATTAATATCTCAAATTGAAAATTATTGTGACGAATGCAAATACAATACCCGATTTCTTCACTTTTTAGGCCTTTTTTTTTAATTATTTCATTTAAGTTTGTTTCTATCTCGGCAAGATACATATGAATTTGGTTTCTGTCAATTTCATTGTTATAAAACTGAATAAGGGGATATTGCAATTCTTGAAAGTTGTTTGAGTAATAAAAGTTTCCAACTTTTTTTTTTGATTTTTCATTGAAATATAGTTTCAATAAACTCTCATTGGGATAGTCGCAAAACATACTTTCATACTCCTCCATATCTTGAATTCTTATAATACCATAATTCTCAAATGCATAGAAAAACTCAGTTGGTTCGATATTACATTTCAAATGAAACTTTCGATTCATACTTTTTTCCCTCTTCATATCATTCCATTTTCCACAATTATATAAAACTGTATATTCATGAAATGAATGTGATTCACAGAAATGTAATAGAGAAAAAAAAAGTTCTTCAAATGATTTCTCATATATGTCAAGTATCCCTCCTTGACAAGAAATAGCTGGCTTTTTGATGTGATCGGATTCCTTAGATGTTGTTCCAATAAAGTTTCTATCTAAACCATCCACCCAGACTTTCCTCATCTCACAGGCCATTAATCTGTTATTGTCTACTTGTTTCATATCTTTACATACTTGCATTCATTGAATCGTAAAACAAACAGTGACAAATAATCGTTTAGAAACCATAGAGAGTCCTTCCTTGCCTCTTGAGAGCATACACAACATCCATTGCAGTTACGGTCTTCCTGCGGGCATGTTCTGTGTAGGTGACAGAATCGCGGATAACGTTTTCAAGGAAGTGACGAAGAACTCCACGGACTTCTTCGTAGATATCACCACTGATTCTCTTAACACCACCACGGCGAGCCAAACGGCGAATAGCTGGCTTTGTGATACCTTGGATATTTTCACGCATTACCTTGCGGTGTCTCTTGGCACCACCCTTACCTAAACCTTTACCACCCTTACCTCTTCCAGACATTGATGAAAATGATTTCCATTTTGGCTCCAGCGCCAATTATCAAAAAATTGCCACTTTACTCCCAAAAAATTTGAACGTGTTCATAACTGCTTTCTATCAAATTATGATGGTGCAAAATGGCATAAACATATCTAAAATAGGACCCCGGCAAAAGTAATTCATTTTTTTTCATGGCTCGTACAAAGCAGACAGCTCGTAAATCCACAGGTGGTAAGACTCCAAGAAAGTCACTTGGTGCTAAGGCAGCTCGTAAGTCAACCCCAGTTGTTGATTCTCAAGGTGCTAAGAAGCAACATCGTTTCCGCCCAGGTACTGTTGCCCTCCGTGAAATCCGTAAGTACCAAAAGAGTACCGATCTTTTGATCCGCAAGCTTCCTTTCCAAAGGCTTGTTCGTGAAATCGCCTCAGGTTTCCGTGGTGATCTCAGGTTCCAGTCTTCTGCTATTGCTGCTCTTCAAGAAGCTTCAGAAGCTTTCCTCGTCGGTCTCTTCGAAGATACTAACCTCTGCGCCATCCACGCTAACCGTGTTACCATTATGGAGCGTGATGTCCAATTAGCCCAAAGAATCCGCGGAGAAAGAAACTAAAGTCTTTTATTGTAAATATTTTGGCTATTTAATTGAACAACTCTGTTCGTTTAAATGGATGAGTGTGTTTTAGATGCTTCGAATAAGGGCATGTGGAATAATGTTGCCCATAAATTTTTAGTGGATAATATGAATGAAACGATCACTCATCTAGATATGTCGACAAATCATATTTCATTAGAGTCTGCAGATTTGATTTCCAGTTTTTTACATCGTGAAGATTCCCAACTTGTCGGCTTATCACTGGTACAAACAAAACTAACGGTTAGAGCAGCAAAATCTATATTTTCTGCTGTTGGAAAATCAAAACTGAAAGAGTTATATGTGGATAATAATATTTTGACGAATGAATCTATTAAAGTGTTGGCAGAGTCTTTAGAAAATAGCCCACCATTAATTGTACTAAGTTTAAATGGTTGCAGTATTACAAGTGAAGCAGCCAGTGTATTAATCCCATCTTTGGTTAAAGTTCCAACGTTGAAACATCTTAGATTAGAGTCTAATTCCCTATTTGATCCTGGGGCAGAGGCTGTTGCAAATATTCTTAAGAGTACTTCAATAACACACCTATCTTTGGCTGATAATGAGATATGGTTAGGTGGAACCACTGCTTTGCTTGAATCAATTATTAAAAATAGGACTATCGAATCGCTTGATATATCATATAATACTATTAATCTTGAACTGTTAGGAACCTGTTTAGTTAAAACACCAACATTGACAGAGCTTAGCATTAGTGGATGCAAAGTTCAAGAGGGCGGTCTTTCAGGATTTTTGGAGAATTTATCATCAAGTTCTTTGAAAATATTAATTTTTGATGGATTAATATACAACCAGCTTCCAATTTCTTGGCCAAAAGTCAAAGACTCTGTTTTTCAACCAAGAATGTATTTCGAATACTTGAACAATTTTGTCCGAAAATCCAAAACTATTCAAGATCTGAGACTTGGTTTTCTTGATTTGGATCAGATAAATGTGCTCTATAAGACTTTCTCAGAAACTAAGCCCGATCAAACTCTTCATCTTTCAATACATGATTTTGGGAGAACTGGAAATTGTTGGGTGTTTTCTTTTCCCGATTTTTCGGTCATGTCCCCATCTTCATCATTTGTTTGGAAAACCAAACTATCAACTCAAGCATCACTACAACTTAGTAATATCTTTCAACAAGCTGTTTTTAATGATAAAACTCTAGATTCATTGATACTCCAAGGCATATCTCTTAATGATAGTTCAATAATACCCATTCTTGATTCTCTATCTGATATCCATATTAACTCTTTTGATATTAGTAATAATGTTTGCGGAGATAATATTATTGAATCTCTAATATCATTTTTAACAAAGAATACCATTAAAGAGCTGTTTATTGATTGGACTAACATAACAGATATTGGATTACAAAAACTAATGAAATTCTTTAACACATGTCCTCACTCACAAATCCCCAAAAAGATATCATTCACAGTTAAAACAGATCGGATTAATGAAATGGACAAACATGCATTATTTGATGAGCTTGGTATTCTTTTAGCTTCTAATCCACCTATCGAATCTCTAGTAATTGATGGAACTGTATCTTCTTTGGATGTTACAGCTTTGGTTGAGGGATTATGGAAAAACTCTAAACTTTTGGATATATGTATCCAGAGCTTACTCATTTTCAATTATTCAAGCCCTGACCCTGCTATCAATGATGATATTCAGAAAACATATATCACATTAGCCGAGACTCTTCACACATCATTAGCAAAAAGGGGATCCAAATGCTTATTACAGTATTTCAAATTCCCATTACTGACCGATATTTTTATATATCATGAAGCAATCATCAGTAAGTGGCCTGATATTGAGCAAAAGCTGAATATGAATAGAGAGCAACATAAGTAAATGTCATATCTATAATGTCTTCATGGGGCAATGAAGTGGTTTCATTAGCCGAAAATGAAACCAAATCACTATGGAAACCATTTCCAGACCATTACATCAATACGAGGAAGCCGAAAAAACTGTCTATACCACAAATATCTCCAAATGATCCCCTTATTCAAGTGTTTTGCAAAATTTCGGATAATTTCTCTTCTCTATATCAGTATGCATATGATGAAGATAGTGTTCCTCCAAAGGTTTTTTGTTGGAGTGATGTTTCACACTTTGATCAAAGGACATCTTCAAGGATTATTCAAGCTAGTTTGGAAAAGGAATACAATCATTTTTTAGAAGATTTTAATATATTTTTTCAGAAAGTATCATCAGGAAACTCAGATCCACTTCCATTTGAGGTTAAGCAAGAAGAGTTAACTTTATTCCATATATTTGATCCGATTATTGTATCAAAGAGTAGATTAAAGCCATCAAATCATAGCCTGTCGATGAAAACATCTCGAAGTTCTTCATTTCTCAATGATCCATCCAAAGTGAATACTATAGTTGAAGAATCCACGACATCAATACCAATTCATGAAGATTTAGAATCATTAGAAAGAATATGTCAGCAAATTACTAATGATTCTGTGATCATTCTTGATTGTAACCAACCTAAAAGGGCATTTGAAGTAATAACAAAGAACATTACTAATGTTGTAGTGTTTGGAGCAACAAGTGAAAAATTGGTGTATAGTCCTCAAATGCCATTCGATCTGTTTACTAGTTGCTTATTAACACCAGCTCAGATATCCATTCTTTGGCAATCTCAGTATTATACTGATATCAAGAGTGGATCTCTTACAGATATCGATTTGCAAGCGTTTATCAACATATTAAACGATTCACCGGTAATTCCGAGTGTTATTCAAATCCTAGAAACATGTTTGGAGGCATGCATCAGTCAACTTGTGTATCATGAATTAGAATCAAATTCTTCCCTTTTTTATTCATGCTTTCGTAAGCATCCTATTCTTAAGAAACTCTTTATTAACTTTTTGTTGGCTTCAAGAATTATGAGATCTTATTCAATGGTTCCATTTTCTTATCCTGAGCTTCCTGATTTTTCTACTCATATAATTTGGACAGCTTATGATTTGCATGTAGATCAAGTATTGTATTCGATTCATGAAACAACAAAACCATCTCCTCGAACGGTTTTATCATTAGGAAGAATTCTTGAAGAACAATTGAAAATGCTTCAGAATTGGTTATTATTTCCCAAGAAGGATCGCCAAATTCCAGAAGAAATACAGTATATTGCTCCTCTGTTATCTACTTATGAGTTATTTGATCCAACTATCAAGTTTTGCGCGCAATTATTGAAAATATCCAACAAATCAGTTGTAACCTTTCTTAGTACTAATGCTTTTTCTGCCATCATTAAAGTTTTTTCTGACGAATCATTTCTGCACAATATCTCAAATTCAATGGCCTCGGATCTATCGAGTATTATTCTCAATTGTTTTATCGTATCTCCATTATTTTCTAAGTATTTCGAAAAGTATATTTCTTTTTGGTTGACAAGAGTTAAAACAGACGATGAAGAACTGCAGTTGTATTCTTTGGCATGCATCATTGTTTTTTCTGGTGTTAAAGGATATATTGAAATGTATAAGTCGAATGGATTAGTAGAATATCTTCAAGTTTTAGTTTTGTCAACAAATTCATATATTCGAGTTTTGTCACATGTCCTTCTTTCAAAATTGGGTTCGCCAATCAGTTTCGATCCATTAAGAATTGAACAAGAATCATCCCCTTTAGTTAGAGCAGCTTTATTATCTCGTCAGATACCAACCATAGAAGCACTTAAACAAATTAGTAATGATGTATGTTTTGAAATCATATCTAATTGTAATGATATGGATGCAACTGTGAGAGAAGAAACAATAATAGCACTTAATCATATTCTTGGAAAAATGGATAATAAGTTTTTGAGTGATATTTTCAGTTTTGTTAATATGATATCAAATTTAGCATATGATCCTTTAGTTCCTTTAATTGGGAATGTTATTAGTGTTCTTTCGTATGATCCCTCTCCAATTATCAAAGATCGACTTAAAGAACTAATTGGATATATAACAAAGAGGGTTTCTGGTTCAAACCCGGTTTTTATAGAATCTAACTTTTCTGAAGTATGTTTGAATAAAATTGCTAAAGAAGAATTCATAGGAGCAGAACCTGTTGCATTTTCTGAAAGGATTATGGTGTCAAACAATGTTCTTGTTGGAAAACCTGACATATCCCCTTCAGGTTACCTAATATGCTCTGATCAAGATGGTCACTTATTGTGCCAGACATCATCCAATCCATCTAAATGTGCAAAAGAATTCAAATTCTTTGATTTTGATTCTTTGGGTTTTCAAGGATTAGAAAGCTTTATTAGAATGAGAAAAAATCAAAAGCCAAAACTTGTTTATAACAAGTTTATGGATGATAACAGAATTTTCTCGTGCACAGATAGATCGCAAGTATCCATCATTGACATTGATACTCCAATTGACCCAGTGGCATCCTTTATTTTAGGATCCCCAGATACCACCAGAGAAGTTTTTATTGATTTAAATACTAGGTCATATAGTATTCTTCATACTTCGAATCATAACCAAATTGGAATATTTAGTTTGGACACTATGAAAAGAACATCACTTATATCCATTCCTGCACAAAAAATATACAAATCTGAATGGTTTAAGCCTTACTCGACCCTCTTTTATACTGCCCAAGATGACCTGAATATATTTGATAGCCGAATGCCAATGATTATTACATCTCTTCGTTCAGTTGGGAAAAATATGATTGGCTGTAATATATCAGGGGCATCTCCATTTGACATTATTGCTGGATACAGTAGCGGAAATATATCTTTAATTGATATCCGAACCATGACTGAAGATGCTTGCTATAATTGGGGTTCTCCAATACAACAATTTGAGGTTCATAAGCATCTTCCATATGGAATTGGATTATCAGATTCATTGGTTTCTTTTTCCTCTGATAATGGAATCATTAACCCAAAAAGAATAGGACTGTCAGTAGTTCCAAGCTCTTTTTCACTACATCCGAATGAAAACGCTTGTTCTATCAGAATTGGTTCCAAAATTGGTGTTATTACTCAGTTTTAAAAACTCTGTTTTATGCATGCTATTTCCAAAGAAAGTCGTAGTAATTCTATGATTTTTGAACAAAGAGGACAATATAATAAGAATAAAAGAACCGAGGAAAAGAAAAAGTACTGTTCGAATGGAATTTGGAATTCGAAAATTGACATTTCTGATCCTGATTCATTTGTTTATAAAACACCAATGGTAATGATTCCCACATCTGAATGGAGCGATATAAATAGAAAAACAACACAAACTTCTTTAAACAATGTGATCATCAGGCTGGAAAGGACGATAAAAGAGGAATCAGATAAAACAGGAGAGCTCAAAGCATTATTATGCTCATTAAAGAGCGAAAGAAAGCAACTGAAGCAACAAAAACTCAGCTTTAGGGGTAGAGGTCTCAAAGAGAACAGGAATTTGCTGTTCTTATTGCAATACCTGCACGCAATGAAGATGAAAAAAACAAATAAGCAACTAAGGCATATTGAAAATATTCAAATTCATATGAATTCGATGATTAAGCATATAAAGCTCATTAATCAATATAGTGGTATATTCTATTCAGTTGATATTGATGGATTTTTAAATGCAATTCCGGATATCAAAGCAGAAATGTCATCCTTATCAAGAAGAATTGAGATACTAGAGAAAAAAGCATTAAAGCCGAAACACCCACCTATACCCACTAGTTTTTCGGATCAACTTATATATCCAACATCAACAACTCTCCCAATATTTATCTCACTTCAAAGCTGTGTCCACACCAAAACCATTCCCCAGGTATTTCAGGAGTTTAGAGAAATGACGGATGATAATGATGAGTTTTATATATTGATAGATCATGCTTTCACGTTCGCTTGGCAGTCATGTAGCTATCCATTCATATCAAATGATATTCCTGATATACCTCTATTCACTGATGCCAGAGTTAGCTATTTTGATCCTGATTATATACCTGATGTTTTCTTAGAAACTCAGATTGGTAATATTGATCTCATCGAATGGCCTTTCCGTTCAGTTATTGAAATATTGCTGAGTATTCATTTCGAAATAAATCCTGTTTTGATGGCAAAGAAATTTTATGATGCATTACACGAAACAGCTAAATGTGTTACCACTAACACAGGAAAACCAATTGATGTTGATTTTGATACACTCTTTCCATTGATTCTTATCAACGTTCTCGCCTCAGGTATTGCTGCTAACAAGTATATTCTGCCATACATTGCGTCCCTTTCTACCATTCCTTTGAGTAATACATATTGTAAGCTAGGAGCATCTTATGCAGAAGCTGTGCTTCAACACCTGTTTTCAGTTTAGCCGATTATTTTGTAAATTATGTAAACTAATGACAAACCGTTTTTTTTTCAATTGTTTCCGTTACTAAATAAAAGTAAAATGTCCAACACATACCAAAGACCACCATCATCGAAAAACCCCCAAGGAATGCGTCCGCCAAGCCGTGTTAGAAATGGTCCTGAGCTTAATGCCCCAGGTAGGGGGATTTCTGTTGTTAATAGACCCACAACCAAGCAGGGCTTGCCTAGCGCTCGTACAAAAACCGGGACAAGGCAGGTCGCTGATAAATCTTACTATATAGGATTATTAAGGAATCATATTAATGATTTAATGGCAGAGATTAAGCGATTAACCATAGAGACAGATAAAAAGAGAAAGGATCAAGCCAATAAAGCCCCTTTACAACAAGAAGTCAATACTCTTAAAGAACAAATTACTCAATCAGAAGCAGAACTTGCTGATTATAATGTATTATCTGATAGGCTCAATGGGAAAGTTTCACAAGATGAAATGCTCGCGAACCTGAACGAGTTAATACAGAGTAATATTCAAAATGAAAAAGAAGTTGATCGCCTTTATAGAGAAAAGGCTGATATGGAAGCTGTAGTACAAAACATGGAGAAACAGGTTAATGAAATGGTTCGTGGACAAGGATCATACCAATTGAAGGAGTTAATCAAAGAAATCGAAATAGTAGAAAACCAAATTAAAGAGCTTCGTGGGGGACAAGACGATTTGAAAGGAAAGTCGAAGGAAGAGTTAGGACTATTGCTTAAAGAAGCTACTGTTCAAAAGGGCGATATCGAGAAAGAGATACAAGATCAAACCAAGAGTCTACAATATATGCAACAACAGATCAAACAGCTTGAAGAAATGGAATCTGAACTCCAAACACAAAGAGGAGAACAATACTTGAAAATGCTTCAAAGGGAAAAAGAGATCAACCAATTTAATCAAACCTTTGTTCAGTCTCTAGATGCTGCAAAAAGCGAATTGCAGCATGTACAAAAAGATGTTATTGATATACTGAACAAAACATCAAGAGATATTGAATCAATAGAAAAGCTCCCAAGTGTTGAAAACTACAAGCAGCTTCAACAGGACCTTCAATATAAACAAAGACAGATGACAGATGCAAAAACAACAACCGCCAAACTCCAAAATGAGGTTGAACAAAGAAGAAGAGAGCTTGAAGATTTACAAAATGTTGACAAAAAGATCATTCAAGAAGAAGCGAAAATTCAAAAAGAGATTGAAAGTATGCATTCAGAAATGCCAGAATTAGAAAAAGTTGATCAGATACGTGAGGAAGGAGAGATAAAAAAGAGGAAGAAAACAGAAGAAAGAGACAGTCTCCAATTGCAAAAAGAGTACATTAAGGAATTAGCAAGGAAAGCCGCCGAGAAGTATAAGGAATTGAAGTCCCAACTCCAATCGAATGAAATTCACAATCGTCTGCATGAAGCAGAAAGAGAGATCCGTGCTAGAGCTGCAGAACAGTATACTATAGTGGAGTCCATAGAGGAAGAAAGAAGAAGGACAAATTATGCAATGGTCAAGAGGCATTCACTCTCAATTGTTCAACAAATCAATGATGGTTTATAAATCCTCAACAAAAATAATTTTTATTACTCGTTATTATTAGAAGATGGTATCGATTCATCTTCTTTCAGACCATTGAGAAGATACTTATCGATTTTATCCAATTGAGCTTTGAGGGATACAATATTATTCAAAGTTGGCTCAAGAGAATCAGATGATGACTTGGATCCACCAGAGGAAGAGGGTTTCAATTGTCCATTTGATGAATAAGAAAGCACAGGTGAAACTGATGGTGTTTTTGTCATGTCATTCCTCTTCTCAATATCCTTTTGGGCATCACCAGATGTGTATGAAAGTGAAGAAGGAGTTATATTATTTGACATTCCATCAGATATATCATCTGGCAATTGCTCTCGTTTGTTGGAGAGTATTCCAGATGTAGATAAACTAATCATCCCTGTAGTAAATGTGTCTTCTTCACAGTTAAAATTAGATTCATCATTTCTTCCTTGTTGATCATTTTCTCTAACCTTATCATCAATTATTTGAGATCCTAATCCAATTGAAATACTTTTTTGTCCTAAATCCATTTCTTCTTCTCCAAAAGCTTCCTCTTCATCATGATTTATAACTTCTTTTTCTGTTGTTTGGTAAGAGTATGAGGAGTTCTTGTTTTCTTTTGTTTGTAATGTATTGTATTTAGGCAAATTACTATCAGATTTAATCAAACTAATAGTAGCAATATGATTCGATGATCCTGATTGTTGAATAGGATCAATTAACTCATATGATTTTTGATTTGGCTCTCCTGAGTCTTTCGATTCTTTGAAATGTTTGTTGGAATTAGAATTACCTAAATCTTTGGTGGACAAGTACTTATTTGTATCATTAATTCTTAAATTCGATTGATTATTATCTATTTGGGAAATACTAGTTCTTTGAGGATTAGTTGTATCAATTATCCTGCTTTCGATAGTAATATTTCCTTCAGATTCTTTTTTAACACTTCTTGATTTTGGACTACCTTTTTGAGAAATATTGCTATTCTCTGACTGAAGATGTTTCTTTGGACATTTATTTTTACCTTCTTTCAGTTCTGAGTTATCATATACTTGCTTGGAATTAGTAGCCTCGATATTAATTGGCTTTTCATCATTGTTGATAATCTTAGTTTTTAATTCTTTGTCATGATGCATATTATTAGTTTTTGGAGAGTCTTTTGGTGAAGAGGCTATATACTGAGATCTAATGTCTTCAATTGGTTTGGGAAATACTCTAGCTTTAGGCAGGCCAAATTCTTCTTCATTGTTTGATGTTAATGGAGCATCATTCATATTATTACTAATAGTATTCTCAGAAGAGTTAATTTGCAAGAAGCCAATGAAACAATTATTCTCTTCCTTTACCCATTTCATCAATTTGTGTCCGAGATGAAGACATAAAGATGGTCTCTTCTTTGGATCATAATTCAACATTGCCTTTATTGGAGATGGAAAATCAAAAGGAATGGTATTATCAATTGGAATCCAATTATAAGACAATGGGGCCGCACCTAAAACCATTTGAACCCTTTTCATATAATCAATGTTGTGCAAAGACCCAAATAATGGCCCGCCAAAGAGAATGAATTCTGCAAGAATAGTTGCAAGGGACCAAGTATCCGATGTGCATGATAATTCAAATAATCCCCATTCTGGTGGCCTATAAAAGCGATACTCATTAACAGATCTAAAGCTCAATCTATTAAGCCTGGGTGGTGGAGGGAAGATGGATTTCGATGAAGCATGAGAAATTAATGGAGGTGGCCTCAGCCATAGCATTTCATCGACAATAATAGAATATGGAGATAGGTTAAGATAAGGAAAAGATACGGAATGCAATGAACATAGTGTGTTAATTAAGTTAGGCAAGCTTTTCATTAAAAATTCACGATTAACGTTGCTCTTAGCAGAATAATCTGCTAATGTAGTCATAGGAAGGGGCTCCACTACATAAAAAACCTTCAAGAACTTCCCAATCACATTTGTTTTGATAACATCAAGAGTTGAAAGATGTCCTTGGAAAAAAACGCCTTCACATCTAAACATTCGATAATTTTGGCACAAAAAAAGAAGCCTCTCCACAAATTTATGGCCGTAAGATACCAAAATCTCCAAATTATACTTAGTAAGCAGAAATTTGCGATTTGAAACTTTGTGAACTGCAATGAATGATTCATAAGACTTGCACTTAGGAGAAAAATACGGTTCAATGATGCTAAACTCGTTAATCCTAGATTTCATTTTTATTCTTAACGTCTTTATTCCACATTTTCTTTCATCATTTGGAGATACCCTTGCACAGACATTTCTTTGATCATTGTTTAATGATGAATGAACATTATAATAATACCTCTCCATTATCCGGATGGCAATCTATGTTGTAAATGTTAATGATCTCTCATTAGCCATAAAACATCAATAATCAAATTACCTGCGAATAACTAGGTATGATGTTGAGCTACTAGAAAAGAGGTTCTATTGGTGAAATAATTGCCATTGATATGTCAACATTTGTAGATTTTTTTACAAAAATTTTTGACTTTCATTTTCAGGTGTTTTGTGAATCACTTCATGTGATTATTATAAAACTTCATTTTTAATGTTGAATAATCAGAAGAACCGAATATATATTGGCGATCTTCCTTTGGGTATAACTGAAGATATCATTCTAAACCAACTGCTTGAAGGCTATGAAGGTGTTACAAAAATAGAAATAATTAAGAAAAAATATGAAGCTTTTTGTTTTGTAACGTTTTCATCTGATGAAAATATAAAAAAAATTATTGATGAATTGAGTTACGTAACATTTGATTGGAAACCATGTAGAATTGTATCGGCAGATGATGAAACATTAGAAATAATCCGAAGAAGAGTAGGGAATGTTATTATCTGGGGATTGGATGAGCTTATTAGCGTCCAATCTATCCACGAAGCCTTTTCCAATTATGGTGATGTTATTTGTTGCAAAATCCGAATGGTTTATAGAAATGGAGAGTGGGTTAGCAAAGGATATGGATACATTCAGTTTAGGCACCTAGAAAATGCAAAGAAAGCCATCCAAGAGCTACACAATGCATCAATCAATGATAAACCGATACATATGTGTGAGTCAATCCATAAATGCAAAGAATTCTTAGAATTCAAGAATAGATGAATTTGTTTCAGATATCAGCCCTAGAAGATCTAGCAATGAATGATTTTATTCCAAATGTTTTGAGATCTGGGCAACTCATTGTTTTATTAATGAAAAAGCAATTCTTAATAGAAGAACAAATTGAGTATTTGTGAATGAAACAAGAAGGATAATAAGAACATATTTCTCCCAAGAAACTTGGGTAAGTATATATTGCAAACCAATATTAATCGAAATTAATCATGAAAACCAAAAATGAAGAATAATTACAAACATGGGTTTTCTCAATATCGATTCAAATTTGTTTCCGATGATAGGGAATATACTCCCTTGAGATTTGTTTGCGAAAGCTCAAAAATTGCACATGATTATATGTAATCTGTATTCTATGATACAATTCCATTGTTACCAAAGTGCATATTTATCAAAAAAATCAGAATCAAAACATAATTTGATAGAATTAGTTGGGGTTTTGTATCTCTTCATTGAGCACTTGGGAAGAGATTGAAATGAAGATTAAGAAGCCCTCCAACAACCCAAAAGCAGAATATTCCGTGTTGGATCCCAGGAATATTCAGAAGTTACAAATCCCCAAAGGATCCAATTCTGTATATCAAGGTTATTATATAAATAATCCTCTATATATTCAAAATATGATAACCTGCAAACATAACATATTGAGTCAGTTTTCCGGAATTATCAAATCCATAATCAATCATTTCCCACAGCATTAATCCAAATATTCCTTCAGTGATTGATTTTTTGGAGCTTTCTTGAGTAAAAATTCGTAGGAGATTTGAAAGAATTTTTAGAAATGTTCATGTTTTTCATCTTTTTAACCTTTTGTAGAACAGTTGTAGTTGAAGATTGTGTTTTTTTCTCGCTTTCATTAGGCACCGGACATGGAGGTGCAATTAAGATTGATTCTGATTCTGTTGGATTGGAGATTAAGAAATCTGTTTTCTATTGTTGTAGGGCTTCAGGCAATGGAGGAGCAATTTATAGTTTATGTGCAAATATTAGTTTGAATCAAGTATGTGCATTTTCTTGTATGACAACTGCAATTAATACTGAGAGCCAATTTGCATATTTTTTTGCTTATAAACTCGGAATTCTGAGAATTAGCGATACATCTATTACCAAATGCCCAAATAATACCAATGTTGATAACAGATATCATACTCTTTATTTAGTTAATGGGACTCATAATGTATGTGGAACAAACATCTCTGATTCGCAGATCAGACATGTTGTTTTGACTTTTTATAGATCAATAGAGGCATCTTTCTCATATTCAACAGTATCAAAGTGCTCAATAACCACAGTAACAGCAATTTATGTACATTATCATGAAAAAAGCCATCTCTTTTCAAGACTAAATATCCTTTCAAACACCCAAGGAGACACTAATTACGGATTACTATATTACCAAACGAAATCTAGTCAGAACAAGTATAATGAATGTGTAATTTCAAGGAATACAAACAACTTGTTCTATATAAGTGAAGGTACAATTGATATGGCAGGCTGTTATATTAACCATCCTAGTACAAAAATCATGATTAGTATCGGAAGTGGTAACACTCTTACCGATACCAACACACATATATCCACAATCCAATTAGCTCATTTCTCATCCCATGTTTGTTCAGCTGAGTTTTCGTTTGTCCCACCATCTGCAATTCCAAATTCATTATCCATTTTGTGGGGTTCAACAATCCATCTCTTCACGCTGCTTCTGTCGAAGTAAAAACCAGTTCTATGCTAAGGCTTTTATCATCATGTGCTTTGGTTTCTCAGACAAATTGGACCTCGCGATTTGAATGGAATAGTAATTATTCTTCTTGTCTTAATATTGATAAATGCCATTTTCATGGTTTTAGCTATAACGGGAATGGCGGTGCAATTTCTTGTGAGATCTATGGAGCAACCATTTTGGTTGAAAGATGCTCGTTTCAATATTGTATCATTAATGGGAATAATAAGGGCGGGGCAATTTTTATGGTTGATTGTGGTGGGGCAAAAATTGTGTCATCATGTAGTTATTACATGATTGCACCCGATAGAGGTCAGTTTTTTTCAATCCAAGTTCTTCCAGGGTGCCAATTTCATGTAAATTATTCCACTGTTTGTATGTGTTGCCCTAATTATGAAGGTTTGCTTCATGTTATGAGAATATATGGAGGAGTTCAAGTGTCATGCAATCTAAACACATCTCGAAATAAGCTATCAAAATATGGATCAGGAGTTTGTTTTATGACAACAAGATCTGTTGTGATTTCTCAGGCCTCAATCATAAATAACAATGGGGATATTGCTCTAGAATTGAGCAATAATGAATCATGCAATGCAAATATGATGAATTTTGTCAATAATTCTGCCTATTTTGGATCATATAACTATTTAATTACTGGGGATAATATGAACTTGTATTTCCACTATTGCCATTTCATGAAAAACAACTACACATCTTTATTTTCGAATAGATTACTAACAAAAACATCGATTTTGAATCAGTGTATATATGATAAGACATCAGGAATTGAATCATTTTCATTATCATCGTGCATTTTCACGAATTTGTTTGCTACGCAAGTGATTAACCATGTCTCAATGATTGAGTGTTTTGATTATTGGACTATGAGAAAAACTCAAAGATTGACAATCAAAAAGGGAAATACCATGTTCATCATGCTTTTGGCTCTGTATTAATTTGCATCTCTTTATCTATTCTATCCATTTCACTATCAGATAGCTTTCCAATATAACTCGGTATGATTCTCCCATTTTTGGGACAAGTTCGATATAAGTTTTGTAAAAGCATTGAATATTGATGTATTATAAAAGGATTAGAACCATTATTATCGAATTTGATGAAACCTATTGTCCAATTAAGTACTCGCTTTGGGCCTCCTCCTATTGTGAGGATTCGTTCTTTATCTAGTAACTTGATTGATAAGTTGTAAGCTGCATGAATATTGTTATATATGATATAATTGATTGCCGTTTGATCTGTTATTTGCCTTATGGTTCCATTTTCATATTTAAAGTACCCGCATGTCAATGTTAAGAACTTTCGCAAATCATCTGAACCTCCGATGATTACCGCACCATTGATCAATAAGTGCTTTCCAAATTCCGTAAAATTCATTATTCGTCTCAATTGGCCGCTAGTTTCCTTCTCTCTTATCAACTTGACGACTTCAATTGATAGAAAAAGATCATTCGTGTTAGTGATTTCATTAAAAGGATCACCTTGGAAAGCAGTATCTGCCAAATCGCACATACATACTCTATCAATTAATTCTCCATACCTTTCTAAAAACTCTTTTATCAATATTACTTTTGCTTGGTAAAACAATCTCCTTGTGCTTCTATTGACAGACCCAACATTGATTGGTAATACTGAGCATTTGTTAAACTCTTCCCACATTGTTTCTGTGATGTTTCCATAACTATATTCATCGCATAGATAAACTATTTTCCCCTTAAATCCGACCGTTCTCAGGTTACTCGCAAAAAACACCATTGATCGAACAATACCAAAAGCAAAAGTAATGACAATATCTCTATTTTTGCTTTTTGATTCATAAGATACCGGAATATTACACAGTTGACAGTCTTTTCTATTAGATTCAACCAGAAAATTCGAAAAAGTTGACAAATCAATCCAATTGCTTTTTGTGTTTTCCATTTTGGAGGTTTTTTCGCTTGCAAAATCCAACCATATTTCCGTATATGTGTTTCTTATGCAAAAAAATGTTATTATTGATGATTTTAATACTAAAAATGGTAATAAACTTAATTTTCGCATGATTATTGACTAAAGAACAACATTGTCTAAATTTTTCATGATTCTTATATGTACGAATGCCATACAAGAATCATGAAAAATGAATATTTCTTAGGTATTCATGTTAAATCAAAGAGAAACCTTTTCTCAGAAAACATATGGACGAGAGACATAATCATGATGATGATTTCTTTTTCTATCAGTTGTATTGTCATTCTCTTGTTCATTTTTAACATTTTCTTCTCTCTTATGCTTAATGTCTAAAGATGATGAAGATGTTGAAATATGATTCTTATTTGGATTCCTTTGAGTTCCAACAATGTATGATAGAATAACCAAA
>Ga0209639_1000269_pt1 | contig 79699 bp, 51 predicted proteins | sample EPASupsiteHSE605_FD_187268 | JGI IMG/M metagenome (GOLD analysis project Ga0209639, IMG submission 187268) | Bioremediated contaminated groundwater from EPA Superfund site, New Mexico - Sample HSE6-05 (SPAdes) (version 2) | ecosystem: Environmental > Aquatic > Deep subsurface > Groundwater >... | reverse complement strand
TTATTGTGAATTAAGTAACCATTAGCTATTTGAGATTCAATTCGCATTCTAAACGAGTCAAAAAAACTAAAATCACAATTTGTCTTCTTAAGGATGTCATAAACTTCTATTTGATCATTATAATCATTTGGAACTTTCCCTTCCGTTATAAATTGAAAAAATTGATGAAAATGAGCCTGAGATGATTTTGTTTGAAATGAAATATTCTCTCGGATCATTTCAGGGCCATGTCTTATCATAACCAAATGATGGTCTTTATCAACTCCAAATTCAATATCATTGTAGACGAAAACAGATTTGCTTTCCGTTCCATCCATTCGATGTGGCTATGTGGCCATGCAATTTTGAGATAAAAAATGAATAAACCATACAAATTATTTTTGTCTAGAAATAATTGTAAACGGTCTTTTATATATCAAAATAAGCGACAGTTTATTATTAATTGAATTCAAAAATGAGAAAGAACTTTTTTTTGATATAATTATGACTGTTGGTAAAATGACAGTTTACTATTATTATGAACCGTTTAGAATTTAAAAACCCAAGTTTGAAGAAATCAGCTAAATAATAGAAACAAATGGATTTTTAAACTCTTATGGTTATTAGAAAAGAAAATTTCAACATAAAAATTCTATTTATTTCTAGTTAAAAAAATTGGCGTCCTTAATGATCCTCTCAGTTTATAATTGTTCTATTTAAATAATTTAGAGTGAAAATTGCAAAAAAAACACCATTTTACAATAAATTACGAAAATGCCATTATTGAGGATTCATTACGAAATATGGTTAAATATACCATCGGATAGACTGTAAATAAACAATATCATTAAATTTAGATCTATATCCATGTTTAATTAGGTATACTCATCAAATATTTCGAAGATAATTCTAGAATAAAACAAATTGTCACTTCAATACCTAATGATAATGATCCATTTTTAGCGATTAATAAATATCATTTTAATCAAACGATAACTCGATCAAAATAGGTTAATATAGAATAATGCCCCAATAGTAAGATAGGGGAAAGTCACAAATTGTCACATAATTATCTAAACATATAATATAACAGCCAAAAAATAACCCAAAACAATGATATCTTGGAGTTGTTTTAGTATTGGAAATCAAAGTACAGATTTTTACAAACTCTACATTTGATATCGGAAGTAAATTGCACAAAAATCTATTGATTAAAATTCAATTACATGTAAACAAAAATCCTTCACAAAGTTAATCACAAGTGAACTAATTCCCGAAACTCAATAATGGTCGGAGTTAACAGTTTATTTGAAATATTGAATGTATATTATTAGTAATTGAGTCAAATGAATAATAATTGATTATAAACAAAAGATTTTAATTTTTCCGACATCTATTGATGGTGGGCCATTAAATATTTTAGTGGGGCATTTTTTATTTGATCATTAATTGAAGAAAAATTGAAATAAATTGAATTTCTAATAGTTATTTATCGTTACTCATTAACTTATCTGAGAAATGAAAACTCAATTTTTTTTGTTTTTTGAATGATTATATTTTCATGTTATGAAATATTCGAATGTTTACAAATTTTCACCAGAATAGTGTTATTGTATATGTCAAATCTGTTTACTTCTTTATGTAAAGTAAGCTTATATTAAATGGTTTATGAAACCGTTAATTCAAACAAGATTTTGTTTGGAATTATTCTAAACATTTTTAGAAATGTGACCCCAATAAGAAAGATTAGACATGATTTTCATGTCAACTACGACAAGATTTATATTTTTATATCTTCTTATGAGTAATCTTTTAGTATTATCAAACAATTGTGAGACTTGAAATAATTATACTAGTTTTACTCCAGAAAATTAGTAATATGACCATGAACAATCTGGAGTCAAATACTTATAGAGGAATTAGTTGATGCAGTTATCCTTGAATGGAACAATTTTGATAACGAACCAATTAATCATCTAGTGAAGGGCTTTTTGAAGAAACACCATCAGCTTACTGCTGTTAATGAGAGTCCAATTCAACCATTTTTGTGACAATCAAGTGATTATATCCCAAAAAAATATAATCACCCTTTTAACAACAATCCTTGTTCTCTTCGGACAAGCACTGAATATGTGAAGATACAAGCACATATGAATACAGTTGGAAAGATACAAGATCTTTTTCATAATTATTTTCCTAATAGAAAGCTTTCTTTATTAAATTTTGGCATTCTTTTCATTGCCTGAAATGAGCAAAAATTCATTATCAACACTCTATTCACAATTTTTTTGTTTTACGAGAGATTATTTTTTACTGTTTTGAAATATAACAATGTTTACAAACTTGCCCAGAATAGTGTCCTCAAATATTTGATGTCAGTTTTATTTTGAAGACTTTTAGATGATAAACTATTCCGAAAACTCTGTACTGACCGTTTATTAATGTCTTTCAATGGTCAGAACAAGTATGAGCTCATATCAGACTTATTAAAAACAACTACACCTATTCAATGATAGCAACAACTTTGAAATGCTCAAAGTCTTCAATTAGTAAGTGCATCAAGTTTATGAATGAAAATGTGGGAGGATTTCCACCAAAATCTTGTATGGGAAGGCCCTCAAAGATCACAAATGAAATAAAAAGTATAATTGAGGATTATACCATTATGAATCCAGCTCATTCTGATTCAGATCTCCAAAATTTTTTGAGTGTTCAAAATAATTTAAATATTGGGAGATCTACAATAAATAGGGCTAAAAAGAGCCTTAACTTTCGATGGAAGCCTCCGAAAATCAGACAATTATTATCCGAGAGACAAATCGGAAATAGAATTCAATTTGGAAGATTTATCAAAGAGAATAATATCCAGAGTCATAAAATTCTATTCTCTGATGAGTCAAGAATTTCAATTCAGAATGATTCCCAATACATTTGGAGAAGAATAGGAGATGATTCGGAGTCTGTTTTTATGGATAAAGTCAAATTCCCAGTGTCAATAATGATTTGGGGTTGTATTGGATACAATTATAAATCTAATATTATTCAAATAGAAGGATCTTTGGATTCCGAAAAATACATTCAAATGCTCGATGACCACCAAATTTTTGAAGAAATAGATAAATTCAAAGGAAAAGGTAACTATTGGTTTCAGCAAGATGGGGCAACATGCCATACTTCTCAAAAAACTATAAATGAGATATCCAAAAAATGTTCAGTTTTACCTAATTGGCCTGCAAACTCACCGGATTTATCTCCAATAGAAATATTATGGGGAATTCTGAAGATATATATCAAGATTTATAAACCCAGAACGAAAAGGGATCTTTTATATTGGATTAGAAAAGCTTGGGACATGATCCCTTATTCCACAATCAACAAACTTGTCCTATCATTTGAGAACCGAATAGACCACATGCTTAACAAAAATGGTTCAAGCATACAGGACGATTTAAGGAACCATCGGATTAAAGAGGTTGATGGATTTGAAGATTTAGAAGAATACCCTTGGCGACAAGATGAAGATGATTTGTTAATTGAGAAAGTTCAGGTTTTAGGTCAAAGATGGGATACAATACACCATTTCTTCATTAAAAGATCACCAAAAATGATTGAGATACGATACAAAACTCTCAAAAATTTGAAAAAATTCCATTCAATTTATTCAATTTTTCCTCAATAAACACCATTGCTCGAAACTCAGTACCATTGAATTTTTTATTTTTACTTTCAAAAGGAAATTCTTGAATTCAAATTTCTATTAAAAAAGTCTAACCTCCGACCAGACTGACTTTTGGGAACGAGTTTAACATTTACATGGATGCCTGTTTTACGAAATGGGTTAATTCTACTTTGTCATATTTTCAATCGGAGCGATTGGAGTCATGTGAGAGATATGTTCTTGAGTGTTTGAGTGGAATCGGTGTGGATGTAGAATCTGGGGATGGATTTTTGCGTATTTTTGTTCCCGAGAACGAAAGTGATGGGGATGGGATTGCTATTCGAAGTATGATTGATATGAAAAGTGATTTAGTGAAAGGAGCTATAAAAGGGGATCGGATTTTTGTTGAATACGAGGAAAAACCGTACGATCCTTATGTACTTGAGAGAGTTTACGGTATAGCGGCTCTTCTTACGATAATAGAGATGAGATATGCATTTATTCATCCAAAAATTCTTGCTATATTTTCGAAATCAGGAATCGATATTCTGGATTACACACAAATGATATTTTTGGGGCAAACAGGTACCCTTGTTCGAGGCGAAATGGAATCTCGCATATTAAATTTAACTCAAAAAGTAGAAATGGAGCAATTTGATTCCATAATTGTCAATCTGACTCTTAGTGGGCTTTCCGGAAGCCGTATCAATCCAGTAAATGCGAATCCAATTAAATGGATGATAGGAATCCTCAATAGCTTACTGAAGAATGGAATTTCTTTTAAAATTGTTTCATTTTCTTGTGAAAAGAAAGCAATGCACAATCCAACAGCCATTAAAACTAGCATCAGTATTTCATCACAAGAAAGTAACAGGTGTTTAGATCTGATCCATGCCGCCCACACATCAGAAGTTATGAAATACATATCAGTTGAGAAAACCAATTTTCATACTGAGATTGATGAAAAGCATTGTAAATGTTTTGCATTCAATGATTTATCAATGTTGAATCTCATCGAATTACTCCCAGCACCATATGTCAGAATGTATGAAGGAAGGATTCCAGGCCTCCATTCTATTGCATCAATAACAAATCTCAATATTAGTGATGGATACTGGAGTATTGAATACTCAATGTGTAGTCCATTAGGAAGTGTTTTGGATTCAATAAGTAGTAATATCATTGCATTATCGAATAGTTTTGGTGTTTCTCACCAAATTAATACTCTCAGTACTTCAAAAGCAACAAATAAGCGATCGAAATTATATCGAAATTTAAGCAGGAACATGTGTAATGAATATGGTGATACTGGCTTTGATTATAGTCCAATGTTTCATATTTTAAAACCATCTATTGATCATGTTATGATCGGACCTCATATTTTCAGAAATGAAGACGGGGAAGGAAGCCAATTATCCGAGTTCTTGGTTCATTTTAATATCCTAATCAAAAGCTTCGAATCAAAATAAACTTTGTATTGAGCTTTTTATTTCTTACCACTTTGCGAGGTGCATTGTTCCATTTTCTTGGAGGTTGTTATGCATGTTGAAAACTTTGTTAAGGAGTTGTGGTTCGTGACCAGCACCCTTGGATTGAGTGATTGACTTGGCCATATCAAGATAAGCAGTCATTTGATCCTTGTAAGCTGGGTGAACGCATTTCTCAATGATAAGACGAGCACGTTCAACAGGTGAAAGACCACGGATATCTGCTAAACCTTGTTCAGTAACGAGAACATCGAGATCGTGTTCAGTGTGATCAATGTGTGAGCACATTGGGACAACACCAGAAATACCTGTTGGATCAGTCTTTGTCTTACGAGCAGATGGAGCGTGCATAATCTTGAGATAACCATTACGGAGGAAGTCACCTGAGCCACCAAGACCATTAACAAGTCTTGTACCATTGACAAGTGTTGAGTTAGCATGACCATACATATCGAATTCAACTGGAGTGTTCATAGCAATAACACCAAGGCGGCGGATAACTTCTGGGGAGTTGGAAATCTGTTGTGGACGAAGAAGGAGCCTTTGTTTGTAGAAGTCAAAGTTGTTGAAAAGTTTGTCCCACTTTGAGAGGGAAAGAGAAGTAGCTGAACCAAACTGGAGCTTTCCAGAATCGAACATTGGAAGCATAGCATCTTGAAGAACTTCAGTGTAAACAGTAAGATTGCCGAAAGGAGAGTCATTAAGACCATCAACGACGGCGTTAGCAATGTTACCAACACCACTTTGAATTGGGTAAAGGTTCTCTGGGAGCCTTCCTTGCTTAACTTCATTTTGGAAGAATTCAATGATGTGACCAGCGATTGATTTGGCAATCTTGTCAGCTGGAGCAAGTGAACGTCCTGGGAAGTTGAGTTGAGATTCAACAACAGCAACAACCTTTCTAGGATCGATCTTAACGGAAATGTCACCAATTCTATCGGATGGTGAGCAAATGTTGAGTGGCTTCCGTGGTGGCTTCCATGGAGCAACAATATCGTGGCATCCCTTGAAAGAAGGAATAGCTGTGTTAACTTCAATGATGATCTTATCAGCACAATCCATGAATTCAACAGCACTACCAACAGCACCAGCAAGAACAACAGAGCCATCTGGAAGAATTTCAGTGGCTTCAATGATAGCAATGTCAAGACCACCACCACGCTGCTTGGTGTAGAAACCCCAGGAAACATCTTGAGCGAACATTGAAAGATGCTTATCAGCAAAATGAGTTTTGCCGGAGTTAATGTTCTTCCTGATGTTGTTACCATTTTGGTATGGATACCTCCTCCTAATCATATTATTTTGGCCCCACCTATCTTCATTCTTTGCACCAGCAGAAGCACCAATAAATACATCAAATCTAAGCTTGCCTTGGAGCTTATTGGCTTCAACATACTCTGAAAGAGCAATTGGAACAGCTTTTGGATCACCAACGGGTGTAAAGCCAGACCAACCGACAGCCATTCCGTCCTTAAAAAGTTGAACAGTATCTTCAGGCTTGCAAACCCTATCAAGGTATGGTGCATAAGCACAACGGGATTTTAAGGCACTGGAAACATTGGCTAATCCGCGAGAGACTGAACCCAACATGAAAGTGTCAGTTTTAATTGAAATTCTATCGTTTTTTGGCCTGGGCCTCTCAAATAAGGGATCATTTCACATACGATTAAATAATCTTTACTTAAATCTTGCCCAGTTTGTACCCAATCATGAGTTTGTTGAGAGTCTCCTGGGTTGGCAATTGAATTTTGGGTTGTCTGAACAAAGCATTAATCTTTTCCGCCTTTGTGAGATTTCTCTTATAATTAAGAATAATTTCCTCATTAAGGAATTTTTCGATATAATGATCAAAGGAGTGTGGACACACAATCTCCTCTGTGGTGAACATTGAAGTAATTGACTCCAAGCTGGCTTTATTGAAACACTTTTTCCTAAGTTCATCCAATTTTTCATTTATTTTTTGTGTGTATTTAAAATGAGTTGCCATTTTCTGAAAATCAGGGAGGGAAAGATCTCCATGGGTCTCGTTTACAATTCCAAATACTTCTTCAATATATAATAAGAAATGTCGGCCGATTTCAGAGCTAAAAGTATCATTTTTTTCAAAAATGCATATTGTTCCATCTAAAACGTGCGACATTCTTGACCTATTCCCTGGTAAAACACTGTCCATTTTTAGATCATTGTCTCTCAAATCTTCATAATTTTTAGATATTAATCCATTTAATCTATTATAAAAAACACTTTTTGCATAACTAACAAGTTGATTCTTTGTTTTCTTCCCAATTTTTAAATCGTTTATAATCTTCAAATTATCAGTGCCAAAATTACCCAATTGATATTCCACTGCTTTCATAATTTTATCATATTCATTTTCATGAAGAAACAGCAAATGAATAAACTTCCAATAAAAATCAAAACCAGGATTTTTGAACTCAGTTATATCCGAATCAAATAGATTAGTAGGAATTAGCGCTTCCCCGGTCAAATATGATACAGTTTGAGAGGAAAGAAACTCTGTCTTATTCTTCTTACTCATGACAAAAATAGTGATATTTTCCACCAGGGGGAAATTTTATTTAATCGTTCGTCAGTTTGACACAAGAATGGTATTGCAAGATTTAGGCGAGAAACTTATGGGAGGGCTTAAAAAATTAGCCCAAGCCAAGAAGATTGATGAAGAATTTTATAAGCAGTTTATGATAGAAATCACGAAAGCATTGATTGCCGCTGATGTTTCGAAAGAGATTGTGTTTGATTTTTCCAAAAAGCTTCAGAAAAAAATAAATTTTAAAGAAATTGCGCCTGGTTTATCTCCACGCAAAGTTATTGAGAGAGCTGTTTTTCAAGAGTTGGTAAGCTTACTTAATCCAGGAAAAGAAGCGTTCCGACCAATTAAGAAACAAATGAACATTTTTATGATGGTTGGTTTGCAAGGAGCAGGTAAAACTACAACTGTAACAAAACTTGCTAATTATTACAAGAGGAGGAATTGGAAAACAGGGGTTATTGCAGCTGACACATTTCGTGCTGGAGCTAGAGAGCAGTTAATGCAAAATGCTCAAGCAGCCAAAATTCCATATTTTGTCGATTTTGTCGAGACAGATCCTGTTCAAGTTGCAGTTAAAGGTATCGAAAAGTTTAAAAAGGATAAGTTCGAAATTGTTATTATTGATACAAGTGGCAGACACATGCAGGAACAAGCTTTATTCGAAGAAATGAAAGCTCTTAATGAAACCGTAAATCCTGATGAAGTCGTGTTTGTATTGGATGGCACAATTGGTCAAGCAGCATACGACCAAGCACTCGGTTTTAAAAATGCTGTTGGCATTGGATCAATTATTGTTACCAAGTTAGATTCCAGTGCAAAGGGTGGTGGTGCTTTAAGTGCCATAGCTGCCACACAATCCCCAATAAGCTTTTTCGGCTCTGGAGAAGGCGTGGTTGATCTAGAATGGTTTGATCCGAATTCTTTCGTATCAAGATTGTTAGGCTTTAGTGACCCATCAACTTTCCAGAGAACCATGGAAGAAATCGACAAAGAGAAGAACAAAGAGATATCCCAACATATACTTAATGGTCAGTTTTCATTTAGGGATCTTTATAATCAGTATTCCACAATTTTAGATGTTGGCAACTTTAATTCGATGATTGAATCAATTGGAGTTACACACGGAGTTGACCCAAATATGCAAAGATCACCGGATGAAACCAAAGATACTGTTAGGAGAATTCTTATAGTGATAGATGCAATGAGCGATGATGAGATTAATAATCCTTCTCTTTTCAAAGACGAAAAGAGAAAAATGAGATTGTGCGCAGGCTCTGGTATGCCACCACCCTTCATACAATATGTTTTAGATGAGCAAAAAAGATGGGAAAAGATGTTTAAGAAGATGGACAAGCAAACCTTACAAATAATGGCTCAAGAAGAACAGCCTACTTTTGCTAATGAAAGACAATTTAAAGAACAGATTCATAAAATGGCAAAAAGCATGGATCCACAGATGCTGAAATCTGTCGGTGGCATACAGGGTCTTGAGGCATCAATGAGACAGTCCTGGAATGTTCCTAAGAAATAAATTGAACTTTTCTATAACTTTTTACACGTATTTTCTGATATTTACAAATATCTGGTTCATTCAAAAACCTGTGATTTACAAATCAAATGATAACAGCCCTTTTTTCTCTCGCGCATGTGTTTACGTGCACTGCTGATTTTGAGGCAGACAAGATATTGCGATCCAGTGCCCCTCGGTCTCTTTTCGAGATTCCTCAGAAAGTCGTTAATGCTGATCCTTCTTTGAGGGAAAGCATCAGGATAACGTTTGACCTTTCCAGTATCACCGATCACACAAAAGATTCTATGCAGTGTTATAATGGCGTTTCGACATCCTCTGAGACTTGTCAAACAACAGATGAGCTTACAGCTGAGAAACAAAACGTAATTATTGAGACAATTAATAATGTCAAAGAGTATTTGGAATCATATGTTAATGTCACTCGAATAACTGACACTTGGACATTGACAAGTGGGTACTCTGGTTTTGAGCCAGCCTCAAGATCAATGCAAGGCGTTGACCTCTATTTGCCTGTTTTTGCGAGGCCTTTTGGAGCTTCTTCGTCTGGGCTTGCATATGCCTTTCCAAACCAGTATTCCACTATTGATGGAAGACCAGTTTCTGGAGAGATCGTTTTGAACCCTTCAAAACTACCTTCAAGCCCACAAAATTTTTCTTCGGGAGCAAGGCAATTTATAACAACAGTACTACACGAGATTAATCATGTGCTATCCTTCAGTCAAGCGCTATTCCCACGTTGGATTAATCCCGATACAAATGTTTCATATGGTGATAATTGGAAAACAGTATTCGTCAATGATGTTGGATTTACCCAAACTTTTGTCAAGGGAAAGAATCTGGTTAATTGGGTCAATAACAGATTTGGAGTGTCAAATTCATCGATTTCTAACTTTGGTTTAGAGTTAGAAGATGGTGGCGGTGATGGAACAGCTATGTCACATCCTAATGAGAGATTGTATTTTACCGATTTGATGCAAGGCAGAACATATGGTCCTGGGTATGTTTCCCCTATTTTGTATAATTCTTTACTTGATTCAGGATGGTACACACCAGATCCTGCTATGAGTGAAGAGCTTGTATATTTAGACTCATCTATCAATCCATCACTGTCTCATACCGAAAGAATTCTAGTTGATCCGCCAAGAAAATCTTTCCCATCGGATTATATTTGTTCGAATGCAAGGTCGGCACCATGCTTTTATGACCATGTTTATACTGGAGTATGTTCATTGACAGATACAACACCATCATGGGATTCGGCCCAAAGAAAATGGTACAATCCAAATGCCGATACCAGCTATGGAACAGATGAATTGATTGACAATACACCAATTATACTTCCATATCTTAATTGCCGCGATCCTCTAACTGAATCCAAAAGGAGTTATGCTACTGATACGAATGCTGATACATACGGAGAAGTTTTTGACACAGATTCAGTTTGTGCAATGTCAACTTTGTTGAAATCCGCAATCTCAGAAGGTTCAAGATATGGCAGATGTTATACCACATACTGTGCCACCGATAACAAGATTCGTTTCAAATTTGGTGAAGAGGAGTATTTATGTAAATATGATGGACAACAGCTAACTATCCCTGGATATAAGGGTTATGTAGAGTGCCCACCTGCCAAAGTCGCCTGTGCAAATCGACAGAAAAGGGAAATTCTTAATGTGTTGTCTCTGTTTCCAGATCGTGGCCCAATCGATGGCAAGAATTTGATTACAATTAATGGATATGGTTTCGATTTATATGAAATGGATGATCTTAATATTTCAATAGGACCTGTTGAGTGTTCAATATTGCAGAAGAAAGATAACTATATATTGTGTAAATTAGATGTAACAGAAGAATCATCACGAAGCTCATTATTGATGACTCCACAGAAATTCATAGGCTATGTGAAATCCAAGAATATTACCACAACCATCAGCTCAATGTACACTTTCACATCTAGATACTATCAAACTGGGTCCTATGGTTCACAATCGGCTCTTGTTCGGTTCTTATTTGGATCATTTTAATAAATTATAACATTGGATTTGAAACATCATTGTTTATTAGTTGTTCTGAGATTCGCCTTTTCTTGTGGCGCCACTTGTATATAGCGGAAAGAAAACCGCGGGAACTGAAAAGGCCATTATTCCGATAAGAAAAATAAAAATCCCAAGAGCAGTATATAGTTTCCACCATTCAATTTGAGGGGCAGACTCAGGATGATGAAATAGCTCCTTATGAAACCTAGGAGGGAGCTTTGGAGCTGGAGTACATTGACCATAATAATGATTATTAAGCCAACGAGGAGCATTATTTGGATTAATCGGGGAGGTGGGATCTAAGTCTTCAGTTTTAGAATCTGTCGGGTTGGTGTCAAAGCAATTCTCAGAAATCCACACCTGAGTATCACTTCGATATCGTAAATAGTTGGACTGGCCGCCTCCAAAAGTACAAAACTCGATAAATAGCTTGTCTGTTGTCGAAATTACATTAATAGCTGTACCTCCTTCTTCTATGGGGGATTTGTTTTCAACAAACCTACATAAACCCATTTGACCTGTTGATTCTTCAAAGGTTGCTCCTGCAAATCCTCTGAGAGCAATGTTCTCATAAACGAACACATTGGTCATGTGAAAATAGCCATATGATTGATAAAAAGCGCCATATTTCATATCAGCTTTGTTCATAACAAAATATGTCTGCTTCATTATCAATTCACATTCACGGGCAATTAAACCACCACCATCTCTACGAGAAGAGCATCTATAAAACGAAGATGACTGAATTGTAACCCTTCCATGACGAGCATAAAACCCGGCAGCATTTAATGCGAGACACGAAACAAATTCAACATCTGTTAGATCTACATTGCAATCATTTGTATACAAAGCCCCACCATCTTCGTTTGTACTAGTACAAAAATCGAATAGAACATCCCTCATGGTTAAATCTGTATCCTTTTTTTCAATTCTTTTGCTTTGGGGCTTATATTTAAGCCTATCCACAGAATTAATTCGAATTGGAGAAACAGAATCCTTAAAAGAGCAAGATGAAAAATGAAGTATATTAGATGCAGCACCATTATATAAAGAATTAGCTAGTTTCCGGAAATTCATAGAGAAAAAACTCAAGCGGGTCTTGTCGAAACGTGGGATCGATGAAATCATGGGCGACGTGAGATACAAACCAGATATCGACTTTTTGGAAATATATGTGACATTGTTAGAGTTTGAAAACGGATGGACATTTGAAATCTCAACAGATATCGCACAAACAAGGAGTCCAATAAACATGTAAATAACTGAAGTTTACATTAAGTTACAAATAACAGGCAAAAGCAACAATATGGGGCGTAGTGGGGCTCTAGTGTAGCTTGTTACCTCGAATATATAACAATTTTCAATTTTTGGAGCATTAAGAGTCTTGGTTGGAGATTTTGTATTGAATGAGCATGAATATAAAGCAGCTGAATTGATATTACTTGACTGGCAATCAAAACATGTCCTGTAGAATGATGGAACAGAGCCCCCAGATTGTACACAATATGAATATCCAGTGTTATTGAAGAAGACATAATCATAAAAGACAGTGACTGATCTATAGTAGGTGAAAATTAAACCGTATGAAGCCAATCTAATTGGACAATTAATCACATTTCCAAATTTTAAATCACATACTGATGGATTACCTTGAAAATCTAATGTGGCGCATTCTGGTGAATCACACGAATCGATATTTATGTAATCGAAATACTGATTTTGTGCACTATTTATAAACAATCCAGAAACATGAACGGATACATAGCAATGGGAGCAGTTCAGGTTTGACACATAGGTTAGAGCATTAAAAATATCATAAGAGGTGAAGCGTCCACTGTTCTGGTAGTATGAGCATTTGAATATATTTACTTGGCTGCAGTTGAAAACACTTCCCAGAACATAAAATGATTGGCCTCTTAAGCTCCCAACACACGAGTCGAAGCAGCATTTGTTCACAATAGATTTTGTAGCCAATGAATAGAGGCCACCTCCTGAAACACAAGAACAGTTCCTAAACAAGCAATTTGAGCAATCTAAAACACCATAGTCAGCAGATACATATATCGCACCACCATCTCCAGTACTAGTTTTACTCTGAAACACGACATCCTTAAACACTGCATTGGCACTCAAAATATTAATGTTCTCTGCTTGATATAAACAAAAAACACGGTCTAAATATCCGATAAAACTACTCCTCTGTGTTATTAAGTTTCCTGATGCACATCCACAATAGAAACTCGAAAAAGACCTGAAAGACCTAATTTCATTAAATACCGTTCTGGAAAAATGCGACAAAATAGGTCCTGTCTTCATTCCACTCAAGCAATACTGGAGAGAAAGTTTTGTTAAAACACAATTCATAAAACTGTGTTTTATTCCACTTTTATCATATTGAAGAAAAAAATGGGTTCCCGCGAGAATAAGGGATAGAATCGATTTGGCTGTTCTCTCATTAATCAATGCACATAGTGATGAACATCCAAGAAAATGACAAAGCTCAAGAACTTCATCTACAGCTCCTAATTCATATTGGCGAATTTGACAACGAAAAAAATCGAGGAACACTTTTGCTCAAAAGTGAATGTGAAGAATATTATTTTTAACTCAGACCCACTTTCCAATTCTAGTGGAGACGTGGATGAATTCCTCCGTAAATACATCACTCATTAGACATTCTCCTCTCACTTCATACCTGTATGTTTGGATAAATAGTGTAAAATAACCTGATCTGTAACCTGTAAACATCAGAAACATTTAGGTAGCATCGTTTCTTTCACAAATTTCTATTAATGGCAAACATCCGACCACTTCACTTTATAGGAATGCAGCCAGCTAAGCACATTCTCACTGCCACTTCATTGACAGCCGAAGAATTCAAGAAGACTCTTGAACTTGCCCTCGATATTAAGGCCAACCCAGTTAAATATTCAAATGCTATGAACCAAAAGACTTTATTAATGCTTTTCCAAAAGCCATCCCTTCGTACTCGTGTTTCATTCGAAACTGGCATGACAAAGATGGGAGGCCATGCTATCATGTACAGTGTTGCTGATAGTCCACTTGGTGTTAAGGAAACAATTGCTGATACCGCCCACGTTCTTGAGAGAATGGTTGACATTGTTATGGCCCGCCTTAACAAGCGTGCTGACATGCGTGAATTCGCTGCCAACTCCAAGATCCCAATCATCAACGCTCTTGATGACTTTGCTCACCCATGCCAAATGCTTGCTGACTTCCAAACAATCCTTGAGCACCGTGGAAAGCTTGAAGGCACTGTCCTTTCATACTTCGGTGATGTTGCTAATAACGTTACATATGACCTCATGCGTTCATGCGCTCTTCTTGGTCTCGAATGCCATGTTTGTGGTCCAGCTGAAACAGGTTTTGCCATCGAACAAGAAGTCATTGATGAGTGCAATGCTCTTAATGCTAAGACTGGTGGTAAGCTATTAATTACCCATAACGTTGCCGAAGCTTGCAAGGGAACAAACGTTGTTTACACTGACACATTCCTTTCATACCACATTCCAAAGGAAGAGCTTCCAAGGCGCCGTGAAGTCTTCAAGCCATTCCAAGTTAACGAAGCCCTTATGGCTCAATGCGAGAAGGACTGCATCTTCATGCATTGCCTTCCAGCCACTCGTGGAGACGAAGTTTCCGCTGGAGTTATGGATGGTCCACAAAGCGTCATCTTCGATGAGGCTGAAAACAGAATGTGGGCTCAAATGGCTCTCCTCATCAACTTGGTCTATGGCTTCAAGTAAAACCCAGGTACTCTGAAAGACGTTTATTTATTCAAAACCGTTTTTATTTTCATGAATGAGTATAACAAGAATTGGTGTCTAAAGGTCATATCTGAACTCTTAAAATGGCCCACTACATCTGTTTTTCGGGCTCCAGTTGATGTGGTTCGTGATCAGGCTCCGAATTATTACGAAATTGTGAAAAATCCGATGGATTTCTCCACAATGAAGAAAAAGCTTAACAATAACGAATATTTTAATGTACAAGAGTTTGTAGACGATATCAAATTAATATGCGATAATGCAGTGCTTTTTAATGGAAAAATGACCATTTTTGGTTTTATATGTGAGGATATTATGAACGAGGTCAAGAAAATGGTGGCCGAGAAAGCATCTTCCGAGGAAGAAGAGTGGTTTTACTCATTGAACAAAGCCATAAAGAATTTAGAAAACCATGTTAAAGATGTACCATATGAGGTTCTAAAACTACCCCCAACAGAATTACCTGAGTATTCACTTGATAACCTTAACGAATCTCAAATGTCCGATTTAACAAAGATGCTATCTAAGGAGCATGTCAATGACTTAGCTACATATTGGCCATTCTTTGAAGAAGAAAAAAGAAAGTCCATTGTTGCAATAATAAATAGGAGTAATAACCCTGAGAATGTTCAATAAAATCACCTCACAAACATGCCAATTTTTATCACAATTTTTGATGTTCAGATTATTATGGACAAGTACAAAGTGGTGAAGGAGATTGGAAGGGGAGGATTTGGAAGAGCTCTTTTAGTTAAATCAACTGTCACAAATGAATTAAAAGTTGTGAAAGAAATGAAACTTGATTGTATACCAGAAAACCAAAGGGAACAGGCATTCAATGAGATTGAAATTCTGAGTAGTTTGAAGCATACAAACATTATTAGATATAGAGGATGCTCAAAACAGAAGAATAAACTTTTTATTCTGATGGATTATGCGGATAAAGGAGACTTGATGAGTATGATGAAAAACCAGAATGGTGTTTTTGTGTCTGAAGACAGGATTTTAGATTGGTTTGTTCAGATTTGTTTAGCAATTAAATATGTACATGATAGGAAAATTCTTCATCGAGATTTAAAACCTCAGAATATATTCATGTCAGAGGGAGATATTATTAAGCTTGGAGATTTTGGAATATCGAAAGCATTGGATAATACCTCAGAAATGGCAAATACGGCAATTGGGACCCCTCATTATACATCTCCAGAGATATGTATTGGCAAAAGATATAATGCAAAATCTGATATATGGTCATTGGGAGTCATTCTCTACGAATTAATGACTTTTAAAAAACCATTTAATGGATTGTGCATTGCAGAGATAATGCAAAACATACTTTATAAGAATTATAAACCCATTTCTTCAATGTATAGCAAAGAAATCTGTGAATTAGTACACTTGTTATTGAATAAGAATCCTGATAACAGGCCAGGAATTAATGAGATTCTTCAGATGCCACTGATTAAAAACAAAGCAATAGCACTCCTTGGGAAAACATTGGCAAAATCCGAGCTCAATCATGGGGTATTTCATGGACTAAAAGCAGGGTCAACACCAGAAGTTTTTAAAGATGAGATAAACTTAGCAATAGAACCATCTCCAAAGATTCCTGATTCAAAAACAAACATGAAAGTAGTTAAGGAACTTAAAAAAATGGCCAAAGAATTAGAAGATCTTGTGAAAGCAAAACATGTGATTGTTCCAAATGAAATGGAGTCTCTAAATGAAGGAGATTTCTACTTCATGGGCAGGAAATTAGTATTAAAATCAGTGAAAGAAAACGACCCAATTGGATTCAAAATAGAGTCTGTTCGTGTTTTTCTTGAAGAAATGCTTGGTATGACCAAAATGAAACAAATATATGATTCTATCAAAGATCAGAATCAGCATTTACCTTCCTTCCTTTCTAATCAATCGGATATATATGTTTTTCAACTGATAATGCAACTGATTGCATATGAAGCTCTTTGAAGTAAATTCTATTTTTATGAATGAATTGAGGGAAGAAATTTTAAAGTTGTTGGAGCACAACGTTTCATCTGGAATTAAGAAAATAGAGGATTCATATCCTTTACTATCTCAGAGTAAGAAAAGAATGGAGAATAGCTGTTCTCCAATATGCCATGAAGGAACTCAATCAAAAGGTTTGGTATTTAGTTGCTTTGATTGTGCAAAAAGTGATGGAGTTGTTCTATGTCATAGTTGTTTTTTTAATGGGGATCATTATAATCATAGAACTACTCCTTTTATTAGTAATTTGTGGTTTTGCGATTGTGGCAATGTAGAATGTTTCCCAAGGGAATCATTTTGCTCAATTCATCGTAATTATTGTCCGAACAAGGATATAGATAGAGATTTCCTTTTGATAAGAGATGATTTAAGACAATACATTAGATTCTGCCTAATTAATCTTAATTTTTATTCTCTCAATGATGGAAAAACTGCTATTATCGTGTTTAAATGGTTCATATCTAAGTCAAAAGAGCTACCCCAGTTCTTTGACCTATTATGTGAAGAAATTATTTCCTCCTATAGCTTTTATGAGAATTTCCAACAGCTTGGGGAGTTTAGAAAAGACATATTTGATGATTTTCTTAAATTTCGATGCGTGATAGCAAATAATCATAAGATTCAATTTGCATATTCACAGGCACTGTTTAAGTTTCTTCCTTCTTTTTTTTCTAATTACTTAAGTGTATTGTCATCTGATCAGATTAGTACTCAGCTCACACCAATATATCAGTATATGCGCCTCTTTAGGGAGCTGTTCATTGCTTTTAATGAGGGATCAATTATGAATCTAGTAAATGGTGGCTATGACATTGCTCATTCAATTTCATTATCAATTGATACAATATTTGCTCGTCTTACAAATAAATTTCGTTGGTCTCTCCAATTCTATTCTGTTGTTAATTCATTAATGAGTCTCCTAAATTCTGTGATTAAGGTAATATCACGAATGCAAAAACATGATTATATCCAAATAATTAGGGATGAATTTATTCGATTATTAAAGTATACCGAAACTATGGGAATACTTGAACAAACTATATTACCCAATTCTTTCAAACAAGTAGATTTTCAATCAGAACTTTTTGAGCTCACAAGCGTTTTGAATATGAGCCCTCCAATGCCTATTTATGAATCCAAAGAAATGTTTATACTGATTAAAAACAAAATTATATCCAATAAGGGTGATAATTCAAACATTCCTTTTAAAAGGATTGATCCTAATGCATTATCCATTTTCCTTGATTTTCATTTTTTTGCCTTTTCAAGGATAACATCCGGGTCAATAGATCCTATTACAATCATTAAGACTGAGTTTAATGAGGATGTTGAAGAGTTTTTAAGCATCTGGTGCGTTTATCCAGTCCGGCTTCTAGCTAAAGTTTTATCTGTTAGTATTTCTGAAGAAGATTCAAATGGATGTTTTGCTTACATTAATTCCAAAACCACAACAAATAAGTTATTATTAAAATGTTTCAAAATCTTAAAATTATCATTGATTCTCACTGAAGATAAGCCCCGAATGATTAATCTCATTTGTAACATTTTCACAGCATCACCATCGAAAATCTCTAATCCTACTACTAGGTTTTCTTTTTTGCATGTATTATGCATTCTACTGTTTAACAATAACATTCTTATGGATGATGAAGAGAAAGAGTATCGTACTTCTCTTCAAACTCAACTCTTGTATCAACCCCAACCATCTCATTCTTTTCGCAAAGGATCAATGAAGGACGATGCTTTGGTTGCAAAAGTTTTTAGATCCCTTGTTAAATTAGTGAATCGAAATAATGAGGAAATTATTGAATTGATTGATCAAAATTCTTGGAATCCTCTTCTCCCCTGGATTGATTTTGTTTCAGTTTTGAAAGCATCACAAAGATATATCGATAATAATCCAAAAACTCTTGTTCCTTTTCCAGTTTTTCAGGGATCATATTGTTTATGTGGGAGTGTTTATGAAATGTCAAGCATATTTTCTCAACCACTTATTCACTACATAATTTATAGCGTCCTCCATGATTTTGTTTTTAACTCGTTTGAGTATAAATTCATTTCAATACACTATATATGTCATATTATACTATTAATACATAGTTTATTCCCTGGAGAGATTATTGAAACTAATTCAAAATCCGTAACGGCTGATGACCATTATGAGCTCTTTGAGATTTGCAAAGAGCCCTTTCATACATTTATTACAACAAAAATAGTTTTTTTATCACAGCTTTCCCAGTCAGTTTTGTCAATGATGAACTTCAGTGATGTAGGCAAAGATGTATATGATAAATTAACTTCATCTCTTAATGTGGTTACCCATCCACAAATTCTAAATCAAGAGAAGACCATTGATTCTAATTTCCCAAAAATACCTGAATATTTAATGGTTGATGCTTATTATTATCGAGATTTACTGCTCAGCGGACCAGAATTCTTTGATATGCAACCAATTCTCAGATTGAAAATGACTGATGTTGATTTATCTAAGCCTCATTGCATTGAATCTGTTTCTAGAATTAAGCTTCCAAGAATAAATACCATAATTGGGAAAAAATATCTTCCCAATTCGTTGATAGATGAGATTTCAATTAATATTCTTGCTAACGATCTTGATGCCGAAAAGTTGTTTCTATCCTTTTTTGTTGAATTAACCTTACTTGAGCGTGTTTTAAGAACTAATGATATTAACAAAGTTCCAAAAAGAATGATTACAAATGCAGTATATATATTAAGGCTATTATGGAACATTGTTAAGTCTCATAATTCAATCACATTAGGAACATCAAATACGCTACATCAGTATTTGGCTTCCGTATTGTTTGGTTTTACACCAATTGAAAAGCTTAAAAATACTTTGATCCAAAACTTTCCCAATAGTAACGATTATATATCAATTAGGCAGTTAAGATTGTTCGAATTGATGATTTCTTTATGTGATAACAGTGAAATCAGCTTATGGGATCAAGAACTCTCACCAAATTCCCTTTCAAAACAATACAATATGGTTATTCATGATTATTCGTTTGCTGATGAATCTTTCTTATCATCATTTCCTAAAGGATTTGCATATTTGTTTAAAGACATTGATCCAAAAATTGTGGATTTTAACTCTGATATTTCATTATGTATCATATCAAACACAATCATTTCATCATCTAATATTCCTAATTCGGTTTCTTTTGATCAGTTCTTTGCCGAAAAAGAATATTCATTGTTTATTAATCTTATTAATGAGCCAACAACACTATATCTCATGACAAAAGGTGTTAAGATAAAATTTCCAAGTTTTTATGTTAATCAGTATGGCATTACAGTGAACAAATTTCAATCAGATTATAGTCTAGAGCTATCTCATGAAAAACTGGATTCTCTTAGGATGCTTATTCTATCAGGAGAATGGATTGAAAACGCCCATTTTTAACTAAGAGAAAGCAAATCAAAAGTAGGAAGCTCATCCTTAACTGTTTCAGTCAAACTCTTTGAGCAAGGATTCTTTTCAGTCCATCTTTTTTCTATATATTTCATCCTGATGAAATCACCCATATCTGTTTGGCTTTCCCAAGTTGGTCTAAGATAGTCATGGGGTAAGTTTTTCTCCCAATAAATGTTTGCCTTTTGATTTCCTATTTTCAACATATTTTTTGCCAAATCCATGCTCCACTTATCTAAATTAAGAGATTTCACTTTTGATACCCCAGTTCCAAATGATCTATGAACACCTGCACAATTTAGGCACAAAAATACACCAAGATTAGTACTGGCCCATTCAGGTTTCTCTTTACCACAATCTGCACATCTTCTATTGCATTGTTGCTGTTTCGCTTCTAACAGAGTTTGTCGAACCGAATCATCACTCATTTTACAAAATGTAAAATATGTCACTTTTACAACAGTTGTTACTTTACAAAATTGCCAGTTTATTCAAATTTCTGTCATTTCCTAATGGATGAGATGGTGGCCCTTGAACATTATCTGTATGAAGATGGAATTGGAGTTTCCATTAATGATATGGAGTTATGGGTGGATCGAATAGTCGTGTTGCCAAAGATTCGTCCTCATAAACTCGAAAAAGCAGTAGAGTACTGTTTTTTATTGTGCCAAAATCAAGACTTCCGGAGAAAACTATTAGAAAGGTTCAAAGAATGTTATGTATTGATATATCATTTACTCAAGAGCAATATTTTTAGGATTGAAGAAATTGAACCATTCTTGAAACCCCGAAACAATGACTTGTATTTTTGTTATTTCTGGAAAGAAATTGAGACCTTTAAAGAATCTTTTGATAAATCGATACGATCATATGGAATAGATACAGCTTTCTTCAAAAATGAAATCGATATGGCTATGTGGATTAAATATGGTTTTCATCCATCTTGCATTGAGTATTGTTTGAAGTATGACATAATTGAAGATGTTGTTGATTTCAACACTATTCCCCGAGCAGTAAAATGGAGCCCATTTGAGTGGAGCTTAAAGCCTGATTCTCTTGGTACATTATCTTTTTCCGGCTTTTTTGGATCAATCAAGTGTTTTAAATATCTATTATTGAATGGTTTTAATTTTGAATCCACAGTACTTTCTTCAGTTGTTAGCAGCGGTTGTTTAGATCTGTTTCATTTATATAGAGGACAAAAAAATACTTATTCAGAAATCATTTCAACAGCATCAATTTTTTACCACCCATCCCTTCTTGTATTCCTATTTGAAAATGGGGTTTATCATAATTCAAAAGGAAAAATAAACTGGAGAAATTAAATTTCATGAGTCCCCTTCATTATGCTGCCGAATATGGTCATCTTGGTATTGTCAAGCATCTATTGAGTCAAAAAGCAGCAATAAATGAAACAGATTGTTTTATTGATGTATTATCTCTAAACAAACTCCACTACATTATGCATCTATTAATAATCATCAGAGAATTGTTGAGTTTTTGGTTCATCACAATGCTGAAACATATGTATTTGATTATAGGGTAACAAGCAAAAATATAGTTGTACTCCTCTTCATTATGCTGTGATGAATGGACAACTAGTAATTGTCGAACTATTATTCAATTCTTTAATAAGGGATCAAATATTTAACAAAGCAATTTTATTATATGTTAATTTTATGAAATTACTTCTTATCATTTGGATTCTAAAAATATCCAAATAAATGTAGTTGAATATCTAGTTAATCAAAAAGTTGAAATAAAAGGGAAAGAAAAGGAAGGGGATAGGATTATTTAGGAAAACACTTCTCCATGATGCCTCTACAAATGGTCATCTTAGTGTTGTTGAATATCTAGTTAATCAAAAAGCTGATATAAATGCAAAAGATAAAGATGATTGGACTCCTCTTCATTGGGCTGCTTATAATGGTCATCTTAGTGTTGTTGAATATCTCGTTAATCAAAAAGCTGATATAAATGCAAAAAATAATTGTGTTTAGTATAAAGATTTAATATGACTCCTCTTCATTATGCTGCTCAAAATGGTCATCTTAGTGTTGTTGAATATCTCGTTAATCAAAAAGCTGATATTAATTCCCAAAATGAAAAAGGGTGGTTCCATTATATGATAGAATTCCTCTTTATTTAGCAACTATAAATGGTCATCTTAGTGTTGTTGAATTCCTGTTTAAACAAAATTCTGAGTTATATGTAAAAAATGCTGGTATTAAGTTCAATATTTTATTTTCCATTTTCTTCATAGTGCTGCTGCCAATGGTCATCTAAATGTTGTTGATTATTTGGTGAAGCAAAAAATTGATATAAATTTAAAGGATGAATATGTTTTTTAAAATATATTAAATGTATTCCTCTTCATTATGCTTCTGAAGAAGGGCATTGTCAAGTAGTTGAATATCTTATTAAAAATAATTCTGACATAAATGCCATTGGTTATAATTTCCTGAATAGAATGATAATTGCACTCCTCTACATTATGCTGCTTCAAATGATTTTTATAGTGTTGTTGAATTACTTATTAATAATAAAGCAGATACTAATGCCAAAGATAGGGTTAGGCAGACTCCTCTCCATTATGCTTCTATGGAGGGTCATCTATTTGTGGTGAATTATTTAGCAAGGCATAAAGCTGATATAAATGCAAAAGATGATGATTCCTAGTATTCACATTTGGTTTTACTCCTATTCATGGAGCGGCAAAAAATGGTCATCTTAGAGTAGTAGATATTCTAATTTTTCATAAAGCTAATATCAATATAAAAAATAAATATAATGAATTTGGATAATTAATCATACCCCTCTTCACTATGCTGCTCACCAAGGTCATCTACATATAGTTGAATATCTTGTTTATAGAAGGGCTGATAAAAATGCTAAAGATAAAAATGTTGAGTTTTTTTATTTGATTGGACTCCACTTCATTGGGCTGCTCGTGAAGGTCATCTTAGTGTTGTTGAATATCTAGTTAATCAAAAAGCTAATATAAATGCAAAAAATAATTATGTTGAGTTATTATATTTAATAATACTCCTCTTCATTTAGCTGCTAGATATGGTCATCTTAGTGTTGTTGAATATCTGGTTTATCGGAAAGCTGATATAAATGCAAAAGATGGTGATGATGAGTTTTTATATTTAATGAGACTCCTCTTCATTGGGCTGCTAGTGAAGGTCATTTGAGTGTGGTTGAATATCTAGTTAAACAAAAAGCTGATATAAGGGCAAAAAATATTAATGTTGAGTTATTACCTTTGATTATACTCCTCTTCAAATTGCTTTTGATAAAGGACAACTAAACATTGTTGAATATCTATCAAAACAGCTTTCTGATCAATTCTAATTAACTCATTCACCTCCCCGATCTTAAAAACCATTGAAATATATTAATAATATTTTTATTAACATTGTATATGTACCAGTCTATTGTTGAGATATGTCATCATCGATTTGCTTCAGAATATTTATATGAATTGTTAAAGGTATTCTTGTGATTTCATTTAAGTTTGACACCAATTGGCTTATTGATACCGCCTGCTTCTTAATAATGAGAATTGTATCTGGAAACATTTCAATTTTTTCGATAATGGAAAGCGATTGACCAGCGTGATACGTAACTTTCGCTCTCATTTGGCTCTTTTTTGATGATGATGACGAGTTTTTGGGAATCTTATGGTCTATTTGAAAGAGTATTGACCTCTCTATATTAAAAACATCTAGTTCAAGTGATGTGTAAATAGATGATGATGATCCAAGATCTAGATTATTGCACAAAGAAACAGAATTTAAAACTCTTGAATGAAGTTGTTCAAGTTCAATTAAGCTATCCTTTAGAAAAAAGAATTTTTTATATATATATGTCAATTCTTGTATAATATTGCTTAAAATGTTAATGTTTTTACATAACTCGTTTTTTAGAATATAAAAACCATTTCCAGACATATCATTAACTAATAATACAAATTTTTTCCATTTTTCGCAAAATATATATGATTTCTCATACAATTCATTGTATTTTGTTACATATCTATGTTTGTTTTCGGTGAATCTTATAAAATCTATGAATTCTTTTTCTAATTCATCTGTTTCTTTCTGAAAAACTACATTATTTCCAAAATATCGAATCAAATTCCTTATTTCAGCAACGAAAATATCGAAGAATTTATTGATCTTTGAGAAATCCGGGTTTTTATTCATTTTTAGATAACAAAATGCACAAAAGTTTTTATATGCAGAAGCAAACAGAGGAGAGCTTTGCAAAAAAGCCATTTCCTCTTCTTTTGGATTGGAGGCAATTTATATGTTCTCAGATAAATGAAGTGGATCCAAATGATATTGTTATTGCTGATATTTTGAATAATAATCTTGAAGTTGGCCGAATAATTGTAGATTTTCTTATATACCAACGAATTTTTGTTAGAAGGATGGTTTCTCTGGGAAAAATTGTTAATGTTTTGCCATCATCGTACTCTATAGTTGGAGAGTCATTGAAAAATCAGATTATTAGCTTAGAAAGCATACACAGGGAGTTTTTAGATAGTTTTGAGAGTGTGTGCAAAGAAAATGTTATAGATTTGCCTCGATTGTGTATCGAATTACTGCAGAATCATATAAAGATTTTCGAACTTCATGAGAATTATATATTCAGCTTGCAAGAACTTGAGCAACTTATATCAGCATTATCATCTGAATGTGCTGTTTTTGATGAGATCAACCTTGAAAGCTTGACCGTGTCTCAGCTTTTCAAAATCCCTGTTCAATGGCAAACTAGAATTTCTCAATTCTTTGGGGAGTTGAGTGCTTATTTTCTTTCAATATCAGAGACTTCATTTAATGATATTCTTGAGTGTTATTCTAGGAGGAGCTCGACCATTACATCCTCAATGGATTCTATCAGCATTCTCAAACAAGTGTCTAGTACATTTCTTATTGAACCCTTTCCAATTGCTATTGGCGGGAGGTGTTTCATAAAACAAGGAGTTGCTCTTAAACATTGTCGCAAAGATATTAGTGAGAGACATTTATTGCTATTTTCTGATTACTTTATATATGTACAGATGAAAGGCGGAAAGTATATTGTTCCAGGTGTGTATTTATTAACTCAAACAAGAGTCGAAATGTTTTTGTGGCCAAATTTGTATTGTTTAGCAATTTATGCGCCTAAAAAGAGCTTTGTTCTTGAATTCAAGGAAGAAGAGGACAGGGATTCATGGTTTTCAAGTCTGAGCACTGCAATTGCTAATGCCAAAGCTATGTCTGTGGATCCTATTCCATCATATGAAGAAGCTCCTATTTGGACCCCTGATAATGCTACTAATGTATGTATGAAATGTAACCAGCCTCTAACTTTTTTTATCAGACGACATCATTGCCGGTCTTGTGGATGTGTTGCTTGCAGTAATTGTGTTTCCCATAAAATTATTGTGAAGAATATTTCCAATAAAAAGGCTGTGAGGGTGTGCAACGACTGCTATGAAAAACAATTAACAACTGATGAAAAATAGTTTATTGAAGAGATCCTTCCTCAGCTACTTCAATGTATTTCATAGCAATTTTGAATACAGATTCAACAGCAATGTGCTCTATAGCTTCAGGGAGGTCTTTCATTGTATGGTAAATACTTTCTCTTTCACCTGGTTTCCATGGTAATCCAATAACAGTCATTCCCCTGACTCCTGCTCGAACTGCTTCTGCTGCATCTGTACCACCTAACATGAATGGAATCTTCTTTTGGTTAATAAATATACCAAGATTCTTTCCAATGCTGATTATTTGTTTCCCCATTGATTCGGTCAGACTTATTGTTCCATTTATATCTGTTAATAGAATCGTGAGCTCATCTAGGAAAAATGGAGAATCAACATTGAGATTGTAACAATTCTTTCCACCAAATTCTTTTGCATGATTCTTCCAAAATGCCCTTGAACCCCTTAATCCGGCTTCTTCGCCATCAAAGCTAGCAAAAACGAGTCTGGTGTTTTTTGGCCTATTCTCAGAATAATAGCGAGCCAGCTCAACAGCAATGGAACATGTAATTAAATTATCACCAGCACCAGGTGTTCCTTCGTCAAGCACAAAATTCCATGCAGTGATTACAAATACCAAAAGAATGGACATGATTATATTTATAGTTCTCGTTATGGAAGACATTGGTTTAAAAGGATTGAAAAGAGACTCTCCATTGTATAATTGCATTGCTGTAAATATAAATGATAGAAGATTAATAGCGACAAATGAGAGAAGCCCTCCTCCTCCTCTAATCATCATCAAATTAGGTGTTGTTTCGTAAAATGTGAACCTTTTAGCACTATCATGGTGACCACTAAATACAATTGTCCTCTCAACTTTCTGATCTGGTTCAATAATCCCGTAAACATTTCTCCCAATTGATGATGGATAAAAACGATCTGCAAAGTGATAATAATATACAAATTCGAAAGTAACAAGAATTAAGGAAGAAATGCCACAAATCATACCAACTATTGGCAAATTAAACCAGAAACCAACTAATGTCACTATATAACTCAAAATTATTATTTTAATCCATCCTAAAAAAGCATCAGGATGGATAACAAAATCTTCTGTTCCAGATTTGTCACAATACTTCTCAAACTCGTTGCACAAATAATTGGCCGCATCCCTACAAGCTTTTGAACCAGCTAAACGTGGACCATACAATTCAATGATCTTACATATACGGTTCATCGCACGATCTCTCATGTTCGAAAAAGAGAACACTTGGTTTTCCATGCAACAAAAAAAATGATCACTTCACATCACTAAAATGAAGTGAAATTACTTGATTTTGCATAATTTTATTTTAAAATTCGATCAGTACAAAAACTGGCATTAACAACCTATTTTGAATAGAAATGTAGTTTCTCGTTGGTTCGATTTCGCATTGAAACCTGGTTTGGAGTATTGTGGTTGGATTTGCGTTAGGAGTGATTCCTGGGAGTGAGCCTGCATAGTTTTGGAATGAGCATTTAGTGAATGATGTTGTACTAGATGTGATATAGATAGGATATTGATGAGTAATTTGGCTAACAATAATATCAGAAAATTGGGAATCGGCGTAATAGAGCCATATTGTTCCTCCATAGTGATTGGTGCATGTATTATTGATGAAATTGGAAAGAGCCATTGTGATTTGGCAGTTCTCGAAAGCAACAACAAGCTCATTATAAGACTCGGAATTGACAAAGTGTCCATATGTAATATAATTTCCATTTCCTCTGGTCACTATTGCAGAAGTTCCTTTTGATGGGCATGTATTATATGAGTAATTCACTCTTGAAAATGAAGAATATCCCTCTCCATAGCTTATATCGAAGCTGGATACGCATTTACACGCAAAAACACTATAATCTGAGAGAATAGTTGAAGATGATTGGCAATGAAATGAAGCATAGCGGTTTCCTGCCGAGCAACGATCGAAATAGCTGCAATTAATCGAAATAGTATTACACCCGGTCAATAAAACGTTGGCATTGACAGATGATGAGCATAATAGGAAATAGCAGCTTGCAATCGTGAATTTGGTATTGGATGTACAACTAATTGCAGCTCCACTGCTACTGGAAGTTAAACTTTGAAAAAGGCAAAGCTGAACTATGTAAGTGGACAATGTCGTTGTAATGGGCTGTGATGGTAAATAATTCACCATAAAAATGAAGATCCCAGATGGGTCAGAAATTAAAGCAGTTTTTCAACTGCTCCGGGAGTTTTTTTTAGGTTGCGTTTAGCAATCCGAGCCCCTCAGCAGTCCTTCATAGGGAACCCTTCGTCCTTGAACAAAGACAAATATGCTAAATCCATAAAATGTATTCATATATGGATCATGAATAAAAGACAAAAAAAATGATCTAATAACCGTTATTAACAACGTTACCAGTTTCATAACATCAAGATAAAAACTCCTAACGAACATTGTCGGTTTCTAACAATTTTTCAGTAATTGATAGTTTGAAATTCAATTGAGTGTGTTATTTAGGAATTTTTGAGAAAAATCAAGCATAAATTCTCAACTTTTTAAATAGATCACTTCATTTTATTTTATGTCAGCCATATACTTCTTTTTGGCAACTGCATGTGCCCTTACTTTGAATCCTTTGGGATATTATGACTATAACCTAACATTGGATGAATCACCATTATTGATTAACATTCCTTCCAATTCCAAAATGGGTGTCTTCTTCCATAACAAGAAGGGATTCAAGGTTGATGTTTATTCTTTTGGAAACCTAATTGGCAGCGCCAACCCTAATAATGGTCCTGTTTTCTTGGACTTTACTGACTATAGTTCAGCTCATGTTCTGAATGTGACCAAGAACTCGGCTGATAGTACCGTTGATTTGTTTGTTTCTTTTGCAACGTTCACAACTGATTGTGTATATAGGGTTATTACAACTAATACAGTTGATTCATTTTCTATTGGAAATGGTTCTCACAATAATCTCTCTATTGAGCTTGGAATTAACAGTTATGACAGGTATTGCATATGGAGACCTACTCCAAATTATGGTTCTCACAAATTTATTAAAGATACAAATGTAGCAAGTAATATGGCACTTTCAAGGAAATCCACTCCTGGTTTTGCTTCATCAGCAATATCAAATGTCATCACAAATGATCATTGTTCTAAAATATCAGGCCAGTCAGTTTTTTATATCCTCACAGTCAGTCTCACAGCAGGATATCAAATGAACCTTACTTTTGTCCAAGAGATGGAATCTCGTGTTAGTATTGATGTTTATGACAACTTTTCCAAGATTTTTGATCAAAAACAGAGTCTTATTGTGAGTGGATCTGATTACTTGGAGTTCTCAATTACCACCTTTGGGGATTTTGATTTGAATTTATCCAATTACTCAATGGCAATTATAAAATGTCCTATTTCTAATACCATGGTCCTATTTCACAACTCTGAAGGATTCATTGCATCATCAGGAGAATTAGAATCTAGTCCCTCTGATGGAATTGTGGCATATCACTTTAAGTATTCGGGAAATACAATTGTGGTTAACAAGACAACCTCACAGCTTCTGTTAAAAGTCTCTGCAGTAGTTTATTCAGGATCATGTGATACTGTTACAATAGTAACTGACCCTACAAAGACTATTCAAATCGATCCATCATCTACTTATTATTCACTTAATAATTTATACAGTGTTTGTATTTGGTATCCAATGATTCATAAGGTATCATTTGATGTATCTTTAGCGTTTTCTTCAAGTTATTCTCTAAAATATATATCTTCTATAAAGAATAATCCGAGGATTAATCAGACATTTCTCCTGGATAATGGAGTATTCAGTAAGAATGAATCATTTTTCGCAATGTTCTCTACATCTTTGGAGTATTGTTCTGAATATAGTGTTAAAATCACACCTACAATTTTACAGAATGTATTAGGTTCATTTAATGATACGATGTCAATTGTTTTTGAGCCATTAATTTATCCAATGCTAATAGGAAAAGAGTGTTATATTGAATTGAGAACAACAGAGTTCATAACATTGCCTCTTTCAGGTGTTCAGAAGATCCGATTTGACGTTTTCGATTATGATCTTTCTATTGTTTTCCATGAAACAACAGGTTTTTACCTAAATAATGGAAATCTTTCAGGAATTTTGTCCCCATTTGTGAAACCTATTGCTATTGATATAGGAAATTCAACATCAAGTCTTCCTTTTAAGTTCTATCTATATAAGAATACAACTGATTACAAATTCAAAATCCACATTGCCTCAGCATGTTATAATGAATTATCTGGTCCTATTTGTAAAAAGAAATATATTAATACTAACATTTCAAGACCCTTCATAATTTCGGATATAAATGGATCAATTCCATCTTATAATGATACCACAATATGCTATATGTTTACTTCTCCTCATCCTGTAACTACAAAAACTTTTGCATCCAGTGATAATTTTGGGTATAGTTTTGACTCTTATGCAGGATCTTTAAATGGAATGAATGGCTATCATGAGTTTAGCTCTGAACTCTTATATATTTATAAATGGACCAGGGATTCATCAATTGACATTTCTCAGATATACGTTTTAACTAATCACACAGCCAACTCTATTGTCGAAGGCCACTTTGTGGAATACTCAGCTTCAATTGTGCCTTCATTAACTTATCAAGTATTTTTGAATAATAGTCTTGTTCAATCAAATAATTCGATTTTCAATAATTTAAACATATCATATTCCATTTCAAATACTGTTCACACCCAAACAATGATGATTGATATGTTGAACATTAGTGTTTATACCTTTAGTTTTTCATCTTTAAGAGGAGCATTTTTAATTCATAATACAAATGGTTTTGAATGTGCCATTTTTGATAATTCCAATAATGTTCTTGGATATTTAAATTCCACTAATAATAACTATGGTTTTATTACCGAGTCAAAGAGCGGAAAATTGATTGTTTATAGAAAAAAGTATGATTTAGTCCTCTCTATATCTTTTTTTGTTTTTGGTGCAGATCAATGTGAAACACTTATTATTAATACAAACACTAGTGAATCCTTTTCAATTGGTAACTCACAAGACAATTCAATTGATAACCGAATTTGCATTTGGGCTCCTACACCACATTTTGTTGACACCCATCTAGAAGCAAATATTGGTTCTAATGATGAATTGATTGTTATTCCTCAATATCCTTCTACTTCATATACAATTAAGGCATCTCTTGTTAATTCATCCAATATTACTAAATCTGTTGCATATATCTGGAAACCAGCAGTTGCACAAAACTCTATCCAGATTTCGATAAAGAGAGATTTATTTGAATCCAGGACTGGTACATACATTGAGAATATCAATCAATTGTATTTTCTTACAGGAAACTCAGGATTACAAGTGTTATCTCCAAGTTATTTGCCCCAAGTCTATGCCAGAGGTTTTAATGAGTATTCTGTAAATATGAACAATATGGGATCAATACGGATTAACTGTGTTTATGAAAGGACAATTTTGGTTATTCATAATAAAGTAGGCTACACATCATCTGCCTATTATAGCAACGGGACAAAAATATCATCATCTAGTTCATTTAGAATGATTGATTTAGGAGATGAGGCAAATGGATATATTATTGTTAACAAATCGATAACTGGTGATTACAAATTGCGTTTTAGTTCACTATCTGTGAGTAGATTGAGTTATCCATGTAACAAAATGATCATTTCTACTAACCCCGATTCCTATATGCTATTCGATAAGAACAATGGTAATTACACTATTTCAAATTCAGATTCAGGAAATTACTGCTACTATTTAGCAACTCCTCATAAAGTTGCTATATATCCAAAATCATCTGTTGGATCTAATGCTGCATATTTATATTTGAATTCTTATGTCCCTTCTGACACAATAAGTTCAACAACCATTACCGCTACAAATTCACAATCTAATCTGTTGGTATTGCGGAAAACTTCCCCATATCCAATTGTATATCTTTTCCAACACTCAACGTATATCGAAAAAATGTATGGTTCCTATGAAGAAAATTTCTATATTCAATATGATCAAACAACAAATCCAGTTGTTTTTGACAATAGTAATATAGTTTATCCCTCTGGAATATCAATTCCATTCACTTATACAACCCAAATTATTAACAGTGACATCGAAGTATCTGATTCGATTAATGATTATACTGTTCGTCGCTTTACTGTATCTCCAAATATCATTATTGCTTTTCATAGACTCGAAGGAGTTGAAGTTGGTGTTACCATAAACTCAGTTTTCCAGGGAATCATAAATCGAACCTCAAAATCTCTTGTAGTTGATTTTGGTGGAGATTCTGGGTTTATTGATATATATAATACTGTTAATTACTCATTAGGGTACTTTTCTTTTTCATCACTATTATTAACAGATTCTTGTACAAAGAGAATTGTATCAACAAAGGCAAACGAAACAATTCTAATTGAACAGAATAAAGGTAATATTTCCCAAATCAATGCTTCTGTGTGCGTTTGGATTTCATCACCAGTAGATACTACATTTACAGTGTTGGTTTCATCAGAACATTGTTTTGATAATGTTATAGTACGCAATATTTTCCCAACATTAACTACATATACAATCAATGGTAATAACCAGATGAAATCCTTCAAATCCAGATCATCACTATTCTATTGGAATCCAGATAATTCATTTGATTCGGATTATTTATCAATAACATCAAGAACAATAAATCAGCAAACAGATGGTTTAACAACACCTCAAAGCTACATATATGAATCAGAGCGTGGAATTTTATCAAATAATAGCCCCATATTGGCATCAAGTTTAAGTTCTGTTACTTCTCATTATGTTGTATCAGGATTTGCATTCGAATCAATTGACATTTCTAGTTTATCTGAGTATATCATTCAATGTCCAACACCATCCTCAATAATTATTTTCCATAACCAAGGTGGATTTTATGCAGATGCTTATTACTCAAATGGAACCTTGATTGATCGTATTAATCCATCCCAAAATTCATTTTCTTTCGATTTTGGTACAGACACTGGAAAAATAGTTGTCAAAAAAGATGGAGTAAATCAATTGAAAATAACATTCACGTGTATAATACTTAGCACATATGACACAAATTCAAAGTGTAATAAGCGTGTAATTTCAACAAGCCCCACAGAAAAGTATTATATTCAACCTACCAAAGGGAATGTATCTTTGCACAGAGGTGATTATATTTGTGTTTTGTTTTCCTCTGCTTCGAAAACAAAAATATCAAGTTATGGAAGTGGAATATCAATTAAAAGAAACTTATTATCATTATCCACTTACTCAGTTACCAGTGACACTTCTATAATATATAATGAAAACGATGTTAACTCCGCATTATTCATAATTCAAGCAACAAGTGATTTATCCAATCTTTATTTTCAATTTCAGTCTTATCCATTAGAAGAACCTAATGTTTCGTGGAATAATAACTTTAGAGTTGAATATCAGCAACCAAATAATAAGGCATTAGTAGGACAAACTAAGAATTTTGACCTTCATGCATTTAATGCTAAGTCATCGTTTTCTATCAGTATTCCATATAATGGATCATTTTTATTGTCATCTAATGTTGTTTATGAATCTACAATTTCATCAGATGCCTCATATAATAGAGTTATTGTTTTTCATACGAAAGATGGTTATTATGGAGAAGTTATGGATTCAGCCCTTTCATATTATTACCCTATTCAGCCTAAAAATGGCTTAAACACCATTGTCATCCCTAAAAGCAAATCTATAATTATCCGTCTAATCAAAGAACACCCAATAAACACATTAGAAGTGGTGTATTCATCAATAAAGCTAAGAACATCATGTACAGAACTTCAAACCATCACTGATCCATCAAAATCCTTTGAGATTAAAAACATAGAAGGCTCAATCAATTTGAGATCACTATGTGTCTGGTATACTAGCCCACATTCTGTGTTGTTCAATATTTCAGCAATAATTGATTCAGATGACACATTTGCATATTATGCATTCCGTAATACATCCCTAAACACTTTTCCAACACAAACAACCAATGTAAAGGACTTTGCAATCGAAAACTCATTGATGTTTCATATTAAAACTAGTTACAAATCAAAATCAGAGTATGTTAAGCTATCTCCTTCATTGTTTGAAACCAAACCAGGGTCATATGTCGATTCATATTCCGCATATACCAATATCACATCTGAGATCATTGTAGTTGATTCTCGTCGTCCAAAGAATCTGATAATTAATATCTCACGGCATGGATTCCATTCAATTAACATGAACTATGTTGATACTCTTGAAATCTTATCACAGATTCCAGATACATCATTCTTGTTTTACAACAAAGCTAATTTCACGGCAGATGTATATGATCAAAATGGAAACAAAATTGAAACTCTTAATCCGACTGAAGGAATGGTGTTTGTTGGTTTTGGTGATAATATAGGTAAAATCATCATATCCAAGAAAAATACAAATGAATTTACCATTGGGTTCTCAACAGTAACATATTATGGAATGGTTAATGGTGCTCAAACAATTAAAACTAGGATAATAACATCAAAGAACTACACAATTGGTAAAGGAAAAATGATTGATTCTTCCCCAGGAACGAGGATTTCTTTTTGGGTTCCATCTCTAGTTAACAGGTACATTGATTGTGAGATAATGGATGGTTTCTATAATAGTGATTACATGTTTCTTTACAGTGTAGCCACAAGACCCGGCTATACAACTGTTTCATCAACATTTACTGGAAGTGATAGAAGAGATACCCTGACTATTGCATCCCCCAGATCAGCATTTGTGACTTGGTCCATGAGTGATTTGAATTCTAATGCTTATGGATCATTCAACCTTTCTTATATTAATGATGAAACCATGATCGAATTCCAAAAGATATACTACATGGAATATGATATCAAGTACACAAACAATGGGAAAATCATTACCAGTAAAACACTCCCTCCAAATGATGAATCAAAAACATCTGCTTGGGTATACGTCGCAAGTGGAGCTGGTACTCTGGCAGTCGGATCAGGAATAGCAAGCTATTTCCTCTACTTCAGAAAGCCTGGAATCTCAGTTGAAGGCCTGAATGATAATCCTGATCCGGAAGTTAAATAAAAAATAATCTAATTTGAAGCTAGATAAAATATTTCAATGACATCAACTATTACAATTCCTCCTCGAATCGGTCCTTATCGAATGCGAGGTATGATTGGAGAAGGTGCTTTTTCTGTTGTCAGATTGGTGCACCAGGAAGAACAGAATACATATTATGCTTGTAAGATTGTCCCAAAAAACCGATTGGCGACTCCAAATTTGAAGAAACGATTTGAGATTGAGATTCGAGTTGATCAACAGATGAATCACCCCAACATTGTGAGATTATTTGATATTTTGAAAGATGTCAGCAATTACTATATAATAATGGAGTTTTGTCCATCTGGAGAACTTTTTCAGTATATTGTTGATAATGGGAAGCTTTCTGAGAACGAATCCAAAGTGAAAATCGTTCAGATCTTACAAGCTGTGCAGTATTTCCATAGCAAAGGGATATCACATCGCGATTTAAAGCCGGAAAATATTCTTTTAGATCAATTTGGAAACATAAAAATCAGTGATTTTGGACTTTCAAGATATGTTGATGCTTATGGACTCGCTTCAACCCCATGCGGATCTCCATGCTATGCATCCCCAGAATGTCTATCTGGAAAGGATTACGATGCAAGGAAAAGTGATGTATGGAGTTGTGGGGTGATATTATATGCTATGGTAACTGGTAAGCTACCATGGACAAAGCGTAACCAAGCTCAACTCTTTGAGCAAATCAGAGAGGGAGAGTATATTATTCCCCCATTTTTAAGCAATGATTGCGCTCAATTCATTAGGGGCTTAATGACAGTTGATAATCAAAAAAGAATGACTATTGATGAAGCTCTGAGTCATCCATTTCTGAGTAGTATTCATTCTCTCCCACCATTCGATGTTTTTGATAGGAACTATGTATCTTTGAAGAGAATAGATAGGTTTTTTGGACATGACCCAAAACATAACGAATTAGAGGGTTTAGATGTTAATAGAGATACATCATGCTTTTTTAAAGACTATGAAAGGACATGTAGAAGCATTTCAAAGAACCATTCATCATGTCGAAGTAAGCAAATCTCAGATCGAGATGGACCATTACCTCCACTTGAAGCAATTCAAAGGAGCAAAGCTAGAATTCTTCACAATAAATCTCAAAAAGAAATAGAAAGTATGAGTCCCAATATTTTGAGAAGCGCAAGGCCTACAATTATTGTTTCCCCTGGACAAAAAACAGTCAAACTCCAGTCATCATTCAGACTAGAGTATCCAAAAAACTCAAAGAAATAATACGCATTTAATAACATTCTATGCTTCTCCGCCTTTGATATATTTCGCGGGAACAAAAAAACCAGGAACAAACTCAGCTGGGAATGCAGCTATAGTCTGGAATATAATATCACATTTTGGTTTTTGGTGGATTGAAGGGAACACTTTTACATATTTCACATCTTTTTCAGCATGTGTTCTTTCTGCCAAAATTAAGGTATGTAGAGTTTCATTACTATGTGCAAATCTTCTCCAACTATTTGATGACCAAGTCCATTTTCGAGCCAGGAGAGCTGACTGGACAGATTGCAATGGTGCACATATTTTTAATGCATCATGAATCATATCAACTTTCATCCTTCTCTCAGGCCCTCTATGGAAATCTAGGCTAGGTCTGTAGTTCACTTCTAATACCCAAGGCTTCAGATTTTTATCTAGAAGTACATCAAAACCTAGTATTTGGAAACATCTCGGATAAGAATAATAAGGACAATGAACATCAGCTGCTTTCGATATGAGATGTATTCCAGATAATACTGTTAAAACAACAATTTCGTCAATTTTTCTCCATATCATGTCTGTATCAACTCCTTGTTCTTGGAGAACAGGGAAAACTTCAGATATTAATCGAGAAATCTCTGTAATGCTTTGATGGTGAGTCTTTTTGTTCAATGCAACATTAGTAAGTTTGCTATATAGGGTGTCTTTATCAATAGAATCCGAACATATTCGAACAATTCCATCTCGATATACATAAATTCGAAGTGGTTTAACAGATGCAACCAAGGCATAAACCCTGAGATCAAATTTCTTTTGTTCAATTAAATAGGATTCAATGTACTTTTGAGCAACATATACCTCAGATGTGAGATTAATTTCTTCACCTGGCTTCGAAAACAGAATTCCTTCGCCTAAAGAACCTTCGTCTGGTTTAATAATCCAGAGATCGTTCCCTTCATCCCTTTTTTTTCGGAATTCATCAATCTGAGTTGGTAATACAAAACTCTGAGGATAAAAATTGTAGTCACTTGGGAATGCCGCCGCCGCTCTTTCCATCAGCTTCGTTAGTGATGCTTTTCGAGTAAGAACGGATATACTAGGAATTCGATTCGTCACTTGCCAAATCAATAGATCTTTAAATGTATCCTTTTCCTTAAGAGAATCATGCCATACAAGAACGGCATCCGATTTCTTATGAGACTGCGTCATTTGAGCTTGATCGAAAGCCAATTGAACTGATTCGAATTTTTTCCGGCCGCCATGAACCAGAATAGAAGTCATTGGTTAAATCTAGCTAAACCCAAAAAACGATAAAAGTGAGATTTGAAATAAAACTATTGAGTTTAAAATAATCGCTATTGTTCTATTTTATAACAATTTTTATGGTTGAGGTTTATTAAATCTTGATTTGTTTATAAAAGACCGGAAATATAGTAAATCAAAGGCATATGAACTGTCTTCTTCAATTGCTCTATATATGTCATCAATAGATATTGATTGATTTCGCTTTATAATTGGAAAGTCATCGGGTGAAAGGTTATCTTCTTCAGGTTTCCTTTCCCTGATTTCTGACAACAAATACAATAGCTCGACTTTTTCGGATCCGGTTTTCCTTGAAGCCAATCCACCTATCATATCTATCCATATTCGGGAATTAGTAATTCCTTGATCTATAATTCTCTGATTAGTCCGAATAATATTGTTCTCATGTGAAAGCATTGAAAACCGACTAACTGGAACACTAGTTATGCATTTTTCTGTTTCAGGGTATGCATTACGCCTCTTTTTCGAGTAAAAAACGCTTCTGTTGACAAAATGGTATGCTTTGAGTTTCAAAGCATAAACAATGGCAAGCAATGTTTCTTTTGTTAAGTTGCCCTTAAAATCATTACCGGAGGGATTTGGCTCTTTTGCTATGTCATTCATTACAACTCGGAAAATATCTTCAATAACTCGCAATTCAATTGTTTGGCTCTTCATAATAAGCTCATCTGGATTTGGAGGAATGATATTTATATCTTCCTTTATATGTTCCTTTTTATTCTTTTCGGCTTGGTGATGAGGTGGAATAGAGTTTTGCATCATCACTTGGTTTTGTGGATATGGATATACTTGAGAACCATATTGTTGAACAAATTGTCCATATTGACGCTGATTATTAGACATTTGGAACATTTGGGCTTGATTTGGCATCCCAGGCCTCATAGGATTTCCATTCATATTCATATGTCGATTAAATAAAAAAAAACACTTTAGTCATATAGAGAGAGAATCTCACGCAGATGTATTGGATAAGAGCCTTTCCTTGTTGTTGATGCGGGGGTGATATCAAGCCATGATAGATTGGAACACATTTTGGCAAAAGATGGCGAATCAATTTGGGTGTTCAATTGGATAGTGGATATTCTAAATGAAGAGTGATTCTTACCAATAAGAATACAATCTTCTCCTTTGGAGCCTTTGGGACTATATATGTAATCGTAGGTTTCGTCATTTTTGAGAATTGATATCTCTGGCATTAAAGAAACAGAGAATAATGAAACAGGAAAAGATGATAGCTTGGCCTTCAATTCTGCTATTCCTGGTTCGGAATTAAGCACACAAACAGTTATTAATGATGAATTATATGATTCAATTATTGAGCACAGTTTATCAGAATTAACACCGCTATATAATCTCAATACTCCTCTGTTGCTAATATAAGATACAAATTGTTTGTCTAAACTTACAAAAAAGTGATGAACGACCTCATTGTCACTGCAAGGGATCGAAAATGGAAGTGGATAATCAAAACAATCATTAACACTATTATAGTGACCATTGTTGGAATATATTTGAAAGGCCAAGCTCGCTAAGTCATCTGAAGAGTATTCGATTGATTTGTATGGGTTGATATAATGAATGCCTTTCTTATATATTGAATTCATTTTTTGATTTGAAAAAAAAACAATTGCAAAAGGGATGAGTTTCTTTTCAAAATCGCTAAAACCCCCCAAAAATCTATCTTTGGAAATCTTCTTAGCATCATTGATGTCTTTTTGCTTTAACTTTCCCAGTTTATAAAGAGAATATGTTTGAATGAGATCATTTGTGAATGTATTGATACTATTAATATAATTGGAATCATCAGTGAAAAGAAGAAGGAGAATATCTTTGTAACCTCCGTTTGGGGAATCATCTGTTGTTTTGACCCAATTCAAAAAAACGGGCTCGAATACTGAACTATTAAACTCAACAGGAGGGATGGGCTCGGCTTCAAAAAACTCAAAATCTTCGCTATTCTCATATAGTTGCAGATATGTTGATTTTACATCAAAGGCAGTAAGGAATGATTTGAAAACAAATGAAGGCGAAATCTCGGAATAACAAATATACTTTTTGAAAAATGTATTGCAAAAATTGTCTGTTGAATATTCATCAATGATATTGTCTAAACTAATCCGTTGATCCTCGATTTGAGCATTGAAGGAAACTGATTTTCCACAATTCTGGCGAAATGACTCTTTAGATTCTAAAAAAATCTGAATTTCATCATGATTGAATGGAATTGGCTGATAATTCAAATTCTCACATAAATATTCTTGCGATTGTAGCTGTGATCGAAAACAAAAAGATATGTTACTTTCATTCGACACCAGAAGAACTCGATGATTTTCATATTTTAAAAATACTGGCTCATAGTTTTCCGATAATACCCTTAATGAATCGCAATTTGAAGATAGGATATAAAAAGGCTTCTGGAAAGGTGATACAAAAGCAGTTCTTCCTGCAATATTCATTGAACATGGAACTTCAATAAAATCCGAAATCCTATCATTTATATATCGAAGTGCTAATTTACCATTTTCGCTTGTAGGGATAATTGAAAAATATACCATTCCAGAAAAACTAGACGGATACACGAGGAATGAAGTGAAATAGTATGGATCTAAATGTTTCATCTTATACAAATAATATAATATAAAAGAATTCATTAGTGAATGCACTAGTGGCCCATCAATCACTTCTGATACAAATTTCGGCTCCATCTTCACTTCAAAAACGCAAGGCACATTAAATTCGCCGAATTTATTATATATATCAAAAACTATAACACTTTCATTCGATATTTTGGAAAATTGTTCGTGAAAACATGGAGTTCCCTTATATGCTATTAAATGTGACAAAACCAGCAATCGCCCAGACATATTATTCTTCGGATCAGAAGCCTCTTCGGGAATAGCAACAATAGTATATACATTTATTATCGAGATATCAAAAATTTCAAGATTCCATTTTAGAAACTCCATTCAGGACGATATAAGTAAAGTCAGGGTTTGTTTAGGAAATGTAGTGTGAATATGGAGATAACAAGAAGAAGGATAATAGAGGATGTAGTAACAATAACTGCAGTGGCCCAAGGCTGGATATACGCCTTGGCCTTCCACCCAGATTCACATTTTGCCTCAAAGAAGGGAGAATAACTATCTCCTGGAATGCACTCCTGGGATGAAATGCACCATCCGCAAAGAGGTAACTCGATGCAAGAATCTTCATTCTGCGCTTCTTTGCAAGTATCATAACCTTTAGCACCAAATGTTGTCCAATTGAAATCCCATTTTTGTGGAAGACCATCGTACAAAACAGTGGCAAATCTACCTTTTCCAAATTCCCAAACAGGATTAATATCATCATGCTTTGGGCCAGCAATTGCATGAACATGCATCCTTGTTTGATATTCAGTGTATCGAGTACATTTGGAATCAAGCCCGCCAAATGCTTTTGCTGGAAGTCTTGGATCATCTCCTGTTCTAAGATCATATCTTGATAGAATTGATTGAGAAGGATCTTTTCTGCTATATAAATCCCTTTTCCATCCGTTATATGTCATCAATGATTTAAAATCATCAAACGAAATCACTCTGGGGGCTTCTCTTTCAAATATAAGGTATCTTGGTGCTTCATAATATGAGTACATATACCCTAAATCCCCCATACTTTTAACTTTCTCAGGATATCCAGCAGCTATATAGAGCTCATCTGTGTAAGGCACATTAATTGAAGAAAAAAATCCCTTCTTCAGAAGAATCTTAGTAATATCATATCTCCTCCAATTTTGACCTGGATATTGCTCAATAAGCCATAGTAAATCTTGAGTTGGTTTCTCATATCTTTTGAATTTTTTGGTATCCAAAACAAGATATTGATTGTTAAGTGTACCAGAATTATGTTTGATAAAGGATTCTGTCCATTCAGAACCATTCACAGAACACCACATTGACCTAACTGCTCTGATCCAAGTAAATAATGATTGAGGAACAACCAAGTCATAAAGAGAAGAATTAAAAATATTCATTGTAGTTTCTAGAACAAGAAGCCCGGTGTCAGCCATGTAGAAATCATCATAACTGAATAACTTACCCACTCTAGTACTAAAAACAACCCTTCTTGCTTTGAACTCATTAATTGGAAAATGATATTCCTTTAATTGACCATGGAGATCTCTATAATCACTCCAGGTATCTTGAGAAAAGAAAATATCTGAATAGTCTGGTAAGATTCTAATCAGCCCAGAGCAATGATCACCTGCCTCTGATTGAATTGACCTTTTATGTGGCTTTAATGCCCTTTCAACATCCCATAATTCACATTCAGCTTGAATGAACCAAAAATCTCTTTCACTCAAAGCTTCATTTGGAGGAGAAAATGCATTATACCCCTCATATAATCCATGAAACTGTGTCAAAATAAGTTGAACTTGCTTCCAATACAAATCATCAGAATATGCTTCAGCTGATTTGAAAGTAAAATCTCGATTCTTATCCATGAATTCAATCCATTCGCTAGAGTAATTTTCATTCCTGGAAAAGTTATGAATATCTTTGATTAATTGGTAATGTTGAAAAATTCGGTGCTGCGATAAATATCCTTCAAGATATCCAGCACATCTCATTATATTATCGCTTTTAGCGCCACTTCTCCCTTCAATGGTGAGTTTATACCATCCAATACTCTCAATTGAATCGTTCCAGTATGCCCATGCATCACCATTCTTATTATCAATTGTATCCATTAGTATACTAATGGTATTATTTTGCAAAACGTAACATGTTGCAATTTTCTCACTTGATACAGACAGAAATGTAAAAAACACTAGCATTATATAGATTTATATTATAGACCAAAGAGACTGAAATCGTCATTGTGGCTGACTGAAGGTTCTCTCCCATACAATTCGAGAGAAAATGTTTCTGGAACAGTCATTGTTAAGAAAGGATCGTATGCAACAAAATCATCAAATGGATCAACAATTTGTTCATCTGGAGTACCTTCGCTTTCAAACTCAAATTGTTCATGTGATGTTGTTTTTGTTGGTGCAGGAATCACGTCATCCACCCATTCAATTGATGGAATACTCGCATACTTCTCTGTTGTGCCACTGTTCATCATAACCCCGCCTTGGGTGCTTTGTATTCGATTCGAATATGCAATAAATGAATACAAAGAATCTGCTATTTCATGAATCTGTGGTCTCAGTGCATTATTCTTCGTTTCAAAACTTAATAGAGAAATTGTCTCCATTTCCAATAAATGAGAACGTGCAATAACTTGCATATGTTGTGGATTTTTTTTCAAAATATCCTGCATTACATACAAAGATTTATATAAAGGTAATGGGTGGTTGGAATGCTTCATTGTGGCGTCGAGAAAAATGCAAAACAGAGTATTTGAATCGTTGGGGCTATTTGAATACCCATAAAGTTGCTGGAGAACAACGTTATCGATACCTTTATCTTTACTATTAATAAGCTTATGAAATGCACTATGAATGACTTTTTCGTTCGGATTATTACTAGTCAAAGAGGCACTTGTTGAGTTCATTTTTAATGGGCAAAAATTGGGTAAATCTAACCTTAAAAACACAGGTTTTACTAATCAGCCAGGAATTTCGCAAGTTCTTCTTCGTCTGAGCTCCCAAAAGGATTATCCAGCTCTTCAAGAGTTGAAACCTTTTTCTTGATTATTTTGAACGGGTCAATTGCAGGAACTGGTTCAGGTTCATCGTCTGATGATGATGAATCAAGCTGAAGCTTGAATTCAATTGGTTTGGTAACAGGCTGAGGCAATAATTTTGGCTTCTCTATTTTTTCTTCATTGTTTATTGTAACTATTGGTTCAGGCGATTCTACAGGAGCATCTTGATTGAATGACGAAAATCTCTGGCGAATTGTCTCTAAATCATCTGAGAAGAGATCATAGAACAATACACGAAACCACTCAAACCAAATAGTTTCAACATCTTTTGACATAGCAAGACCAGATAGTGGTACTGGTAAATCGACAAACTCCTTAAGAATTGGAGCTAATGTGTTCTGAAGTTTGATCAATCGTTGCTCAGCTGCTTCTTGAAGTGGAATTGAAGCAGCATCAATAATGGTAAGGATTTTTGATGATGGATCTTTCCAAGATTGTTTCTTGCAGTTTGCTAATTCTTGTATGAGTTTTCGCCTTTCAAATGCGTAGAGAAGAAGGCTTTGGTTTCTAAGTGCTTGAAATCGGAAGAATTGATATAATGATTGTAATAAAGATGATATCACTGATACATATGTGGGCTTTTCTGTAAGCTTGGTTTTGAACAACATAACTAGGAAAGAAAAGAGTCTGTTTGCCGAAAAAAATGATAAATCTACAGTGGTCGAACTGATATTTGATATAATACATGCTATCAAAGGGCAAAGTGGCGCACATATAACAAAATCTTGAGTAGATGGGTTAGTAATGATTTCTAATAATAAATCAACATGTGAACCTCGATGAGGACGGGAATATGTGGTAAAATTCCCAGTAAATGGTGAATTCAGGCTAATCACTGATTGATACTCTGAAGTAATTTGTGTCAATAATAAAAGTATAACTGAGTGGAAAAATGAAACATTATATGTTTCGAATCGATACTGAAAAAGAAAGAGGAGAGAGCTCACATACAATGGGGTCAAGTTATTCACATCAATGAACTTTAGATATGCAGGAGATCTTAGTATCGTAACATATAATAATGATACGATTTGCTCACATGATTCAATTACCCTATTAGCAGAAGTGGACGTAATTCTGCTTTCAAAAGTCAAAAAAAGTACAGAAAACCCATGGTGAATGATATTCTGATCCAAAGAATTCAAAGATGTTTTCCAATTAGAACAGGAATACAAAGCTGGTATGGCAAATGAAATCAATGATCTCATATATAGGAGGGATGATGAACTCTTTTGGCCTCGAATAGTATTATTAATCATATAGAATAATGACCTTAAAAAAGGCCCAGACGGGAAAAAATCAAAAGAAACCAAATATGGCGATGGCTCAAGAATAGATTTTTCGATAAATGAAGGGGCATGCATTGTAAATAGAAGAGTTTTCACAAAAATAATCTTTTCATCTAAATTACGGAAATCTCCATTCTGCTCATTCTCTGATAGATCCAAACATTGAAATAATGTTTTGGAAAGCAATGAAATTGGAATCATTGATGATAAATACAATGGTGGGGATTTAAACCATGGGGAATGATTTTGCGGCACACCTGACATGCATAACAGCAAACAAATTGCATTACAATACGTAGACGCTGATAGGTTGGGTTTGTCGTTTGATTGCACTTGTTTTGCAAACATTTCAACAGTGATTCGCACAATCTCAGCAAAATTATCTGGCTTTTTGTTAAAAATTTCAAGCAAATGATGAAAAACCGGAATACAAAAATAATTACTCGAAAAAACATCAATAGTAAAATTTGACCATATAGAATGTGACTGAGGACAAGATTCGCTCTTCAATGCAGAAAAAAGCAGCTCGGTATTCTTAGGAATGCTGTTTTTGGCACCCATTTTTTAAGGTCAGATTGCCACTTTTGCACTTTTTATTATGGATCAAAGTTCGAACACTCTCCAAGACCTCTATTACAGACTTAATGACCCTAATCATAATGATATATATATGATATCGCAATCTATTTTAGAATACTATAATGAATTTAATATTATTTATGTTTTGAAAGATCTAGTTCTTAATAACAATGATGAATATATTCGAAAACAGGCTGTTATTGGGATATATAAGATTTTTCAGAATTTTAAAACCGATTTAAATGCAGATGAATTATTCTTTGATATTGTTATCAGGTTTATTTTTTCTGATCGTTCATCTTTTATAAAAAGGTACTGTATTTATATCGCGAGAATGATGGCATCGTCTGAAAACTGCGATATGTACTTCAGGGTTGTCAATGAGAATATTAATGATGATACTAACATTGAGTATTTATCACAAATTCTTGCTGTTGCACTTGAAGTCTCTTCTGAAAGTCTTGATTCAAATGTCGAGATTGCTATTCATATTATTAAGAAATGCTTTGCAAGTCAATTTATTGAAGGAGGCATTACATTATTGTTTCAGGTTTGTTCATGTGGCAATGAATCAATCGGTCCCCTTTTTGGAGACGTTATACATATTCTCTTGGGCTTAATACAATCAAATAACACTAATGAATGTGAAACTGCGATTACTATTATGAATAATAGAATATCTGAGGACAACTATCACTACTTTATTGACCTCAATCTATTTAATATCATATTTGGGGTAATTAATACTAATTCCAATCCATATAGCATCAGGGAACTTTTTTTATGGTTTTTAATAAATATCATTGAAGCAATACCTTTTGGTTACGCTGATAATGATCTGGTATATCAATCATTCTTTACTATTCTTTCATATTTGCAGTTATCTTATAAAAAAGATGAAGAATGTGATCCATCTATTAATAATCCAATGATCAACATTGCAACAATTATCTCCCATGATTGTGATCTTGTTTCAACGATTCTGACACAGCTTTTAAGCGAAGTTGACAATAATTCTAAACTATTCGCTGTAATAAATGCAATTTTTGGTTTTGTTGAGTCAGAAGCAATTAATATTGATCAATACATTGAGAGTATTGTTTCATTAATCATTTTGTCACTCCAATCCGATGATATATGTCTCAAGAATTGCTCTTCTATTCTTATTGTTTTAATAACCGAGAAATATTCTACAAAGTTATCTTCGGTGATTGATTACATAATATCATCTTATTTGGTTTTTATTTCATTTTCTCCTTATCCAAGCTATTTACGAGCGTTTTCGTGTACAATAATGGCCAGTCATTCATCGGATAATATTTTTGATGAGTGTTTTAATTGTTTAAGTAATTGCTTTATGAATGGTAGTTTTGATGTTCAAAAAGAAGCATTTTCAGGTATTGTATCGTTGACACTGAAGTCTTCAATAAGCTGTCTTTCCCATTTCGAACAATTGCATGAAATTTTTCATAAAGTTTATACGAACAGTGATGAACTATATGATTTTTTACATGATGATTCACTCAGAGGTGATTCTCACCTTATCAAAGTCTCTCCGGAATTGTATAAACCATACATAAATTGTTTCTTTGAGGTTTGTTTATATAATATTGAATCATCCCGTCATGAAAGCGAATCAATGAATTCAATATATACACTATTATTGTTCTATAATTCTTCATTTCAAACAATAATTTGTCAGCTTCTATATTCCATTGATCATCTTTGTACAGTGTCAAAAGATTCTGATGATAATGGTTTTTTTGAAGAAGATATGTTTGAAAACCAATCAGCCATTTCAGTATCATCATCTGCTTCTAGATTGTTTTGCGAGTGCTTTAAGTATCAACCAGCTGTTTTATATGATTATGGCGATAGGATTACGGAAATTCTCAATTTTAATATTAATGGAGAAAGTGGAGAAAGTACAATGTCTGCATGTAAATGCATCATTAGTTTAGTTGATAGCATGACATTATTGCCAAGTTCTTCGCAAAAAAATGATATGGTTAGTACCATTCTCAATAGTATTATATCAATTATTAAAAATAGTGCTGATGAATATACCATAAGATTCGCAATAATGGCTCTAGAATCAGTTATTTCCACAAAAAACGAGACTATTCATAGTTCTCTTGACCATATATATGAAACCCTATTAATGTTTTTTAATGCTGAACTTTTTTATCAGAGGGGAAAACTGGATATCACAGAAGAAATGGTATTGCCTCTCTACAAAGTTTTCAATTATTTGAATGAATTGGATTCAGAATCGTTCACTGTGTTTTGTTTAAAGGTTTTCCAATTCTCCTCAAGCAACAATCCATTACAAGGTGTTCTCTTACGCATTTTTGCTTATATTTGCATATATTTCTCCCCGCCATGCTCCCTTATTGATACAATATATAATTTAAGCATAAATGAATGCCCCGAATTCCAATTGTATTCTCTTTATTTGCAATCATATTTATGCGTAAAATATGGAAAGAGTATGAATTTTAATACCAATTTGACAATTGTTTTATCATATATATCAAGTATCGAAAGCCAACAACCAAAATCTGAACTAATTTCTTTTGTTTGTACTCAGATTCTCTCACTTCATAGTTCATACATCGAAACTGATCAATGGGATCAAATATTTCCAATAATTATATCTGTCTTCCCATTTCAATTCCATTATGAAAATACTTATTTACATTTATTAACACTAAATAATATTTTTCAACATAATCCTGAGTATATGGCATATACTCTATCCAAGCTTTTCGTTCAATCCCCATACCAATTAAATAAGTATCTCAAACCTGAGGAATTATCACAATTGAAAACATTATTTAATCGTTACAAAAACCTCACATCAAATTTTGAAGAATTAGCAAACAAGATATGTAATAACAATGATTTGCTTATGTTTTTCTTAAATAACATATAGATTTGTTTTTTTTTGTTGTATGTTTTTTCACTGAGCCAAAACCGCTAAAAATGGATCAAGAAAGGATTGGTTTTCTCAATCAATTAATCGATCTTTCTCTCCATGGAAACCAAGAACAGATTAACGATGCAACGAAATATTTGATGTCTGAAATTGGAAATCCAGATGCGATTTTTGATTTTATTCAATTATTTGAGATCTCAAATGATAGCACTATTCGCCTCGGATCATCAATATATATCAATAAGATCATTGTTAAAATGGAAATTTTTGAGAATGAGATTAATGGAGACAATATTAATCGATTGAAAGAAACAATTGTCTCTCTAATCAACAAAGAGAATACGATCGGGATTCAAAAAATATTTGTGTTTTCTGCTGCGAAGCTATTTTCCAAAATACCTAATAATTGGCCAGAACTTATAGATATTGCTTTGGATTATATGTCAACCGAGCAGTATGTTGTGGCAGGATTTGACTTATGGTCTGAGATTTGCTTATTAGTTCAAGAAGATATTAATGTAGCTAATGCAAATAGAGTGATCAATGAGTTTATTAAGTCTGCATCAAATCCTAAAGAAGACGTCAGAATAAGCGCATTGCAAATGCTCTCAGTTTTCTTGACATGTGTTGAACCTGAAGTGTTTAATGAGTGCTCAGAAAATTTGCCTGGTGTTCTTATGACCTTGATTGAAGGAACCTTAACATTAACTCCGTCAGTTAATGAGTGTTTATTATTATTTGATTTGGTTTATTTACTTATTATGAAAGAGATTCCAATATTTTTGGATAATGCTTTTAATTTTCTTGATGTTGCTTTGCAAATATCTGATTCTAAACTTGATTCAGTGATAAGGTACTCATGCCAGAATTTGATGACTTTGGCACCATTATTAATGGGTGATGGATTCGAAGAGCATCTACCCAATTATTTACAATCATGCATATCTTTAGCTGTGGAAATATGTAAGCAGAGTCATAATGAAATGTCAATAGACTTTGTTACACATTTTATCGATTCCATAATAAGAAATACAAATATTTCTGAGGTTTTAATCCCAATGCTTATTGAATCTGAAACACAATCAATTGCAGATGCTGATCTGGAGCAGGTTTATGTTGGCTTGCATGCATTAATGGGGACTATTGAAGGAGGATCAGATGAACTTGCTAGTTATTCGGCCCAGCTTATTGAGATTGTCAAAGCTTGTTTAGTTATGGAAAACAGTTTAGTATTTGATGCATGTTGCACATTTTTGGTAGAAATATCTCAGAATAATCCTTCTGTTATTTCTAGCGGAATGGATGAGATAATTGACATATTATTTGTTGAACTATCCGAGCCAATGTCCATTTCGACGCTCGATAAACTTATGTTCAACTCAGAAAAGCCACCTTTACATGTCGAATCAATAGTAAATAATTTAGTGCAACTCCTCTCAAACAGCTCATCGGAGCATCACTCGAGCATTGTTTCTTGTTTATCAAGTTCAATATCTAAATATGAAGGAATCAATGCTCAGCTATATTCGACAATATGCCAGGTATTAAATGAATTGCTGACTATATCAGATTCTGATGTTCGAGGACTTGTATTTGAGTGCTATGGGTTTTTAGCAAAAATTTCTCCTCAACAGGTTTTAGAAGATATGGAAACACTCATTAACTCACTGAATTCATCATTTAGTCCCGATAATGATCAAATTAATGAATACATAGCTGTTTGTATTTCCTCTATTGCGAAAGTTTTGCCAATTGGTTTCAAATCCCACGCTTCTGCAATGATACCATACTTTTTGGAATTATTAAAGAAAGATATCCCAACAAATAATGATGAAAATGAAGAAGAGGAAGAATCTGACACAATATCTGGAAAAATGCATGCATCAGTACTAACTGCAGTAGCCACTATTATTAATGAGATTCCTAATGTTATAGAGTCTTGTATACCGGAATTTGTAGATATTCTTATTTCACACCTTGATTCCATAATTCCAATACAGCTTTCAGCAATTAAAAGCATATTTTTAATGACAGACGGACTCAAGAGAATTGGATATAACATTGAGAGTATGTTTTCTGTGGTTATTGATAAGCTTCCCAAAACAACTGATACATCTGTTGAAGCTGAGCTATTACTATCATTAGGCGGTCTTTTTATATGTTACAATCAGCTCTCAGAAGAACATATACAAGAATCTCTTAAGTTTTTCAGAGATGCATTTTCAGGAGAAGTGTCTTCGATTTATAATGGTTCAAAATCAATTGATCCTTCAGTAGTGTTTCAGCTTTTCTTTGCTCTCCGTCAATTCATAATGGCTTTGGGTAATAAATTATCTAATTATGGTGATGAGATCATTTCTATCCTAAGTCCTTATATGGGATCAAATAAAAAGATCATAAAAGCATACTCTGCTCATACTATAGCAGTTATTGCTTTAGAATGTCCAAGTATAGAGTTTGTGGCAGAAATAGCACAAGGAGCTTCATTATCTATGATTAATATTAAGGAAGATGGAGTTAAGAACATTGTTTTATCAACTCTTAACATACTAGTACATGCACAAAAGGATGTTTTCACCAAGAAACACATTTCTCAAATTGTTCAAGTTACAGAATCCCTTATTAAATCATCCAATAGCCAAACAGATATGCTAACTGGAACTGCTGTTACATTATGGTGCTCCATTTGTTCAATATATCACCACCGTGTTGACAATAATATGATTAGGAAAGTCTTTGAATTGCTACCTCCCGTAATTGATGATGATGACATACCTTTTACGGCCATCTTTTTAATTTATGCTTCTCGAAACTATCCTAATGAAATACATTCACATATTCACAGAATAGCCATCAATATATTCGCCTCTGGAGATTGGTGTACCCGGAATGTTAGTAGAGAAATCATGAATGAAATCTCATCAATTGTTAAAGAAATACCTCAAGATGAGCTTGAGGAGTTTGTTAAGTGGAATCAGCATCATTTGCTCCAAATTCAGTCCAATATTGCCCATTATTCTCAGTAAAAATAGATTAGAAATGTCTTCATTAGAAGAAGAAATTAAATATTTAGATCAAATTGCCTCGAAAGTATCGCAAGATAAAACACCTGTGGAATCTTCTGGCTTTAAACAAATTGAATTTTTAAGCGAAAGGCCGGATGCTGAGCAAATGCTGCCATTGATTTTTGAATTTGCAGAGAGTGATATGATGCTTTTTGCAGGAGCGAGAATATTAGAGAAAATTATAAATGAAAAGTGGAATTCTTTGACTGAACACGAAAGAAATGGTTGGAGAGATTTCGTAATTCATTTATTGGAAACCCTTCCTAGTAAATTAAACGTTAGCAACCACTTAAGGAAAAATTTAGGAGAAATAGCATTAAAAGACTATCCGCATTCTTGGCCTGGTTTCATTGATTTTATATTCGAATCAAATCCCCCTCATTTTCTCATATTAGCAGATTTTATGAATATGATCAAGGGGTCAAATCTACCAAGTGAAAGATTCGAAGAAATAATAAGCTCAATATCGAATTCAATGCACAGTATTCTAGTCTCCATCAGAGAACATATCCCCAATGAAGATTCCTGCAGCTTATTAGCGGAATTGATACCGTATATTAATTGGAATTTATTGCTTGATGCGGGATTTGAGTCATTTTTTAATGATTTTGATGTATCTATACTTCCCGCTATTGTTGATGTGTTACTCATACCAGGATTAAGCCCTCCTCTTTTTAGACAAGTTTTCATCACTATTGTTGAACAATCTTCAAACTATATTGATTTAATCCCGATTTTGCAGCAGAATCTTGAAGTTTTAGAAGATGTTGAAACTGAGGAAGCTCTTAATACTGTTCATATGGGACTTATATCAGAGGATTATTCCTTAACATCTGAATATTGGGAATTTTTTGTGGTATCTGTTTGTGATCAATATTGTTTGGGCAATTATGATAAGTTCTGTTTTCATCAAGCAACATTTGAATCTTTGATTGAGAATGTTTTTTATATCATTCCAAATACATATGATTATATACTTTCAGGATCTCTGAAAAGACCATCTGATCAGAGTAATGCTCTTATCCTCGATCAAACAACTGTGATTCTTCATTGCCTGATTTTAATGTGTCCAAATGAGTTTCATGGTTATCTAATTTGTGGTTTTCAAAGACAAATCGAAGAATTGGATGATAAATTATTTTCAGCTCTAGTATGGTCTATTTCATGTGTATTATCCCATCCGAGTTTTAATAATTCGATGATTTCTGATGTTTTTCAGCTATCCATTACACTGATTGAGAATAATGAGAGCCAAGAACGTCTATATGCATATCTTTTATATTTGGGGATGAATTGTTTGAAGAATACACAATTGGATGAAGAAATTGTTAAGTACGTTTTACAAATTGCGATTGAATCTCTTCAACAAGAAAGTCTTCAAAGACTTGCTATTGATTGTTTATTATCATGCTCTCTATCAAATCCAAATTTATATTCATCAATGATTGATTCTTCATTTTATTTGAACCTCTCTGAAACCGAGTTCCCACCCGAAGTATTTTGCATATTTGCTGAATCTATGTTCAGATCCCTCTTGCATAAGGGATCTTTCTTATCTGGAATTGAGATTCTTGTTAAAAGATGGGCAATGGTTGAATCTATTGGTATTTCTTTTGAAACAGTTCATGAAATTAGGTTTATTTTGAGTGCGGTTATTGGAGCTTCAAAAGTCCAGCCATCTACTGTTAAGTCCCAAGTTTCATCAATAATTTCTTCATTTGCTAGCCTAAATCAACAATTTATCAATACCATGATCGAAGTGTATTACCAAGTTGGTGATCCAATGATTGGGAGAGATGATATTCGATTAATGCTTGGAGTTTTTAAGAATGAATTGCAACTTTTAAGAGAAATTAATTCTCCTGAGTTTGATTCAATATTGTTTTTATATCCAGAGCTTCCATGCGTCATAAGACCATTAGAGTGCTTAGTTTTTTCCGAGCATTTACTTCTTAATAGCCCATCTCCTGAGTTGATTTCACAAATACGAGAAATGATTATTGTCCCTTCTTATCAAATGCTATATGAAAAATCTGAACATAATGATCTCATAGTTTTTCTTCCAAGGCTTATATATGCACAGATCAAATCATCGCTCTCATCAATTAGCATTGATGATATTGAAGCATTGTTGCATCTCCTTTCAAATGGTTGCCCTGATTCCATCAAATATTCAATGTTATCAATAGGCTTTTTAATAGATAATTGGAATAATCATCCTAATCGTATTGAAATGACTAAGTCCATATTTATCAGAATGCTTTCTTCCCTCATTATTTCAACATGTGAGCTCCAATTCAGATTCTGTTTTCATCAGCTTATTCAACTTGCTTTGAAACTGATTGATGTTGTTTTACAACAGAATGATCTTCATATACTATTCCAAGATAACAATTATGTTCAAATTCTTTCAAACTCCCTTTCACAGTCACTTCAAAGTCATTTCAAAGTAATTCCAAACAATGAAATTGAATTTGTGTCACAAATAATCTTCTCAAAAATCTCAAAGGAGGAATTTGAGAGACTCATTGTCCAGATTGACTCCAAATCCAGGATGATCAACGAGAATGAAACAATGTGGCATATTAAGGTGATGCAAATGAAAGAAAGGATTGGACTCCTTCAAATTGACAAATAGTTTACTAATCGTTGTGTAAAATGAGCAACAGCAATATTGATCAATTGACCCAAATTCTCGATGGAAACTCGCGCTTGGCTCATTATTTATTGCAAAGGTTTAATGGAAATATTGAAAATGCTATTGAAAGATATTTTGAGTCAGGAATGTCGATAAGAGTTCCTGATGATTTCATGCCAGAAAATCCGCCTCTTCCACCCCCACCCGTTTCCCCTCCTCCTGTAAATTTGCCAGTTAATCAAAATCCACCGCCACCACCACCACCACCGCCCTCAGCTCCCAATGGCAACAGGAATCCGAGTATTTCCCGGCAAAACAGTAATCCAATTCCTCCTCCTCCAGTAATTAAGCAAGTTGATTATTCTGAATTGAGTCAAAAGCTTATTCAGAATAAACCAGTGCCCCAGTTTATTGTGAAAGTCAATTCCACTACTCCTGATTTTTATTTCCCTTTGGGTCCCATGGGATCCACATCTAAAGCCACTAGCAGGCTTGTAAGTAAGTTTAACGTCGAGAATGGTCCAATAACCGATGAATACATGAATTACCCAGAAATAATGCATATAACATTGACTATTTGGAGCAATGGGGTTTCTTTAAATAGTGAGTTTTTTGATCAAAATGATCCTAAGTATATTGATGTGATTGATTCTCTCAAGAAGTGTGAAATCCCTTCATTTCTGGATTCCACAAAAGATGTAGAATTGATTAATAGAATGAGTGAAGACTACAAATCCACTTTTATTAGCAATATTTAACAAGTTCATAAACAATATCTGCATTATCAGATAATACATGGTTGTCAGATAATCGGGCAACATCTATTAGCCGTGTCACAATTGGTTTCCTCAGAAGAATATTTAGCTTCCTCCCAAATGCATTTGCAATAACTTTAATAAGCTCAATTGCCTCATACATAACTGTTGCATCTACTACCTCAAAATCTGAGAGTTTTTGGTAAAGCTGGAAAAATTGTTTGACTTTTTTGTCTCCACCAGAAATCTGTTGGAAGAATGGTACTAAAACTTGGTAGCAGTGAATCAAACCAAGCAAAATATTCTGTTCTGTGAGCAACGATGCCTTGATATGTTGATCTGCTTGAATTAGAAGATTATCTATCCATGGCAATGCCTTCATTTGAACATTAGAGGCGATATCTCCAAGAGTAGAAATCAAAGCACTCCTTGCACCTGGTGAAAGATCTTCATAGTTAAATGAATCAAAGAGCATTTCAACAAATCTATTTGTGAGGCTATCATCTATATCTGTAATTGCATTGTAAAGATCGCCAACAAAAATCGCAGTTGGCTGAACAAACTCTTGTTTTGTCAATAGTTGAAATAGAAAATCAAGTAATGGATCAACATATTGGCTGAAGCGATTCTTAATTGCTCTTGCAACAGCACCCATAGCAGGTAAAACCTCTGATATTAAATCACCATTAGAAAAACTCAGTAGTTGAATAAGCATACTCATAAACCTATCTGCCATTGGTTCAATAACAATTCCAATATTCATTATAATTGCTTGATTAATACTACATAGCCAAATCATTGCTTGAATATTTTCTTTTAGTGAGGATGAATTCAACAAAGTTCCCATTTTTTCTATTGTTTTTTCGAATAATTCATAATACTCTTCAGACATTGTTATTGGTGTGTTTTCAATCAATTTACTAAGAGCCCCATAGGCAGGATAGTAAGAATCTGGAATGAATGCTTCAGATGCTTCCAAAAGTAGATCACATAAAAATGCAAAATTTTCTGTCAGCATAGTATTTGTATCTTCTGGATTAAAAGCCCTAAAACACTGATTCAATAACCAGCACCCTCTAGATAATAGAGGCGCAGAAAAAAACATTGATGATTGTAATGAAGATACTAATAAAACAAATCGTTCTTGATCTAACACAAGATCAGGGATATTATCAATCATTGGACCAAGGCACCACATTGCTTTTTCAATAATACAGGGTGCTGGGTCCTGGAGCAATGATACAAACACTTCAAATGTTTCTATCACTCTCTCAGGCTGTGAACAAAAAGTGGGAACAAGCCTGGCACAATATAAAAGCAATGTTGATGAGTACCTCAGTCTCCAATCTTCGTCGTGAATATTCACTTGAACAAATGAGTATATTGGTTCAAGGGCATCCTCTCCTGTCGCTCTCGATAATGAAAGAGCGCATTCGAAAGCAGAATACTGAACAGTTCTTTCAATAGAAATGCTTGCCTCATAATCCAAAGGATCACCAGATGAGATAAGAGACACTAAAATCGGGAATAGTTCAAAAAATGCCCTTGATGAAAATGAATACCCAAGATCAGAATGTTGAGATTTTTTATATTCAACCTTTCCTATTGCCTCCCATAACTTGCATGCTTCTATTTGCCTATCAGGATTATCTGCACTGAAATCCCTTATGGATATTTCGAAAATGGCTTCAATATAACCATCTATCAGAGGGTAAAACAATTGAACAATCTCGATCAGGATATGATATCCATTAATGAAATGATTATCATTCGAAATATAAGAAAAAACAACTGACATTAGGTTCTCTCTCTTTGGCTGAAATGAAAAACTCCGAACAAAAAATGCCATAGATTCAGTAAAGGCAGAGCAAGCAACATTAATAAAATCATTGTTGTCATATAATTGCATTATTTCTACAAAAAGATCAAAAAGAATGGTAACAATCCCTGAAAACGGCATTTGTGAAGGACAACCCGGGAAAAGTTCAATAGATCTCTCACAAAAACATTCTATTGTGAATAAAGTCACCCATTTTGTATAGTTATCGCTTGCTTGCATGCATGTGGTCAATAATTCGTCAAAATGTTCCAAAAACCGTGATTGTGAAAACTCGACTGCATAAAAAAGCCCAAGTAATTGAGCACTCTGTAAAGCGAGATCTTTTGATCCCGAAAAAAGAGAATTTGTAGCTCCAGATCTCAAATGCTCATGAAGCCTATAATCCATCTGCATCCAAGCACTTATTAAATGCCTCTGCGCCTGCCCCTCTTTGGGCATAATCTCCTTAAACAAAAAAACCGCAGATGTCTTTCGAGCTAGTTCTGTACTCTCACTGTCTCCTAAAATCCCAGCTAGAGACTGAATAAACATATATGGATCAGACTCTTTTAATTCTATGAGCCTTTCACGCGCAAAATTACGTATATTTTCATCGAGCTCGTGGTACTCAAGCAACACAGAATTCAAACTCTTTCTAGTTATTTCCATTTAACATTCTAATTTGAGAGCATTTTACGGTTGACCAAATCAACGATAGCAGTTTATTAACAGTAAGGAGAGGGTTGTTATCTTGAAGGAGAGATATGTTAATGGGGGAGATGTTTGGCGGCAGTTTGATGGCTTGCAGATGCAGATACTGTCATCAAGTTGAATATTAAAAAGCGGTTGTTCAGAAACTGTTAACGATGATGTAGTGACTCTGGTTTGAGAGGATGGCAGGGTTTCAAAGGATGAATTAGTTAGTGTTAGGTAATTCGTTGAAAAGTAGAATCTTGCAATGGGATTAATCAATTTGTTTGAATAGAATGCGCAATTCATGAGGATTACTTTGCTACCATCTCGGTTTACATCAATGGCTGAAATGGAATTGGAATTATTTATGAAGTGGAGGCTTGTCATTGAAACTGTTGATCCTAAAAGATCGAATAATGCAAAAGAGGAGCCGATGTTTCTGGTGATTATAGAGTATCCTCCAATGTATGAATCTTTGCAATATGATATTGATAACCCAGCTCTGGTATCTGATGTGGATTTGGTGAATGTTACATTGTTATAGTTAGACGCACAAAAATCCCTTCCTGCGACCCATGATCCTCCAACATGTGTGTTATTATATTCAGAAGTATAATTTTGGTGACCAGATATACAATTTGTAACAATAGTATATACTCCAAAGCTTGGATATCCGAGATTGCATGAGGAAGCACATGTGTTGATAATTTTTGAAGTGTTTCCAAGATAGAAACATACCAAAGTATTTTGTGAAGTTGATACCACAACCATATTATATATAATGCATCTAGCAAAATAAAGATTTGTGTTTTGATCATTAATCTTAACAATGTAGCTGAAGGATCCATACTGAAAATCATGAAATGAAGAATCTTCAATAGCAACTAATGGAGATACTGAAAGAAATTGATTAATATCTTTACAATTACTCACTATATAAAAACAACTCGACAATAATCTCGAAAAATCGCACCTTGATACAGACAATTCATTGGAATTACCAGCAAAAATTCGACAAAAACTTTTCGTAAATGTGCTTTTTGCAATAAATAATGATTCGATTCTTCCATTAAACAGAGAAGCCGGCGAGTAACAACGAGTAAGAGAAAGGGATGTCAAAAAAGTATTCATTCAAAAAACTGTGAAGTTTTATTAGAAAAACAATTGGAAAAACACATATCGATAGAACATGTTAAAGGGAATGATTTGGGTGTAGGGATCTTTGATATATTGATTGTCTTCCCAGCAAATCTTTGTTGAGAGTATGGCATGCATAATGAATGTGGGATTATTTGAGAAAATACAGTTGATTGTAGAAGCAAAACTGAACTGAGATCCTGCTTGGCTTTGGTCAAAAACGCAATTAAAGAATTCGACAGTCCCTACTGATGATAATTGTTTGACTGCTTTTGGAAAAGTGCAGTTATAGAATATAGCTGAATACAATTTTACAGTGCATTCAAAAGCTCCCATTTCGACAAGTCCTCCTGTTGACATAACATAACCCGAAATGAAATTGGCATATTCAATTGTATTGGTAATCCCAGAAATGGCCTGTCGGTGGCCAATTAGAGCGGCTCCTTGGCAATGAATAAAAGTAATGAACCTTCCGCACAAATTACATGTTGAAGCGCCAAATAAAACACCTGAAGATAACTCATAAGAAATGGATCTTGTCACATTATTGTTGTAATAGAATAATAGACTGTTGGAATAATATGCAGAGCAGGCGCTGGTGGATGAAGGATTGTACTCGCTAGTCATATTAGCATGCGCTTCCAGACAGTATTGACTAGAACCGCTGGCCAAACCATATATAAACACACCTGGACACCGATATGCAATACAGTCTTTAAAGCAAGAAGAACTTATGATTACCTTTTGAGATTGCTGAAATGTTATCGCTCCACCATGTCCATTACTTCCTGTTGTTGAGCAATGATCAAATGAACACAAAAAAACAGTACAGTTAAGGAGCTTATTATCAGTAAAAATTGCCCCTCCAAATCCGGTACTCTGGCAACTTATAAATACAGTGCTAACAATTTGGTATGAATAGGCAATTGAAAAGGCCAAATGATAACTGAAATAGATGGTTTTAGAGATCTGGGTCATAAAATCTGTTTTTATTTCAAAAAACATTCGATTTTTTCTGAGCAGAACCTAGAGTCTTTACAGTCCTCCAACAATAAAAAGGTCCTTGTGTTTTGTTCAACTCTTTTAATGAAAATAAAACTTGGTCCAAAGAGTTTTACTGATCTTTTTCCCTTGACCAGTAGAGTTGAAAATGATCTTTTCGAGCTTCTTCTTCATCCAGAATCATTATCCGTTTTGCTAAAGCTTGAAGATTTGGAATGTATGGAATTATTCAATTTTGTACTAAAAAGAACAAATCCTTCTCGAAACTATTTGGATAAAAAGGGAGTCATGATATGCTTGATATGTTTGATGGAAAGAATTGGGCGAAAGTGGGAGACAAATGTTTTCGGCAAGCTTTTTTTGGCTGTGCCGAATGAATTTCTTAAAGCAGCTATGAAATATAAGCCTTTAACGCTATTGTCTTTTCTTTTCGATATATTTATTGAAGATCCAAAGAATTCTTTTTCAAATGAAATTCTTAACCAGCATCCACGTTTTTTTGCGGGAAAAATCATACAAAAAATATCTTTTACAGAGAATTTGAATCAAATAGCAATGAATTGTATTTCTCATCCAACAGTTTTTCGATTACTATCAATACAGTTCGGATGGAGGCAATTTCTTATGATGAATGAGAGTCAAAACCTACAAAATATTAAAATCATGAGAAACAATGCTGTTATTGAGTTTGGATCAAATTTTGAGACATCTTTTTGGCTAATAGTAAGTCCATATATTTTAATAGGTATGGCTAAAGAAGATCCAATGTTATCAGATATTGGTAACATGCCACCTAGTTTTTTGGAGGTTATTCCTAATGCAATTTTGTATTTAATACACAAAGATATGTTGATTCAAGAATTGGTGCCTATTCTGGCGACATTTTGTAATTTTAGCTCAATTAGATATGTTAGCAGCATTAATAATGAGTCTATTTTAATTCAAACCCTGGTTTATATCCTAAATGTTTTTCCCGAATATCTTGAAGAAATACTTGACGAGTATTTGAATAATAAAGAATTTCGAGAAAGGATTAATCCAGGGCTTCAGCATTTAGATGGTTTTTGCAGACCATTTTTCCGGTATTTGAAATCTCATCCTAATTACTCATTGGTAAATGCGCTGCCACCATCATTAATACCCCAATGTGATACATATATTTTTTCCTATATGTCATTGATTCTTAGGTTTTTCCAAAATGATAACTTTTGTATTTTTGACTTCATTGGGATTGGTAAACTTTCTTTTATATATATCGCCACACTTTGTGTTAAGGATGAACGTAACTGGAGGTGTTTTTGTCAAGCATTTATCTCATCAAAGATAAAGGATGATGATTTTCTCGCTTTTATGAGACTCATTTTAAATTATGGTGAATATGATCTATATTTTGACTCCCTCTTAGTTTTCTCCCAATTTGTTACACAAGAAAATGAAATCAAGGGGTTGCTATATGAAGATATAAAAAAGAATTATGAAGAGAACATTTATAAAAATGGACCTCAATTAAAATTAGTCTTGTGCTTTATGAAATTTCATCCATTTTCTGAGTTTTTGTCCGAGTTCTCTGATCAAATGAGTTCTTTTGCGAGCACTTATTATGATCAGATTATTAAACATATGATTAGATTTGAAGAAGACACCGATCATAGATGTTTATGTTTCATTATTAAAAGAATGATCCAAATATTATTGAAATAGTAAATATGTACTTTATTCTTCTTTTGGTTCTTCGTTTTGGGATTCTGGTTGAACCTCTTCAGCAGCAGCTTTTTCTTCTTCAATTCTCTTCTCTTCAGCAATTCTGTTTTCTTCTTCGATTCTCTTTTCCTCAGCAATTCTCTTCTCTTCTTCGATTCTCTTCTCTTCAGCAATTCTGTTTTCTTCTTCAATTCTCTTCTCTTCAGCAATTCTGTTTTCTTCTTCGATTCTCTTTTCCTCAGCAATTCTCTTCTCTTCTTCAATTCTCTTCTCTTCTTCGATTCTCTTCTCTTCTTCAATTCTCTTTTCTTCGGCTATTCTTTTCTCTTCTTCAATTCTCTTCTCTTCTTCGATTCTCTTTTCTTCAGCTATTCTTTTCTCTTCTTCAATTCTCTTCTCTTCTTCGATTCTCTTCTCTTCAGCAATTCTGTTTTCTTCAGCAATTCTCTTCTCTTCTTCAATTCTCTTTTCTTCGGCTATTCTTTTCTCTTCTTCAATTCTCTTCTCTTCTTCGACTCTCTTTTCTTCAGCTATTCTTTTCTCTTCTTCAATTCTCTTCTCTTCTTCGATTCTCTTTTCTTCAGCAATTCTCTTCTCTTCTTCAATTCTCTTCTCTTCTTCAATTCTCTTCTCTTCTTCGATTCTCTTCTCTTCAGCAATTCTGTTTTCTTCAGCAATTCTCTTCTCTTCTTCAATTCTCTTCTCTTCTTCGATTCTCTTCTCTTCAGCTATTCTTTTCTCTTCTTCAATTCTCTTCTCTTCTTCGATTCTCTTCTCTTCAGCAATTCTGTTTTCTTCAGCAATTCTCTTCTCTTCTTCAATTCTCTTCTCTTCTTCAATTCTCTTCTCTTCTTCAATTCTCTTCTCTTCTTCGATTCTCTTCTCTTCTTCGATTCTCTTCTCTTCAGCGATTCTCTTCTCTTCAGCAATTCTCTTCTCTTCTTCGATTCTCTTCTCTTCAGCAATTCTCTTCTCTTCTTCGATTCTCTTCTCTTCAGCAATTCTCTTCTCTTCTTCGATTCTCTTCTCTTCAGCAATTCTCTTCTCTTCTTCGATTCTCTTCTCTTCAGCAATTCTCTTTTCCTCTTCGATTCTCTTCTCTTCAGCAATTCTCTTCTCTTCAGAATCATCTGCAATTTTTTCTTCCTCAACTGGAGCCTCTACTTGTTTCACTTCTTCAACAGGAACAACAACTTCTTTAGTTTCCTCAACTGGAGCCTCTACTTGTTTCACTTCTTCAACAGGAACAACAACCTCTTTAGTTTCCTCAACTCCAACACTCTTCTTCTCGGCTCCCTTACTTCCACTATTTGACCTACTCCTTTTAACTTCTGCCCGCTTGTTATAAGATGGCAAATTGGAAACATTCGTTTCATCAGCTTTGGATGGTCCACAACCCATTGGAAAAAATAGCCAAAATGTGACAAATATAAACGGTTTTATGGAGAGAAAAAAAGAGCTTTTTGCAGAGAAAATCGAGAAGAATCACAACTTAGCGAAGTTATTGACCGTTTTCCCTCAGTATTCAGAGGGCTTGGTACAATTTTGCGAATTTTCTCCCAGGTATTTGGTGAGATCGTTGAGTAAGAAGATTCAAGAGCTATTATGGGGTTTTAGGGAAGGAAAATATCCTGATGCAGATCAAATTGGATTGTTAAATTCATTTGTGAATAAAATGGTCGATGTTATTGTGTATTCATCAAATTATGATAGTTTGTGTAATGATGAACTTATAAGGACTGTTGATGATACGTTTTTTGCTTTAAATGAAGCTTTAGAAAGGATTCCTTCGAAAAGTACACTGCTTATTGATGAAAAGTATATACCTTTGATAAGGGTTTTCGTTGTGGGGATTATAATCAGGTGTGTTTCTAATCAACAAATGCATAATTTGCTGAAAGAAACAATATCACCTTATTTAAAAGAAGCATATGATGTTTCTAATCTTGCGGAAATTCATATATATGTTATAGGAGAACTTGATACTTTTTTGAAGATTAAAACTAGATTATTTCGAGCTTATAAGCAAAAAATTTTGAAGGCCTTTGGATTAGCAAAGAAACAAATTGAGACAAAGAAATCAGAACCATATAGACCACCCCAGATATCTAGTGCTAAACAATATATCCCTCCTGTTTATAAGTATAATCCGAATCCATTTGGCCAAAATTCGAGTGGAAATACCAAACAAATAAATAAGCTGCCGATTTTGGAGCAAACTAAGTATATTGATATATCGGAATTGATTCTAAGTGACTATTCATCATTTTTTTTCTCTTCTAAATCTAATGACTGGAGTTACAAGAAACATAAGATTGAAATCGAAGAAATGATAGAAATAGAAAATTATCCCACTAATTAACGAAATTATTCTTTTAGATTTCCTCCAATACATTTTCGCCAACAAGAGTTTCTTCATCATTGGTTACATTGATATTGGTTTTTTTCTCCGTGTTCTCTTCTGCTTGCAAAATGTTATTTAAATGATGATTATCAGGTGAAAAACATTTGGAAAGAACCTTCTGAAGTGCTAAAATACAAAAAACAGCCATTACTACAGTAAAGAACAGAATTCCCATACCAGGAAGATCATGAGCTTGAATCCTATTTGAACAATCAACGTCTGATCTAAGAAACTCAAAATGGTCCACTGTAACGGAATTCTTGCTTAAAACCACAAAATCACTTCTATCACATAATGATGTACCCTTTTGCCTAATAGTTAGATCATAATTAACTTTAACAACTGTTGTTTTTTGAAGGTTTTTTAGTTGAACAAAGAAAGGCTCTACAATATTCTCATGACATGTTGTGTTTGAGCAAATATTATCTGGCATTCCATTATTAACAGATTCATTAGTAAAGATACTAAAAGAAGGAGAAGAAATATGATCATTCAGCGCTAGTTCAAAATGAACTGATGTATCTATTGAAGAATAAAACAAACATAGATTTTCTGTATGAGAACTTGTTACAAATGTGTCAGAGATTGCATGATTTGTGGAATAAAGCAAAGAGTAATCAGGACATATGCTCTTTGGGATTATCCACACAAAAACGCTTGTTGAATTTTGAAATGTTATATTACTATCAATCCCGTTTATTCTAAATGCATGATCATCCTCAATTTCATGATTATAAATATTGTTATCACTTTCTAAAACACTGATATTAACAGGGAAATCCATTCTACGAGGCCAGAAAACAAATGCAAAATAATCTGGGCTTTTCGCACGAACTAGGATTTGATCTTTTGATTCTACATCAAAAATAGATAATCCGAGATTTCGTGCATAATGACTATTACAAGCTGCAGAACAAATAAAAAAGAACATTATTAACAAATAAAAAACTTGTCTGTCACACAGAGAAAAGAACCAATTTTAATATATTATAATACCTGTTAATAGAAGAATCAAGGGCGAAGAAAATACATTAATGTTTCTAGTTGGCTGGTTCATATACCGTATAATCACAATTCCTGACCCGCCTGTTCCCCCAATACCCCTATCATCCCATCTTGATGCACCTCCACCTCCACCTGTGTTTGGTACACCTGGTCTTCCATGAGTTACTGATCCTGAATCACCACCACCGGATCCTCCACCCCCTAAACCTCCAATCCCTACTGTACCTAAAGCATCTGACCTGTGTGGTGATCCTCCACCTCCTCCAGCAAACCATCCTGGAGGATATCCTGCATGTGCAAACTGATCAAAATACAATCCACTTCCTCCATTTCCGGCATTGTGGAGGTTGCTAGTATTTTTTCCCTTTTCTCCAGCACCTCCGCCTCCGCCTCCGACTCCATTGGTATCGGTTCCTGTATAAAATCCAAATCCTCCATCTGATCCCTGTCCAACAATACCCTTTGCACCTAATTTCGGATAATCCCGTCCACCACCTCCACCCGATCCGCCATTTTGGGCGTATCCATCGTGCCTAGGACCAGCTCCCCCACCTGCAGCTATATAATTTAAAAAACTCGAGTTTTCTCCACTGTTACCATTCAAATTGGCAATACCAACCCCTCCAGCGCCAATAATAACAGAATGATTTCCTGCAGAAATAATAGTACTGGATACATATATTAACCCTCCAGCTCCCCCTCCGCCACAAGAATCACGCCCGCCCCCAGCACCACCACCTGCAACAACAAGTACCTCTGCATTAATTGGGTTTGAAAGATAAAAATGCCCATTTTTAGTGAATGTGTGAGAAACATAGCTCCCATTCGTTATTATATTCCCTCCGGTAACCAAAAAAATGCACAAAACCGGGTTCATAAAATGGTGGTACGATTATTAACTGTCTTTATGGGTCTTTATTTAAGTGAAAGGAAGAAAATGTATATGGACAGCAAAGTCAACACTGACAGAGTCAGAACAAAGAATTTCTTCCCTGCCGTTTTAGGTTTTGTTGGAACTTGGATTTCTTTGACTGGTAAAGCTATCTTCTCCTCAGTTACTACTGATTCTGGTATCTCAACTTGTGGAATTGGATGATCAACAGAATTCACAACTTTTCGATTCTTCTTGTCTTGCTTCCTCTTTATTCTTTCATCAATTATGGACTTTAGCTGATCCTTTGCTGGAGGATTAACTGGTTTAGGTTGGGTGGAATTCTTTTTTGGAGGAATTGCTTTTAGAGGCTCATCCTTGATTGGGTTTTGAGGTGGAGTTATGGGTGGTTTAGGATCACTGGGTTTGTATTCTTTTGTTGGCGGAGTTACTGGTTTCTTAGAAGCTAACAAGTTGTCTTTGGGTTTGTTTTGTGATTTGGGTTTATTGGGGGTATTACGAGGTTGGTCACCAAAAGATACTGATTTATGTTTTGATTGTGTGACACTCTTTTTTGGATGAGATATTGGATTGGTCAATGGGACATCGATTGGACCTTGTTTTGTGTCAATATTAGAAACCCATTCTTTAATAGCTGGTTTGGTGCCCTCTGCTTCATTTGAAGGCTGAACACTTGTTTTATTTGAATCTATAAAGTCAGGAAAATGGCTGTCCTCTAGAGGAACTGACTGCATTACTGGCTTTGGCTTCTTTGGGGGTTTCGTTATCTTTTTATCTTTAATTTTTTGTGCATATCGAACAACCATTGAGGTGTTAGTCATCAATCTTTTAATCTGATCATTGGATAATTGTTTAATTTCTCTTTGAATTAGAATAAGATCAACTTCCTCTTTGAGTAGCATATCAATGAGAGCTTTTCGATCTTGTAATGATGTGTCAACTTGAACTTCAGAAATTACTTCCTTTTGTTTCTTTTCATTTATTTGAATCCATTCAGAATAATTTTGCTGCATAATTCGAATTCTATCAACTTTTCTCTGCATTAATGAAACAAATAAGAATGATCCATTAAACTTAATATATGTGGAACCCTTGATTGCCTCCTGTGCATAATCATCAGTTTCAAAACAAACAAAACCAAATTGTTTGGAATTATATGGAGGATCAGATTCTCTATTAATCACTAAGCTTTCGATTTGACCGAATTGAGAAAAATATTCCTTAAGTTCATCTTCTGTGTTTTCCAAAGAGATATTCTTGAAATATAGGTTCCTCCCTTTGGTATTCTCATATTTGTTCTTTTTGAAACTAAGTGAAATATCTTTAATCATTTGGGACCTTTCTCTCTTTGTCATGGCTCTACCAGCAAATAGCTTGGATCCCTTTATTTCTTTCCCGTTAAACTCTTGAATTGCCCTAATAGCATCTTCATGGTGATAAAAATTACAAAATGCATAAGGTAAATCTTGAAATCCCGGGCTCAGAGATTTTTGAAGTTTAATTGATTGAACTTCTCCGATATCGGAAAAGAGTTTCATCAAATCATCCTCTGTTTGGTAACATTCACTTGGAAATCCCTTTATGTATATGTTTGTGAATACATCACTAGGGCTCTTTGAATGTTGCCTAATATATGGCTGGATTGTGATTCTCCTGTTATTTATTGACGCATCAGAAAGATCTTTAATAGCCCTATCCGCATCTTCCTGTCTCGAAAATTGTACATAACCATAGCCATTGCTTTTGTATTCACCATTAGGCTGCTTAGTCAGAGAAATCTTGCAAGATACAACTTCTCCGAAATTCAAAAACGCTTCATGAAGTTGAGAAACTTCAATCGCTTCATCTAATCCACTTATGAATAAATTTCCCTTGCCTGATTGCTTAATTTTTTTTGTTTCAGCATCCCCCCACATAATTCTTAATGGCAAACCATCAATTTTAGTATAATTCATCTCGTTCATTGCTTTTAATGCAGAATTGGCCGATGAAAAAGTCAAGAAACAGAAACATTTGTCATAGTTTTCCTTTTTCTTCAAAACTATACTCGATATCTCTCCGTAATCACCAAAAAGCATTTTTAGGAAATTCTCGTCGACAGAAAGTGGAAGATCAGTTATAAATAGCTGGGTTCTTTGCATCCAGGTGATTTGACATGTCAAATCTTGGACATTGTTTAATCTACATCCTGTGAAACTGGAGTTTTTCGAACCGATAATGTAGAGGAGTTGGACTTCTTGAACAGATCACATCAGTTGATTGTTATTCGATAAAGGGCTTTTTGCTTCATTAAGATATTTATTTTCACAATTGCTTTGTAAATGAAGAGTAGTTAAGGGATAATTTACCCTACTCAATACGTTTTTAGTATGGATGTACCAACATTTCCAACCCATTTAGGGTCTCCCAAAGGCGGTGATAATGTTAATATATCTGGTTTTGGATTAAATTCATGGGAAACCACATATAAGTCTAATTTAAAACAGTTTGATTCTGCGCCAAGAACCCAAGAATACGATACTGTTACTCTTCAAAAAACTCACTGGACAACCGGCAATATTAGTGATGAAATGGTGTCTGAAAATCACAGCACTTTTCGCCCGATTCCTCCACAAAAAGTAGTTCAAGGCAGAACCAGAGATCAGTTAATGGCTACCACTTTTTCTTTGGGAAATGGATATCCGATGGAAACCCGAGAATCATTGAATCATCAATGTATTGTTAGCCAAAAAGATAGCGAAAAAAGGAAGAAAATGGATATACCAAATAAAAGCAGCATTACGATAAGTCAGAACATTGTAAATGACTGGAGAACTACAACAAAGGATTCTTATACCCCGTATAAAGATTATAAATCTCCTGAAATTATTCAAAAACAATTAAATGATGGAGAAGGTACCAGAGAAACCCTCATGAATCAGAGAACAAATCATGATTATTCCACAGAATCTCAATCAAATTATATTTCACACAAACAGAACAATAGATCATCTAGTGTTGATCAAACAAAGCTGAAGAAGAGCTCGGTAGTAGTTGGAGACACTGGGAATCACTATTCCACAACACACCAAGATGCTTTCTGTGATAAACAAGCTGATGTAATAGAATCCCAAAAAGCAAAACAAACAAGGGTTGCTTTTGGAAAGAGTGGTTTTAAAGTTGGGAGCAATATGGATCCCATCGAGAAAACTACATACGAAGAGAACTTTGTTGATTATGGTGGCTACAAACCTCCTACGAATATGCCCAAAACTGCGTTTATTTCTCATCATGAGTTTCGAAACTGTAATGACACTTTCAAGACTTCCACTCAGGAAGCATATACTCAGTACAAGCTTACTCCGCCGCCGCCTGCTGAAATTCATCTGAATGATGTTCATATTCCAGCTGGGGATCAGTCTTTTCATCAGCTTCGGTCCCTATATCAGGATACTTTTATTCCACAAAAGCAAACTCATCAAACAATAGATTTTTCCAAAACCAAAGCATTTCATACACAGCATCACACAAATGTAACTACTATAGCTGGGCTTCAAGATGTCAAATCTGTTAGTCAATCAACATATGTTCCTCATTCTGGAATCCGGCCTAGAAGCCCAATTCGGAATGATTCTGAAGTTAGAGTGGTGTCCATGTCTGATCCAAGTCTAGTAATCAAAGAATCGACTATGAAAAAGGATTTTGTTCCGTTTTCCAGTAACCAGAATCGTCATCCTGTTAATAACGAACTTCAGGCATCGCACATACAGATCAAAGGAGAAACAAATGAGAAATGGACAACATCACAAGGCGATTATTTCAAATTCACAACATACCAAAAGGCTAAATAACTATTGTTAAACTATATAAATCATTTTTATTTTTTGTTCTTCAAAGCTTCCTCAAAAGCTGATTCTGTATTATCACACCACTGGGCAAATTCATCAATTCCCTGCATCATGAGGTCAACAATTTGTGTTCCTTTTGTAGCTTGAACTCGAAAAACCATTTTTCTTTCAGCAGGATGGGGAACAGAATACCCACAAAACTCTACTTCTGGATGTCGTAATACTGCATGGCGAATCGCATTGCCCATCGTATGTGTCTCCTCTTCGAATAGTAAAGAACCACTAGAGGTGTTATTCTCGTCATATGTGATTTTGCATTTTGGTGCCAACATGGAATCTGGTCCAAATCATTTTACAAAAAGTGCATTAATGTAAAGTCACCAATGAGCTCAATTCCATATTATTTTGCATTTATTTGTGTTTATTCTTTTTTTGCGGTTAATATAGACATTAAAAGGGATATTCATCCAGTTAGGATGCATGATTTTGTTGGAAAAAAGCCGACTTTATATGAAAAAGTTTGTATTGGTGTGAGCTGTTGGACAGAAGTTAATGCTAATCTGAAGTTTTTTTTGGATAAATATATTGGATTTAGCTCTGTTAGTAATGTAGTTTTTTCTACATATGAAAACTGTCCCAATGGAGATTATAATTGCATCTTTTTGAATTATAAGAAGCGTGAAAATAGAACCGTGCTTGAAAATTATTATGTATATCATAAACTAGATATGACTTTGCGAATGATGCAGATAAAACATTTTTTGGAGAAAACAAATACTGATTGGTTACTAATGATTAATGAAAAATCCATCATTTATGACCAAAGATTTAAAGAAATGATAAAAGGGTTTTTAGACTTGCTAAATCCGAGAGACAATGTGTTAGTATATGGCAACTGTCTGGATATTCCAGATGGTCCTTTTCTAGGAAAAAACTCGGGCTATTTAATATCTCGAAAAGCAGGAGAACAAATATATAAATGGATATCGTGGATTATTGGCTACCAATTTGTTCCTGAAGAAATACGATTCACAGACATTATCAAGAAATTGGGTTTAAGGATGTCGGACACATCAAGTGGTTTTTTTTTAGAAAACAGTTTTTCAAAAGAAGATTTGGATGCAATAAAGCTTACTCGACAGTCACTATCCAAATGCCCTCCTTTTAATCCGCAAATTACGTGTGGAAGAGATTTTTTTTCTCTTAATAGTATTGCTATATCCCACAATTTTTCTTTGAATTCCCTTGACATGATTCTTGGTCGGAAACACCCTAGCAATGTATACTATTATATGAATAACTCTCAGCCTGTTCTTTGTAATAAATAAATGAGTATGTTGATTATTTTTAAAAAACCAAAACGAAATATCATATGAGAAATTAGAAAAAAAATATGATGGAAATTTTCACTGTTTGAAAATTGAATTATTCTAAGCTAGCCATATTTGTGCAAAGTGAGTTGTGAGTAAGAAGTAAAACAATTGGGTCATTCTGAAGATGTAGCAATATTTGTCTCTCTATTAAGTGTGAGAATTTTCAAATTTGTTAAAATTTTCACTTTTTTTTCAATTCAATACATATTGAAAAGGAGAAATCATTAAAATTGTGATCATATATGCTACAAAAATCCAGCATTTGCTGCATTATGGTACATTTATGGTGATATTTGGTTACAAACCTTGTCAAAATTGATTTGGATGCTAATAAAGAAGCGTCTATGTCAGATAAAAACCCAAGGACAGAAAAATGGTGAGCCTGAGACTCCCCCATTACTAAACTCTGGTCAAGCTCCATATAAATATCCAAAACCTTAGCAGTAGCTACAAGGTCGACAACAATTATTGTTGGGGTACGAAAAGTAAGTAAAAACGCGTATTGCTGAACCTTGTTTAGGAATAATCTGATTCTGTATTGTATTTAATAGCTTCGCCGCAATCAACAACAACCTGTGTGCCTGTAAAATCTCTTGATTCTCTTCCTACTAGAAAACACGCAACATTGGCTATCCCTTCACACAATGCGAGTCTTCTATTAATAGTTGAGTCTTGGTACTCAGAAAAGAACTCATTTAGTTCTTACTCGGAGTTGAATATAATTTTAGAATATGATATTTGACCTCTTATTGTTCGATCTATTGTTATTTCGATTTATTTTCTGAAATAATTGATCCAATTACATATTCATCAAATATAGCTTTCCATTATGAAATCTCTTTTTTTCTCCATCAAAGTACCCTTCAAACCAGAGCTTGATCACAAATACCAAAAAAATCTAATGAATGTGGTTTTTAATCCTCTTCTGACTTATTTTCCTCCTTTTTTCTTGAGGAATTCAGCAACATTCGAATTCCAAGCTAGTGTCAATGGTGTTTCCCCTTGTTTATTTTTTGCATTAATATCAGCTTTTTGATTAACTAGATATTCAACAACACTCAGATGACCATTTCGAGCAGCAGAATGAAGAGGAGTCCTATCAAATAAAAAAACTCAACACTTGTATCTTTTGCATTTATATCAGCTTTTTGATTAACTAGATATTCAACAACACTAAGATGACCATTTTCAGCAGCTAAATGAAGAGGAGTCCAATCAGACTTACTTTTGGCATTTATATCAGCTTTTTGATTAACTAGATATTCAACAATACTAAGATGACCATTATAAGCAGCTCTATGAAGAGGAGTCCAATCACATATAAAAACTCAACATCACTATTTTTTGCATTTATATCAGCTTTTTGATTAATTAGATATTCAACAACACAAAGATGACCATATTGAGCAGCATAATGAAGAGGAGTCTCATTAAATATAAAAACTCAACATTTGTATCTTTTGCATTTATATCAGCTTTTTGATTAACTAGATATTCAACAACACTAAGATGACCATTATGAGCAGCTAAATGAAGAAGAGTCCAATTAAATATAAAAACTCAACACTATTATCTTTTGCATTTATATCAGCTTTTTGATTAACTAGATATTCAACAACACTAAGATGACCAGTAGAAGCAGCATAATGAAGAGGCGTCCAATCATATTTATCTTTTGAATTTATATCAGTTTTTTGATTAACTAGATATTCAACAACACTAAGATGACCATATCTAGCAGCAGAATGAAGAGGAGTATAATCAAATAAAAAAACTCAACTCTGTATTCTTTTGCATTTATATCAGCTCCATTTTCAATCATGAAAACTAATAAAGGTAGATGGAAAAACTGAGATGCCTTACAAACGAGATTTAGTGCCCCAAATTGTTTTCCTTGATAAATATGGAATAGATCAAAAGAACCACCACAAACAACCATCGATAACACTTTAGCATCGATCTCAAATCCTTTCATTAACAAATGCTTAAAACACTTGATCGAGCCAAAAAATCCAGAAAAAGCTAACAAATCAAGATACTCTGGCTCATAACTCCACTCAAAGGGACTCCATTTAGCTTTTTGATTTAAATTATCAATATTTATTAAATCATCAATCGCATCATACTTGAGACAATACTCAACACTTGATTGCAGATAACCATATTCAATTAATTGATCCATATCATTTTCATTCTCAAAGAATGATTCATCAATACCATAAGGCTTGGACTTATTTTTAATAAAACTCCCAAAATCTTTGATCTCTTTCCGAAAATAGTAGCTTATCAAGAAAGTGTTGTCATTTTTCAAACAAGGTTCGATTTCTTCAAATAAAAAAACACCTCTCTGGTACAATTGATATATCAAAACTGGGCATTTTTTAGATTTTTCTACTAGTTTTTGCCGGAAATCAGAATATTTGCAATACTCGACAGATAATCTCACTGCTTTGTCAAGTTGATGTGGCCGGATCTTTGGTAATTCGATAATTCTATCGACACAAAACTCAATATCATTTATTCTAATCTCATTTCCTTCTCCAAAAAGAAAATCCTCAAATGAAATCTTCTCTTCCATCTGATAAAAAATGACATTTGTATTTTACGATCAAGAAGAAGTGATTTAATTCCTGGCACACAATCCAAAAACAAAGAGAAGGTTTCTTCAGAGTCATGACAGAAATCATCTCGTCTGATGAAGATTTAATTTGAGAGCAAAAAAACTGAGATAAAGTAGAAAACATCCTCAAATTCAATTGATATTGATGTCCATTATGAATAATGGTATGATCAAACTTGACTTATCTGATCATCAATGATATCTGGGCAATCGCAGTCTTCCAAAAGTCTAATAAGATTAAGATTCATTTTTTCTTTGCTATATCTAGAATTTTCTAACAATTTCTAGAAATCCGAGAAACATTCTTGTGAATATGGTCCTTCCCTATAAAAATCTTTTCCATTTTCATAATGATCAGCAAAGAATACTGCTTTCATCATAGTCCGCCTGAGGATTTCACGTTTAACGTCATTATAAATCAGAGTCACTTTCGGTTTCTCCATTTGTTCAAAAATGTTTTTCTGCCTCAAGAGTCTCTTCTTGGAATCAGTTTGAGTCTTTAAAAAACAGGGATTATTTGTTGTCGAAGAAGTCGGATGTTGCGTTTTGCTTCTGATTCTCATTTTTTTTCTGATTGATTAGGATCTCTTCCTGCTATTATGTGATGAAAATTGTGTATATCATAAATTTTTTTCTCTATTGAGGCCTTATTGTCTGATCAATTGAGTATTGTTATCTATTTGACCTGAAATTCGTCGATACTTTGTGTCATCATCGCCATTTCTAGTGAGATTTTGCGTTTTCTTAGAAGTATCACTTGTTTTTCGAACTATTTCATATGATTGGGAGTTTAATATCGCAATTTGCCATTTTTTAAAAGTAATTCAACTATCTTTATGTCCTGTTTTCTTTATGATTGGCGAGTTTCGATTTTCGGTTACATTGTCGAATTCGATAATTATCCAACGTTTCATATTGATGGAATCATCAAATTTCTTGTTTCTTAAGAGATATTCAGTATAACCAAACAAAAACGCTCTTGAATTAGGCGCTGATTCAAGTTCAAATCAAAAATATATGAAGGGAAAACATGAATTATTAACAGAATATGATTTTTGGAGCCATTAAAGCAAGAAATCATGGTAACCAAATCAGATAAAGTCTGAAGGCAAAGACATTTTCTGTAAACACTCGTTTTTGAGGAATATTGCTTGAGTTGGCGAATATGAACAGAAAGAAAAGTGCACTGGGGCCCCCGTCATCTCGCTCAAGAAAATTTCTCCACAGGGCTTCTTACCTCAGACAGGCCGCTCTTTAGGATAAAGACAAGAGATCCCACGAAAATCATCTCTCGTGTAAGATGACATGACTGGCATACATGTCATGGTTCATGAAATGTGTTGTCGGTGATGTTGGAATACATATATCCCATTAAATGATCTCCCTCTCAAACCTCATTATTGAATTGAGAGGATTGAAAGTATCAATCAACAATTGAGAGGTCCCCAACAGGTTCTCAATATTGGGAGGAAGGAATCTGATCGGTACTCTTGAACCTTATGGGATTTTTTCTGAAGGTTTATCAAAAATTGAATGAAGAAAAAAAAAGGCAATTCCTTGTCACAAATCAGAAGCTTATTCTTGAAGTAAAATAATCAAATAGAAAATTTTTGCTTAGTATTATATTCTTCTCTTGCTTCAATAATGTTTGATGTGTTTACCCTTATATTTTGCATGAATCACACTTGCGAAAACTTAAAATACCGCTTATGATAAAACCATTTCTTCAAGCATTTCTTTCAATTTTGAGAGTGATTTTTGACTTTTTGATAAACATTCAGAAAAAATCCCGTATGGTTCAAAAGTACCATCTGATCTGAAGTACCCCTTCAGGAGTAAGTACTCTGAGTTCAAGGAAAGCCGACAACAACTCCCTGATCATTACTTTAAGCATTACACCAAAGGGTTATTGAAACAAGTTTCTCTTTTGAACCCGGTGCCTATCAAGCAGATTTGATGGTTCTAGGAAGAGATCCTACCATTTTATCAGGGTTCACTCCACTTCTTCAACTACATAAACTGGGAGAATGATGTAGCTATGTACAATAACATCACATTCGTACGTAATGATAAAGGTCAGTTCGATGCTGCAAAACAAGATACAATACTGAAATTATAAGTGTCAAAAAGAGTCGCATAATTTTGCCCTTTCATGAGTGACTACCAGCAGACCGCGGGGATGAGTCCAATTTTGGCACGAACTTTGACTTGACACAAGGTAACTTTTAGCTAGGGAATCATACAGATGTTTGATTTTGCTATAGAAACGGATAATGTTCTCGAAAAGTCTTACAGAAGTATTGCAACCACCTTGATACCTGTGAAATTACTTCCAGATCCGAAGCTGTCTTGATGAGATTTGAATGCTTCGCAGTCTGCTGGAAGTCACACTCGAAAGGGCAAAATAATGTGTAGCATTTGACACTTATTAAATCAGTATAGTCTATTGATTGGGAGTGTCCATGGATTGGGAGCAAAATATGAAGCGGCGAGAGGTCACTACGAATTAAACTGAATCAAATAACCACCCTCTCCCTCAAGCGTTGAGTCCCTCACTACTCTTACTCAACAAGTATTTCTTACACACACTGATTGTCTTCATAACATACAAAACTTTTTGTAAAATCAATAATAAACTTATCAAAAAATAATTTTGTGAAACTGATAGTTCATTATCAATTGTTGTGGTCAAACATCATAAAAAACACATCGTTAATAATTCAAAAATTGGACTGTTCTGCAAAATTGAATGGTCAGACCTTTATTAACATGAAATGCTCCTTGACCTCTACAATTGTATTTATTCTTTTATCATGCGCATACGGCTCTAATTTTGCAGGTGTAGAACAGGGGTTGAAAGTTTTTTCTCCTGGTGTTTTCCAGTTCTTTCGAATGGCATCAGCAATGTTAGGCTGTGTAATTATAATTATTATTCGGTGCATTTTCGAACCCACTTACTTTAAAGTTACAAAAGTTCATTTTTCTTCCGGAATTAAACCAATTCTTCATGTTATGATTGGGGGGATCATTAACTTGGGTTTTCCTCATAGCATGATATCTGTGGCTCAAAAATGGGTTCCAACAGCATCAATACAACTTGTTCAGCCAATTGCTACTACTGCTGGATCAATTTTCTCGCACTTTGTGCTTCCAGATGAACCATTCACAACTCAAAAGTTTTATTCACTTCTTTCCGCCTTTACAGGGGTCGGTTTATCTGCTGCTGCCCCCTTTAACCATGCAACTGAGGCAAAAGGAGCCACAATGGAACAAGTTGCTATTGGTTTCGTGTTTTTGATAATTGGTGTATCTGGTTTTGGTATAGCAGCTGTTTATCTCAAATGGAAAACCCCTAATACAGATCTCACAATCTCGAGTTTTCTTCAAACATTGGGATCAACACTCTTTTGTTTGGTTTGGGCTCTTGTTTTTGATGGACCTACAAAAATGAAGACAATGATATCGAATGCTCCAACCTCCAGTTACTTTTGGCCATTATTGGTTGGAGTTGAAGGAACTTGTGCAGCTGTACATGGGATTATGTATTTGATTGGAACACTTGGAGCTGTTATGGCCAATTTTGTAACATTTGGACAGATTATTGTTGGGGTGGCAATAGGAGTTACTCTTCTTGGAGAGTGGAAACTTTATTTTTGGTGGGAAGTTGTGATGAATGCTATTGGAATTATTTTCCTTGCATCAGCAATTTTTATTGGATTCTACCAACCTAAGTCGAAAGAAATCACCCCTAAGGAGACTGATGAACATTCTGAAACAAATGCACCAGAACACGAAATCATATCCGAGCTTTAAGCTCGTGTCTCCATAAAAGTTAATTTAATATTTATAAATAAGTTTGGATTGATTCAAATAGCTGCTGTATGATAAAAAACACTGGTGACGAACCGGTTTGAGTTTTTTCGGACTTAACAGCAATTTGATACATTCGACTAATGTTGTTGGCTATGTCTTTCCTTTCTCTTTCAATTGTTTTAATATGAGTCTTTAGCTGTGGTATCGTTGTCTCAGTTTGGGTTGCCAGCTGTTTTCTAGTGTCTGATAATATCTTCTGAAGCATCAATATTTCTTTGGTTTTTTCTGCAATTTGGTGTTCAAAATTAGAGATAGCAATCCTGGATTCTCTTTCATTTAATAATTGTTTTGTTGTTGTTTGTTTCATTGACTCTTCTCCTTGAACTTTGAGTTTAACATACTCCTCTTTTAAAGATAAAATCTCAATCCGACTGCTTTCAACCTGATCTTGAGATTCTTTCAATAGTTTCTGATTTTCAGCCAATCTATCTGATAAGTTTTGAATAATGATTGCTTTTTGTTTAAACTCTGATAGAGTATTTGAGTTATCAATATGATTCTTTTCCTGCAAAACCCTCAAACGTTTTTCAAGTTCAGGGATGACACTAGCCTTTTTTCTTTCTTCCTCAAGCAAATCTTCACATATTTTTAGATCCCTTTGAAGCTTTTGGGCCATTGATCTAAGTTTATCATACTGTTGTTGTTTTTCAGATAAACTCTTTTTAATAAAGGAATTCTCTTCTTCAAGATCAGACGAATATCGATGATTCTCACCTGATGACTGGACAATTAGTTCAAGTTGATGGATTCTTGACTCATAACCAGAAGTCAATTTAGCAATTCGTTCATTCATTGCTTTTTCTCTGAGAATAAGCTGAGATATCCGATTTTGAAAATCATGACAGGTGCTACATTCATGATTTTCCGAGTTTGTCATAGATTGAATAAGATTCTCTAATTGAGCAATTTTTTTGTCTCTTGATTCGATTTCAGTTTCATAATCGGCTCTCATTTCATAGATTTGGTGCTGAAAAATATCACTTTCTTTGTTTTTTTCATTCTGTTTTATATAATCCTCAACATATACAAAATCTAAAAGCATTTCAGAAATAACAGTGTTCTTATTCTCCAATTCATCATTGTATTGATTTTTCAAAGGATAATGTCTTAAATTATCAAATATTTCTGATTCTGAAGTAGAATCATGTTTCCTCAAAGCTGATGTAGTCTCCAAAACATCATCCAGCAGTTTCCCAACCAAATCAACAGATTCAATTCCTAAATTATACTCTCCATACCCCATTATATCAAGTTTCCTTTTCAGTTCAGCAAGAGCCTTTTTTGTCCTCATAATTTATCATGTCTGGTTTTCCTAATAGGAGCAGCTTAATACAGGATATCAAGAAATTATTTTCAACATCGAAATCCAGGCTCAAAAATATGGATAAAGTAATGAGCGATTGGTTTAATGGGGATAAAAACGGGAATAGTATTCATGATTTACTATTGGAGAGGAAAAAGCTTCTCAAAACGATGATTTCGACTATAGAAAACTTTATTAATAGCTTTGAGGCGATGGATATTCGAGAATGGCTGGGTAATATTGACCATTATAGGTTTTTAAGGGATAACTCTTTTGAATTCTATTCTGAATTCTCAATATTTGTCGAAAAGATCATTATTGGCCATCCAGAATATGTTGAAGTTATAAATAGTCTCAGCCAGGAGCTTGAGCCTCATTTTGAGATTCTAATGGAAGAGTTTCGTGATTTTGAATCCAATCACTCGAATGTTAATGAAAAAGGGATAATGGAAGAGCAAAATGAAAACTTTCAAAAGATTTTAATGAAAAATCGTGAAGAACTTGTCAGACTTCAAAATGAGTATCAGAATTCTCTTAATGAACTCAAAGAGATAGAAACGAAAGAAATTGAACTGAAGAATACATATGAACAAACACAGAAAAAGCTTCAAGAGGTAATAAAAAAGGAGGAGAGCATGAAAAGTAGCAAAGCTAATGTTTCAAAAATGAAGGAGGAGAGAGAAGAAATGGATAAACAAATTGAGTACATGGCAAAAGTAAAATCAATGGTAACAAGGTTAATGGCAAATGATCATGATTTTAAGCTTTTGGAAGATAAAGAACCCAAATCTGAAGAAGAATCCGAAGAAGAGAATCCAGATGATTATATTAGTCACCTCAGAGAATCCTTGAAAGCACCGTTCAACTAACCAGAGAATGTAAACTATTTTTAATAAACTGAAGAAATCAAGTTTTAATGAAGCTTGGATTCAATTTCTAAGAGTTTGACCATGAGTTCTTGAGGAAGATGCTTTTCGAACTTTGGATAATGGTTGTTCTTAACATCATCGAGTTCACGCTTCCAACCTTCAATGTCAACGCTGAGGAGTTCTTTCATTGCTTCAACGGAAACACCTTCTGGGCGCTGGATAGCATCAACAGTTGGCATGAAACCAATTGGTGTCTCGACAGCTGGTGTTGTTCCATCGCAGCGGCCGAATACCCAAGCAAGAACACGGGAGTTTTCACCGTATCCGGGCCAGAGCCATTTGCCTTCAGCTGACTTGCGGAACCAGTTAACGAAGAAGATCTTTGGAAGGTTTTCTGGTTTGGTCATTTTACCAATGTTAAGCCAGTGTTGGAAGTAATCTCCCATGTTGTAACCACAGAATGGAAGCATAGCGAATGGGTCACGGCGAACTGAACCAACCTTAAGATCGAGAGCAGCAGCAGTGATTTCTGAACCAACGA